>CEVL01132509.1_pt1 | contig 12134 bp, 11 predicted proteins | sample 427051 | NCBI WGS metagenome assembly CEVL01 (sample SAMEA2623673, study PRJEB7988) | marine metagenome | biome: marine biome (ENVO:00000447); feature: surface water layer (ENVO:00002042); material: "saline water (ENVO:00002010), including plankton (ENVO:xxxxxxxx)" | depth 5 m
TTAGAAATAACATAAAAAAATCTAGAACTCTTCTTGAAAAAAGTGCTTTTGATTTAGAAAACACTAGAAATAATGTTATGCTTAGTGTTGTCAGTTCGTATTTGAACGTATTATTAAGTTCTGATAGACTAGATAATGCAAGATTTCAATTGCAATCAACTCAAGAGCAGTTAAGTAGAACTACAAAGTTGGTTGATGCGGGCTCTATTCCGATAACAAATAAACTTAATCTAGAGGCACAGGTTGCTGGTGACGAACTTGGTTTAATTCAACAAGAAAATAATTATAGATTAACAATTCTTCAGTTGAAACAGCTTCTTTTATTGGAAACAAATAAAGAAATTAAAATAATAAAACCAGCTGTTGAGCTAAATCCATCTACAGTTATTGATGCAAATCCAGATGAAATTTTTAATATAGCAATTAGTGTTTTACCAGAAATTAAGAGTGCAGAAAAAAATGCTCAATCAAGTTTATATGATTTGAAAATTTCTAGAAGTGGAAGATATCCAACAATCAGTGTGTCTTCAAGTTTTAACTCAAACTATTCAAGTTTTGCAAATAGAGAAAGAGAATTTTATGATGGATTCAATATGGAGCCAACAACTATTGGATATTTAACTAACAACCCATTAGAAACTGTTTCATCTTTAAGATTAGTTCCAAATGTAGTTGGTTCTGATAAAGACTTTACCTTACTGGAACAGTGGCAAGATTATTTAAGTAAGTCACTATCATTTTCAATATCCATTCCTATTTTTAATAGATATCAGACTTCTGCAAATATTAAAAGAGCAAAATTAAATAAAGAAATAGCTGATATTAGTGTTATTGAGGCAAGAAATCAGGTAAGACAAACTATAGAAACTTCTTATAACGATGCTTTGGCTGCTTCTAAATCATTTACAGCATCTCAAAAACAAGTAAAGGCTTTAGAGGAATCTTTTAGGATTATTAAAAGTCAGTATAATTTGGGATCAGTCAATTATACTGAATATCAAATATCAAATAATAATTTAGTTAGAGCTACTAATGATTTACTAATTTCAAAATACGATTATATTTTTAAACTAAAGGTATTAGACTTTTATCAAGGAAAAAAATTAACTTTTTAATATGAAAAATAAGAAAACATTAATAATTATAGGGTCTCTAGTAATTGGTGGAATTTTACTTTTGTCCGTAGGTAAAAGATTAGGCTGGTTTGGTGGAGTAAAACCTATTGAAGTTGAAGTAAAAGAAGCAACTAAAGGAAAAATAACTGAGTTAGTTACTGCTTCTGGTGAAATTCAACCTGAGGTTGAGGTTAGAGTAAGTCCCGAAGTACCTGGAGAAATTATCGAATTAACTATAATGGAAGGTGATTTTGTTGATGAAGGTAAGTTGTTAGTTAAGATTAGACCTGATAATTTTATAAATGCTCTTGAAAGAGCAAAAGCTAATTACAATCAGGTAAGAGCAAACCTCTCAAGCTCAAAATCTAATTTATCTAGAGCCGAAGCTCAATTCTTAAGAGCAAAACTTGAATTTAACAGACAAAAATCTTTATTTGAGCAAAATGTAATTTCTGATTCAGAGTATGAAATTGCTGAGACTAATTTTAAAGTTTCAACTCAAGATTTAGAGTCTAGTAAACAAAGTGTTAAAGCTAGTGAATATGTCGTTAGAAGTGCTAAAGCTACAGTAGATGAATCTGAGGAAAATTTAAGGAAAACTAGCATAATTGCTCCAATGACAGGAACTGTATCTTTACTTAGTGTTGAGCTAGGAGAAAGAGTAGTAGGTACTTCTCAAATGGCTGGTACAGAGTTACTTAGAATTGCAGACTTATCAATTATGGAGGTTAGGGTTGATGTTAATGAAAATGATATAGTAAGAGTAAATATTGGAGATACAACTAATATTGATGTTGATGCATACAATACTTATGAAAAAGTTTTTAAAGGTGTAGTTACTGAAATTGCAAGCACTGCTAATCCTAAACCTTCACCAGATGCTGTTACAGAATTTAAAGTAAAAATTAGAGTTATTAATGAATCATTTAAAGATCTAACTATTGAGGAGGGTATTGAAAATCCTTTCAAGCCAGGTATGACTGCAAGTGTAGAAATAATTACTCAAGAAAAAGAAGATATACTTGTAGTACCAATTTCATCAGTAACTACTAAAAATGAAAAAGATAGTCTTGGAAATGAGGAAATTAAGCAAATTGTTTTTGTTGAAGAAAATGGTATTACTAAGATGATAGAAGTTGAAACTGGAATAAGTGATTTTGAAAATATTGAAATCCTTTCAGGTTTGGCTGAAAAAGATAGAGTAATAAGTGGTCCGTATATTGCAATTTCGCAGAAACTCAAAGATGGATCGATCATCAAAGTAAATAAAGTTAATGGAAAAGGTGTAAACGAGTCAGGCTCTAATGGTGATGATGGAGTTTCAGTAAGCGTTAGAATAGGTAACTAAAACATTTACTTTCTTTTTATAAAATTTACTTCTTTAGTTATTATTTTTGCGAAAAAATAATACAAATTAATTATGGATTTATTTGAAAAAATTCTAAAAGATAAGGGCCCTCTAGGAGCTTATTCTCATATTGATGATAATTATTACATGTTTCCAATGCTAGAAGGGGAGATAGGTCCTCGTATGAAGTTTAAAGGAAATAATGTTCTAAATTGGAGTCTCAATAATTATTTAGGTTTAGCTAACCACCCTGAAGTCAGGGAAGCTGATGCCCATGCTGCAAAAGAATGGGGATTGTCATATCCAATGGGCGCTAGAATGATGTCAGGAAACTCTGTTCACCACGAGAGACTTGAAAAAGAACTTTCAGAGTTTGTTCAAAAGGAAGACTCTATACTTCTTAATTATGGTTATCAGGGAGTATTATCAATTGTTGACTCTCTACTAGATAGAAAAGATGTTGTAGTTTATGACTCTGAGTGTCATGCCTGTATAATTGATGGATTAAGAATGCATATTGGAAAAAGGTTCGTATATCCACACAATGATATTGATAATCTAAAAAGTCAGTTAGATAGAGCAACTAAAATAGTTAAAGAAACAGGTGGTGGAATTTTGGTCATTACTGAAGGAGTCTTTGGTATGTCTGGAAATATGGGAGATTTAGCATCTATTGTATCCCTTAAGAAAGATTATAATTTTAGGTTATTGGTTGATGATGCTCATGGATTTGGTACTATGGGTAAAACTGGTGCTGGATCAGGAGAAGAGCAGGGTGTTCAAGACGGAATTGATCTTTTCTTTTCAACTTTTGCAAAATCAATGGCAAGTATTGGTGCTTTTGTTTCTGGTGATAGTGATATTATTGATAATTTAAGATATAAGTTAAGATCTCAAATTTTTGCAAAATCATTACCAATGCCTCTTGTTATCGGAAATTTAAAAAGACTTGAGTTATTGAGATCTAATCCTGAATTCAAAAATAATTTGTGGGAAATAGTTAACGCAATTCAAAATGGATTGAAAGAAAATGGATTTAATATAGGTACTACACAGTCACCTGTAACTCCTGTTATTTTAAAAGGTGATGTATATGAGTGTACAAATTTGATTAAAGATTTAAGGTCAGAGTATAGTATCTTTTGTTCAGGTGTAATTTATCCAGTTGTTCCTAAGGGTGTAATTATGTTAAGAATTATTCCAACAGCTTCTCATACTTTGGATGATGTAAATGAGACAATAAGTGCATTTAAAGAGGTAAAAAAGAAGCTAGATGACGGTATTTATCAAAAAATGGGTGAAAAAGGGGCTGTTTTGTCATAAAATCATTAAAAAACGCCTCTAACTTGTAGATTTATTAGTTTTTTTTTCATAAATTGTCCATGTACTATTTTTAATTTAAATTTAATATAATGAGTAGATACGATGAATTAACTGGCTTAGTAAACGACTTAGGTCCTGACTTTGCTAAATTTTATGACAAAGGAAATAAGGCAGCTGGAACTAGAGTTAGAAAGGGCATGCAAGCTTTAAAAGTTTGGGCTCAAGATGTTAGAAAAGAAGTTCAAGCTAAGAAAAACGCTTCTTAATTAACACAAGAAAAAGTTTTTAATTAAAGGTGATCTTTAAACGGTCACCTTTTTTATTTAAGTTTCTTCAGGTATTTGTAAAGCTTATTCATTCTATAATCAATATCATATTCAAGCTCTGATTTCAAAATCATCTCAAATAAATTAATACTGCTATCAAAAAAACCAATCCTACATTTTGAGTATGAATTAATCAAAATATTTTCCATTTCAGGAATTAGATTTAAATCTGGATATATAAGGAAATCAAATTGCTGATATATAAATAAATTAACATGATTATTTGACCATTTACCTAATGAATTTACTTCTTCTAATCTGAAGGTTTTAAAATATCTATTATCAGCATTTTTATTTTTAATAGAAGGTAGTAAATCAACTTTTTTTCCATCCTTCTTCAGTTTTTCAACAAATTCGTTTATTGCCCTTTGTTTGTTCTCGTCTATATATGAATATAATATACCTATGTGGCTAGCTTTTTTATAGCTTTCTGAAGCTCTATTTATTAATAGTCTTTTTCTTTTTAACTTATTAATTAACGGTAAAATTAATTTCATAACATTGAAATAAAATCATCTTCTGAAATGACTTTAATATTTAGTTTTTCTGCAATTAATTTCTTTTTTGGACCCATATTTTCTCCTGCTATTAGAAAATCAGTTTTAGAAGATAATGATTTTACTAATTTACCTCCATTCAATTTAATTTTTTCTTGAATTTCATTTCTAGAAAAGTTTATAAACTTACCCGAAATAACAAATGAAAACTTTTCAAGTTTATATGAGTCCATTTCTTGAGTTTTCTCACTAAAAATCAATCCTGATCTCTTTAAATTATTTACTAGCTCAATATTTTCATTATTAGAGAAAAATTTAAGTATACTTTCAGCAATTTTATCTCCTACCTCTTCGACTGATATAATTTCATCAAAATTTGCATTTATTAAGTTATCAATATTTTTAAAATGATTTGTTAACTTTTCAGCAGTAGTCTTACCGACATACCTAATACCAAGAGCAAATAAAAGGTTAGAGAAAGGTTTATTTTTTGATATTTCAATACTATCAATAATATTATTACAAGATTTTTCCTTTAAAGATCTTACTTTACCCTCTTCATTTAATTTAAATTCAAGGTTAATGATATCTTCAAATTTAATTTTATAAAGACCTGATACATTTTTAATAATTTCTTTATCAACTAAACCTTTAATAGTTTCAGGACCAATATGCTCAATATCCATAGCATTTTTACTAATGAAATGCTCAATTCTACCATAAATTTGAGGTTTACATAGTACATCATTTTTACAATATGAAACTGCCTGATTATTTTCTATAATTAGTTCTGAGCCACATGATGGACAGTTTTTAGTGAAAAGAAATTTTTTAGAATCAATCCCTCTTTTATCTTTTAAAACAGATGTAATTTTTGGTATTATTTCACCACCTTTTTCAATATTAACATAATCATTGATTCTTACATCTAATCTCTTAATTTCATTGTGGTTATGTAATGATGCTCTTTTGACAATTGAACCTCCAATTTGTACTGGTTCAAGAATTGCTACAGGTGTTACAGCTCCTGTTCTTCCAACTTGAAAAAGTATTTCTTTTACCCTTGTGATCTTACTTTCAGCTTTGTATTTATATGCAATTGCCCATCTTGGACTTTTACTTGTATTTCCAAGTATTTCCTGATATTCTAAATTATTTATTTTTATTACAATTCCGTCAGTTTCAACATCAAGTAGATTTCTTTTTTCTTCCCATTTTTCAATATATGATTTCACTTCATCTATATTTCTGCATTTTTCATATGTTTTAGGAACATTAAAGCCGATTTTCTTTAAATAATTTAATCCATCCTCTTGAGTATTTATCCCATCTATTTCTGAATTTAATGAGTATATAAAACAGTTTATTTTTCTTTTTGCTACTTCAGATGAATCTTGGAGTTTTAAAGACCCAGAAGCAGTATTTCTTGGGTTTGAAAATAATTGTTCATTATTTTTTTCTTTTTCCTTATTTAAAAATTTAAAATTAGATTTAGATATAAACGCTTCACCTCTTACTTCTATGTCTAAAGTCTTTTCGGAATTTAACTTAATAGGTAAGGTTTTAATAGTTAAAGCATTATTTGAAATATCATCTCCATATTTTCCATCACCTCTTGTTATTGCTCTTTTAAGTTTATTTTTTTCATATAAAATACTTAGTGCAACACCATCATATTTTAATTCACATACATATTCAATATCATCAGTTTTTAATAATTTTTTAATTCTTTTATCAAAATCATCTAAATCATTATTAGAGTAGGTATTTGATAATGATAACATTGGAGTGTTATGTTTAAATGTTTTAAAATCTTTTGTAATTTTTCCTCCAACTTTAAGACTTGGTGAGGTTGAAATCAAAAACTCAGGAAACTCTTTTTCTAAAGAAATAAGTTCATTCATTTTTAAATCATAATCGTAATCAGATATTATATTTTCATTGTCATCATAATAAAGTTTATTATGATATTCAATTTCTTCCCTAAGATTTGTGATCTTTTTTCTAGCAGTTTCTCTATCCATTATGATAAATTAATCCCTGTTCTTTTCTTGTATATATCTTACAAGATTAGTAGAAGTTGATCTTGGCAACAGTCTTCCAAGAAAAATAATAAAATTATTCCAAAAGCCAGGAACAGAAACAGTCACATTTCTTTTAAGGGACTCATATCCATATTTTGCAACTTTTATAGGACAAGCAGTATTAAATTTAATTTTATTCTTTTTTGTCGAAACATTTTTTTGAAAATTGGTTTTTGTTTGACCAGGACAAAGAACAGATATACAAATATTCTTATCTTTAACTTCATTGGATATAGCTTCAGTAAAATGCAGTATATAAGCTTTCGTAGCATAATATAATGACATAAGTGGTCCTGGTTGAAATGCAGCAACTGAGGCAATATTTAAAATTTTTCCCTCATTTTTTTTAACCATGTCTTTTAAAAAAAGTTTAGTTAGATGTGTTGTGTTAAGTACATGAAGGTTAATCATATCCTTTTCAATTTTCCAATCTGTTTTATGAAATTTTCCAAAAGTTCCAAAACCGGCATTATTAATCAAAACATCAACGTTTTTATTTTTTAAAATTTTATAAAGTTTTTCTGGTGAGTCTGTTTTTGATAAATCTTGAAGAATTGACTCAAAGTTTTCTGAGTTAACTATTGATGATAATTTACTTAAATTTTCTTGACTATTGTCTACAACATACACTTTGTAATTATCACTAATAAGTAGTTTTACAAATTCTAATCCGATTCCACTAGCTCCGCCTGTAACTACAGCAGTTTTCATTTCAATTGATTAAGTTCATCACAAAGAGATTCAAAAACTTCTTTTGAATGTGTAGGAAAGTTAGCGATTCTTATTTGATTTGTTAAAGATCCATAGCCTTTTCCTATTATTTTCCCCTTTTTTCTTAGCTCATTAATATAATAATCTGCTTCTTTTAAAGTATCGGCAACTATTACTGTTTTTGACTGTATACTCTTGTTTTTTATAAATGAGGTTAACCCTGGATGGTTGTTTATTGTATTGTAAAGAAGTGTCGATTTATAATTAGTATCTCTGATAATATTTTCAATTCCAATACTCATCATATCTTTAATTACATTACTAAAAACATAAATCCCTAACACATTCGGTGTTTCAGGAGTTTGATTTTTTATTCCCATCTGATGAAGTTTAGATAATGAATGATATGTTCCTGTAATTTTTTTTTCTTTTAGCTCTTTATGTTTATTTAGACATTTATCATTATATATCCAGACACCAAGACCAGAAGGTAAACCGAAACATTTCTGGACAGAAAAATAAAAAGTATCTACATCCAAAGTATTGAAAGGGAGAGCAGGAATACCACTTACACAATCTAAGGCTATCAAAGAATTAACTCTTGACCTTATTTCTTTTATAGTGTTTTTGCTACACATAATTCCTGAGCTTGTCTCATTTAAAGTAAGAGCTAATAACTCATGGGAAGTTGATATTTCATCAACTATATATTCTTGATTATTAAATTCATATTTAGTTGCATTTATTTTATTTAATAAAGCAAAATCATAGAATTTTTTAGAAAAAGCTCCATTTATACAATGACCTGATTCTTCTTCAATTAAATTTTGAATTATTCTTTCCCAAATTTCATTAGCTGAGGAAAGAAAAGCTATGTGATAATCATCAGGAAGATCTAAAAAACTTTTAAGATTACTAGTGCATTCCTCATATATTTTTTTGAATTCTGTACTTCTATGTGAAATTGAATAAATATTTTTTTTAAAGCCATTTTTTATGTGATCCTCAACAGTAAAAAAAAGCTCTGAGGGCCCTGGTGTGAAAAACATATCTTTCATATTAATAAAGTACCCTTAGTTTAATAGTATTTGTAATATTTTTTAATTCTTTAACTACTGATTTATCATATTCTCTATCAATATCAGTAATTACATAACCTATATTTTCAACAGTTTTTAAATACTGACCTTTAATATTAATATCATAACTTGAAATAATTTTATTGATACTAAGTAAAACACCTGGTTCATTATAGTGGATATGTATAAGTCTATGAGAGTCTTTTTGTTCCGGTAGAGATAATTCTGGAAAATTGACACAGTTTGAGGTGTTTCCAGTATTTATAAAATCAATTATTTTATCAGGAACAAATGATCCAATATTTTTTTGAGCTTCTTTTGTACTTCCTCCAATATGCGGAGATAATATTACATTTTTTAGTCCTCTTAATTTTGATATAAATTCTTCTTCATTGTTAAGAGGTTCTTTAGGAAAAACATCTAAAGCGGCACCTAAAAGTTTACCATTTGATAAATTTTCTATTAAAGAGTCAATATCTAAAACATTACCTCTACTATAGTTGATTAAAATAGACCCATTTTTCATTTGGCTAAATTCTTTTGGACCAAAAAAATTAGTATTTTCTTTTCTTCCATCAATATGAATTGATATAACATCAGATTTTTCAAGAAGAGAGTTTAAGGAGCTAGATTTACTGGCATTACCAATCGATAACTTATCAACTTTATCATAGTATATAACTTTCATTCCGATAGATTCGCAAAGAACAGATAATTGAGATCCGATATTCCCATACCCAATAATTCCTATAGTTTTATTTCTTATTTCATAGGAATTAATAGAATCTTTCCTCCATATTCCCCTGTGCATATCATTTGATTTATCAACAATTGACCTCATTAAATTAATCATTTGCCCTAAAACAATTTCTACAACCGATCTTGTGTTGCTATAGGGTGCATTAAACACAGTTATGCCATTTTTAGCACATTCATTTAGATCAATTTGATTTGTTCCTATACAAAAAGCTCCTACACTTAATAGCCTATTAGCTGACTCAATTACTTTTTTTGTGACATTTGTTTTTGATCTTATACCTAGTATTGAAATATCTTTTATTTTTTTTATCAATTCATTTTCGTCTAAGCTTCCATCATAAGTTTCTACATCATATCCCTCACCTGAAAAAATATCATATGCTGCTTTATCTAGTTTTTCTAGAAGTAATACTTTGATTTTTGATTTTGGAAATGAAAATTTTTTCATTTTATAATTTTTATAAATTGATCTAGCGATTTTAGTAAATAATCAGCACTTTTTACAACTGATTCTCTTTTAATATTTTCAATAAACAGATAAAAATAATTAGCTAAGCCTTCTTTTTTAATTTCATAGTCTGTATACCCGTCCCCAATTACATGAACTTCTCCTTTAAGTTTTAATTCTTTAAGAATGTTAACTTTTCCTTGAGATTTACTTAAAGGATTTTTTTTATCATATCCAATTACTTTATCGTTATCATATAAAAACTTATTTGCAAATATATTTTCCTTTTTAATTCCATATTTGATAACTATAGGTTCAATTAATTCATGAAATCCACTTGAAACAATTAAAATATTCTCCGCATTATTTTTTAAAAAGGAAATATTATTCTTAAACGAATCGGATACTTTTTTTTCTAATATTTCAACTGTTTTAACTATATCTTCTTTGTTACATTCAATGAGCTCTATCCTTTTTCTTAATGAATCGGAAAAAGATATCTTACCCTCCATTCCTAAATTTGTAATTTCGCTTATTTTATTATTGATAGTTTCATCATCACCATTTGAAATTTTGGATAATTCATCAAGAGATTCAACCTTTATAAAAGTTGAATCATAATCTATAATAAAATGATTCATGACTTATGATATTTATCTAGAATCTTTTTTACTAAACTATGTCTCAGAACATCAGTGCTATCTAAAAATGTAAATCCTATTCCAGATATTCCTTTTAATTTATTTTGAGCATCTATAAGTCCTGAAGATTGATTCTTTCTTAAATCAACCTGTGATATATCTCCAGTTACAATCATTTTTGAATTCTGACCAAGTCTAGTTAAAAACATTTTAAGTTGTGATTCAGTAGTATTTTGAGCCTCATCCAATAAAATAAAAGCATTTTTTAGTGTTCTTCCTCTCATGTAAGCTAAAGGAGCAATTTCAATTGTTTTATTTTCTATGAATTTTTTCATTTTTTGAACGGGAATCATATCTTCAAGGGCATCGTAAATTGGTTTAAGATATGGATCAATTTTATCTTGAAGATCGCCAGGTAAAAATCCTAAATTTTCACCTGCCTCGACTACTGGTCTTGTTATAATAATCTTTTTGATTTTTTTTTCTTTTAAAGCTTTAACACCTAGTGCAACACTTACATAGGTTTTACCCGTTCCTGCTGGTCCAATTACAAAAAGTAAATCATTTTTTTCGTGTAAATCAACGATCTTTTTTTGATTAGAAGTCTTTGCATAAATCCTTTTTCCTGAAGACCCATAAACAATTGACTCATTTTCTTCATTACTAAAACCATTATTTATATGACTAAGTACAGTTTTTTTATCAATCTTCCCAAACTTATGATAGTGACTCATTAATGATTTAATAATTTTCTCAACTTCTAAAAGTTGTTCTTTATTTCCTTTAATAGAAATTTTATTACCTCTAGAGATAATTTTTGTTTTAGGAAATGCTGTTTCTACCTCCTGAATGTTCTTATTTTCTATACCCAGAAAACCTACTAACTCAATATCATTTAAATCAATTACCTTTTCTACCAAAATTTATTATATTTTTTTTGATGCAAATTTAAAAATTATTCAATTTGCTTATGCCAATAATTACCTTTATTTCTGACTTTGGTACTACTGATCATTATGTTGCATCAGTTAAGGGATCTGTACTTAAGTATAATCCTAACAATAAAATTGTAGATATAAGTCATGAGGTAAATAAGTATGACCTTTCTCATGCTGCCTATATTTTTAAAAATATATATAAGGAATTTCCTCAGGGTTCAGTTCATATAATTGGAGTAAATAATTCTGATGATGATAATAAAATAATTTTATTTCAACTCAACAATCAATATGTTATCACATTTGATTCAGGAATAATCAGTCTTTTAGATTCAAAAGAAAACATAAGTGTTATAGAGATTGAGGGTGAAAAACATTCATCTTTTCCTGAAAAGTTAATGGGGGAGGTAGCATCTAAAATTGCTTCAGGAATTAACTATACTACTTTAGGGAAACCAATATCTGAATTTAAGCAATTTTCTAATGTAGAGGTTAAGATCACAAATAATGAAATAGTAGGTCATTCAATAAGAATTGATCATTACGGTAATATCATTACAAATATTACAAAGTCAGATTTTAATAAAGTATTATCTAAAAATTCAGGGAGTTTTGAGATAAACCTTGGAATTGATAAGATTAATAAATTATCTAATTCATATAGTGATGTTGGAATTGCAGATTTATTTGCTCTCTTTAATTATAATGAAAATTTAGAGATAGGGATGAATAGAGGAAATGCTTCAAACCTCCTTGGTATTAAAAATCATACTCAAATTTCAATAAAATTTTTATAGATATTAATGTATTTTTGCCTCCACTTGCCAAAGTGGCGGAACTGGTAGACGCGCACGATTCAAAATCG
>CEVL01076254.1_pt1 | contig 12126 bp, 2 predicted proteins | sample 427051 | NCBI WGS metagenome assembly CEVL01 (sample SAMEA2623673, study PRJEB7988) | marine metagenome | biome: marine biome (ENVO:00000447); feature: surface water layer (ENVO:00002042); material: "saline water (ENVO:00002010), including plankton (ENVO:xxxxxxxx)" | depth 5 m
CTCCGAATAACGCTACTGGAACTACGAGTAATAATAATAATAATAATAATAATAACAACAACAACAACAACAACGCATCCTTTTCCGAGTCTTCTCCGAACAGCAGGAACACGCCAACGAGGAGACATTTAACAACCGCGGAGTTGACGAGACCGAGTTTGAAAGTGTATATGGAACAAATGACGACGCCTCCGCCATCATCGATGATATCACCGAAAACAACGACAAATAAAAGTAATAACACCGCGGAAGAAATCGCAGAACAACTTTTGAAACAACCGAACGTCGGTGAGACGAAGATGGTTTTAATGGATTTGTTACAGACGGCGAAAGAGAATGCGAACTATAAGTTGATGCTCGAACGAATGAAGTCGGACGAGGCGGAATATTCGTTGAAGTCGTCGAGGAAGATGAGCGAGGTGACGCAAATGTACGAAACGTTAAGAGAGGATAAGATGAAAGCAGAGATGAAGATTGCGCAGTTGGAAGAGGAGAAGAAGACTTTGATGACGGAGGCAGCATCGTCGAACAAAGAAGAGAAGACAAAGGCGGCGAACGCGAGTATTGATAGCAATAATAATGTTCCCAAGACGCCTTTAACGGCTCCAGCGAAGCAAGCATCGTCTTTTAGCTTTGAAGCGACGACAATAAACGATGGTAACAACAACGTTGGAATCTTTGCCTCTCCGAGATGGGAAGCGGTCAAGAAATCAGCAACAGAAACGGCAGAAAGGTTGAGAGCGCTTTCGAGCGAGAAAGGCACGGCGGTTTCGCCGTTTACTGGCGGAAAGGTGCGAGCGATGAAAACACAAGTCGCTGGTGATAATGATGATGACGAGGATATTTTTGTCGACGCGTTGAACACGGTCGCGCGGACGCAACACTTCAATCGTAATAAAAGAATGACCACGCCGACGACGACGAAACCTTCGGTACAGGCGGTGGAAAATACACAAAACTCCATTTCCGACGCCTTGTTAGATTCCAACAGCGAACAAGAAGTTAAGAATTTGCTCGCTTCGCTGGACCAGTACGTTCTATCTCTTCGAGAGAGAATGACAACGAAGAATAGCGGCGAAGAAGCGAGTACTTCTGCTCGTGAGCATCAAACTAAACAACTGCCGGGAGACAACAAGGAAGAAGAAGTTTTGAAAATTGCGGATAAAGCGGACAATTCGTTAAAATCGCTCTTTTCTCTCTTATTTATTAAAGAGAACAACAGCAATAAGAATGAAGGAGACGAAGAAGTCGCGAAAGTAGCGAATGCTAATAATAAAAGAGCCGACCGCGTTAAATCGGATTTACTGAAAACATTCGAAGAGGAAGACAAAAAGGCAAATGATGATGATGTGCAAAATCGATTTCAGAAAGAACAAGACGAGCGCAAAAAAGACAACGAGAAAGCGAGTGAAGCTTTGAATAAAGTTCAGATGCTCTTGGACGAAAAAACGGACGAAGCGAAGCGATCGGCGGAAACTTTGGAGACCGAGAGACGGAAAAACGAAGCGTTACAGACACAATTGGACGAAAAAATGAAGGAGATGGAAAGAAAGGAGAAGAAAAGCGTCGCGAGTGTATCCGTGCAAACAGAAGAAGTGGAAGATGACAGTAACAACAACATTAATGGTAAATTAAGCGAGTATGAATCTTTAGTGGCATCACTGAAAGAAGAGAATCAAGGTAAAGACGTACAGATGCTTCAGTTGCAGCAAGAGTTGGCGGATATGACGTCCATGAAGAACGCGGAGTTTACGGAACTCACGAAGGAAGTCCGAGAGAAAAGTGACGAAGTTTCCGAACTCTCGCACGCGTGCTCCGAACTCGCAGATGCTTTGGCGTCTGCGGAAGAAGAGGTAGAGTTATTGAGAGAAGAAGCGGAACGTAGAGGCGAGATGGAGTTGAAGATGGAATCTTTGAAGGAGGCGTTGACGGAACGCAAGCACGAGCTCAACATCACTCGCTCCGAAAAGAAAGAATGGGAACAAAAATGCGAAGATTTGCAATCAGAAATGTCCTTTAAAGTCGCCGCGTTCGAGAATTTGAAGAATTCTCTCGAAGAATTAGAAGCTAAAGAGGAGCACATGGAAAGTTGCAAAGATTTATTGGCAGAAGAGGCGGAGGAGTTTGAACGCCTCTATGGAGAAATGTATCGAAAAAACGAAGAACTAATTGTGCAACACCGAGAGGAGAAAGAGGACATGCTTAAAATGATTAACTATCTAGGGAATGATATGAACATGTACGAACGGGAAGGTTTTATTTGGTGGACAAGAGCGGAGCTCGAAAATACGCGCGCGGCGGATTTAGAGGATGAAATAGAACGCTTACAAGACGAGCTTGAACGCGTCAACGAAGAACAGGACGAGCGCACAGAATTAATTTTAGACGTTGCGAAACTCAAGGAAGAAAAGCTGGCGCTCGAAGAAACCTTGGAAAAAGTCGACACGACGAATAAAACGTTGAACGTTCGCTTGAAGAAGTCGTACGAGCGCGTACAGGAGTTGGATAAAGAGATTGAATCCGCAAATAGTGATTGCGATTTCTTGCGAAAAGAAGTTGACAAAGCAAACTCGAGAGTGAAAGTACTCGAGGCGTGGTGCACAGAAACGAAAGTTCACGGTGAAATCAATGGCGATGATACCAATTCCTCTGATTCGTACGATTATGCCAAGATTCCCGCGAGGTACGAAGAATTGAAGCTCGAGAATATCGAGTTGATGGCGAAATTAACCGCCTCGAAAGCCATGGAAGAAAATTTATCGCAGAGACTCGAGAATATCATGCACGAAACCGATGGATTGAAAGAAGAAGCGAAGACTGCGTTTATGAAATCTTCCGAAATGCAAAAAATGACTGAAAACGCCGTGGAGAAAACGGCTCAAATGACGAGCGAGTTGGAAGAAGCGACGAATGAAGTACAAAAGCTTGAAAATTTGTTGGCGGTTTCGAGACAGCAAGTACAGACGCTCGAAAAACAACTCGCTGCGCCACCGCGAGGAGAGATTCAAGAAGCAAAAGACGGCACAACTGCTATTACGAAAGAAATGCATCCCGGCGATGAGAATGAAGAGGACGACAACGCCATCAAAGAGTATTTCGAGGCGCAAAATGAAGAGTTGACGGCGCTTTTAGCTTCCAAAACGAATGAATTGACGCAAATGCAAGCTGAAATTGAAAATCTGAAGAATAAATCGAGTTCGGAAGAGGATGCGAAAACGCTTCGAGGTGAAAATTACGAGCTCGCCGTTCGACACAAAGCGACATTAGAGAGATTAACCGCAACCATCGAAGAAAAGGAAGCCTTGGAAAAGTCCTGCCAAAACTACGAAACGACAATAGAAAAGATGCAAGTGGTTGTGAAAGAGTTGAAAACGGAAGTTGAAAAGTTGAAGGCGATGAAATCTCCCGCGCCGAAGAAGACGTCGCAGTCTGTGCATACTATCGAAGATGAATGTCCAACGTCATCTGATGCCGCGCCAGTTCGACAAAAGATCATTTACGTTCAAAATTCGCAGCAGCAGCAGCAGCTACCGCCCAAAAGAACGGCGACGAATGGAGACGATGAAATGTTTTACGATGTCGCAGATGATTTCGTGGAAGCATATGACCACAACCATCGACAGCAACACCACCAAATTCGCAACACTCAAAGAGTCTCTGTTTATCCACTCGCACCGAAAGGACAGTTACCGCCGTTGCACAGAAATGCCATAGAATGCTATCACATGGATGCAGAAAGAACGCGTTTACGAAAAGAGTGCGAATTGGAAGAGCGAGAGTTGTTCCGCATGAAACAAGAAAAGAGAATATTATTGGCGAGATTGAAGGAGGAAAAACGTGCTTCGTCGGCCAAAGGTAGCGAACGAAAAGAAGTCGAAAAGAAGTCGACAAAAATGAAAAAGAGCAGCAGGAAGAAGAGTAGTTCGTCTCCTGCCGCGACAGGGACGGAATTTCCGGCGCAATCGCTCTCGTTCAAGACGCCGCAAGTCTCGACTACAGAAAAGAATAAGGAAAATGTTGCGAAGAACGACCAATCTTCTCCATCACCATCCTCCGACGTCCTCGAAGGCTGCAAAGCTCCAGACCCGACACCTGAAAATGGCGTTCCGACTGCTAACGGCGAGGATTCCTCTTCCGCTGTCCTTCTCGAAACCGCCTTGACGGCCAAACTCGTTCTTGAAAACTCGCGCAAAGCGGATGAAAAAGCCAAAATATATAAAAGACAGGCGAGAGCTGCTTTTCAATCCCTCGAGAATATTTCCATGGAGATGCGACGGATGAAACAAGCTTTCAAGGAGCAAGAGGAGAGTGATGCAAGCATCGTCACTCCGTTGACAGAATCTAAGTTTTTGACGCGAACGTAAAATGACGCGCGTGTGTATGATTGTATTTAAAAATGATGTACCGGTACTTTCCGCCTATTTTTCTCTTTTATTTTCTCTTCTTCCTTCGACCAAAAGGAAGCACGTCGCCGCCGTCACAATTTTACGACCGAAGAAGAAGAAGAAGAAGACACAAACGCGCGCGACGAAAATAATAATGTCTTCCTCTTCCCCCGCCACAGAGAACGATGAAAGGCTCCGAGAATTCGTGCTCTGGTGCCAACAGAGAGGATGCGAGTTGAACAAAGTCGAAATCAAATCCGTGGACGCGTATAAAGTGAAAACCCCTAAAGGACACTCCATCGACGAAGACGCAGAGAAAGAGTTCGATCGGAGAGTGCATTGCGGGGAGAGAACGAGCAGCAGTGGCAAGGAGGAGGAGACCACCGTTGCCATTCAAAAAGGCGAGCGCATCCTGTTCATTCCATTTTCATGTTGCGTCGGAACGCAAGGTTTACGCGTTGGTGCTGGTGGTGAATCGTTACCTCCCTTTGAGCAAGCGACGTCGTCAGAACGGTTAGCGGCAGAGTTATTGAGACAAAGAGATTTGAAGGAGAAATCAGAATTTTTTCCGTACATCAACGCGTTGCCGAAAGTAATTGATTCGCCGACGTGTGGGATGTGGACAACGGAGGAGATTAAGGAGATGCAATTTGCGGACGCCATCGGTACGTGCGCAAAGACATTGGCGAGGGACTCGGTGAACGTGGAGACCTATTTCAAAAAAGAAGAAACGACGGCAACGACGAGTTGCAGGAATTGGACGAAGAAAGAGTGGGCGTGGGCGATGGCGAATGCGCGGTCAAGGGCGGTGGAGATTGATGCGGACATTGGAGACGTTGGGAATAATAAAGGACGAATGCCTCCGTCCGGAGCGTTCGTGGCCCCGTTTATAGACATGTGTAATCATACGCACGTCGATCCGGCGGCGTTTTGGCGGCCTGCATATAGTGATAAAAAGAAGAAGGAAATTGATGAAGCTAAAAAGACGGAAGAAGCCGTATCCGAAGAAGAAAAGGAAAAGAACAAACCAGACGGTGTCGAACTCGTCGCCAGAAGAGATTTAGAACCTGGAGATGAAATTACCGTCTCGTACGCCATCGCAGATTCAGACACCTTTCTCTTATTCGGTGGTTTCGTCACGGAATCGAGAAATCCTCGCGATACGGTCGAGTTGTGGCGCACGTTACCGGAAGCCGCCACCTGGCTCTCAGAAAAACTCGTCGATGCTGGAAGTTCGGAACAAAATGCCATGGCCATTCCTCTCGAATACTCCAAGGGTGTTGCATATGCCATCGTCGAACAACGTCGTCAACACATTTTAGAAGCCATGGGTCAAAACAAAGCCGACGTGAACAAGTTTGATTGGGACAAGTCCGGTTTAGACGAAAGTGTACGCGCCGGATGGAATTTCGCGAGAGACGAAGCCCACCATGCCATGTTTTCCTTCATTGCGCAAAATGTCATGCCGGACAACGACAACGACAAGTTATACCGACAAGTGCTAATCGGGAGGATAACACAATTGTTAGAAGACTTACCAACATCCATGGAAGAGGACGTGAAAATTATGGAAAATTGCGCGTCTCTTCTCGCCGATACTAATAACGACAACGAAACGAGACTCAAAGCTTTGCGATTGAAAACCATGTGTCGATACCGCGGTCAAAAGAAAGCCATTTTGCACCAATGGTTGCAGTTTCTCACGAAAGATGAAATGCCCAGAGATCTCACGGCTATTAAGAACCAAGTTAAAGCGAAGGAGGAAACGAGTAACGCGGCCGATGAACTCGCCGCAATGTTGTAGAGTAGCACATTTTTATTAGAGAGAAGAAATTTAAACCTAGGGGTTCATTTTGTCATTTTGTCAAAAATCAATCACTCGCACTTGCCCACAAAATCCCACCCACGCGCGCACGCGCGCGTGCTCTCTCAAAGAATAAGAAGACACGCGCTCGGGAATGACAACGAGCGGAACGCGGTAACAGAAGAAGAAGAAGAAGAAGAAACGCAAGGATGGGTGGCCCTCGGAAGGAGTTAATGAAGAAGAAAAAAGGCATCGTCGCCACGGGAGGCATGTCGAGCAAACCAGACGCAAACTTCTTAGAACTGAAGAAGAAAAGCGCGACGTCTTTACAGTGTCCGTATTGCGATCGAGATCCGTTTAAACAGAGAGACCGACTGAAAATGCACATAGAGAGACACCACAAAGAGGAATTGGAGAAGGAATCGGGCGAAGGTGGAAAAGTAGACGCGAAAGATGCGGTGAAAATGTTAGCGCAAAAGCAGAAAGATTTGTTAGAAGTGAAATTAGCAGAGAAGAGTAAGCAGCAAAGCGATAAAGCGAAAGGCATCGATTCATCATCTGAAACAACGAACGTAAAAGATAGGAGTGCAAAGAAAATTGTTGTAGATTCGGCGCCGGTAATAAGAGCGTCAGTGAAACAACCGCGAACGATACTAGACGAGTTTGCGAATAAGAAAAAGGACATCCGGAAACCGCGGTACGTGCCGCAACAGAAGAAAGATAGCACCGATGAGAACGCGAATAAATGGATTTGCAAGGTTGTGTTGCCGGATAAGTATAAACCAGATTCGGATATCGTGTTGTGGATGAATGACGCGGCGCCTTCGAAAGAAGAAGCGATTCAGAGAGGAGCGACATTGGCGTTGGCGAGATACGCAACGAATCTTCCCTTGCAAAGGTTGCTTCCGCATGAATATAAGGAGAAATTTGAACGTTACGAGAAAGAAGAAAAGACGCGGTTAGAGAAGAAGGAACAGAGAGAAAAGAGAGAGTTAGAGAAGAAAAATAGGAAACCGAAACCGAAACGGATCATTCCGACGTTGCACATGTCCGAGGAGAAGAGGTTGATGGTCGAAGAGTTACTCAAAGAAGCATTTGAATGCGAAGAGTCCTCGACGATGGAACATCATCGCTCTTATGACGATTTTACCGTGTTGCACGAAACAGACGAAGAGATTGCAAACCCGGAAGTTGAAGCGCTGACGGCGAGATTAGAGAAGTTAGGTTTTGAGAAATCAGACGCGACGATTGCAGTGAAACAATCGAAAGATTTTGCCTACGAGAGCGCTTTGGACTGGTTAGTCATCAACATCCCAGAATCGCGATTACCGGCAAAGTTTGCACCAAAAGCTATAAACGATCCGATTGTTTTGTTGAACAACGCGAATAAGCCAACAACAACGTCGTCGTCGAGAACAACCGCAAAAGAGAATAGCGTTCCAGCGAAGGATAGTGGAGATATCAGACTTCTCTGGGAACGCGGGTATTCCATCGAAGAAGCGAAGAATGCAGTCAAAACTGCCTCTTCTTCTTCGGTATCGCCGATGATTGTTGCGTACCGAAATAGACTCGGTCCAAAGTTCACGATCAGTCTAGAGAAACAAACGAACGATGAGTGGGACGACGAAATCGTCGCGATTGAATCAATATACGGAGATGAGAACGTGAAGAAAGACGATAAGGAATGCGCAATATCTGTATCGGTGGAGAATAAAATGCTCGTGACATTTATGAATGTGTTTGGCTATCCTCAAACCGCACCTCCACTGATATATTTATCTCATATGGATAGCAGTAGTAGTGATAGTAGTAATAGTAGGGAAAAGATCGCGACGTGTTTGGAAGTAGCGGTCGCAACCGCTTTGGAATGCATAGAAAGTGAATCGGGGCCATGCATGTATTCAGTCATCGACGCAATCGGCACAGAGTTAAGCAAAGAGGAAACTACCAAGAGCATCACCACATCGTCTTCAACGAAAGCAACGCAAAAGTTATCTTCATCGTTGTCGTCGTCGTCAGCGGCACCCAAATCAAGAAATACTAACGCAGCACCACCACCACCACCTTTGGCAAACCAGCAAGGAGATACTAATACAAACAGAAACAGAAACAACAACAATGCGAAACGCAACAACGTAGGCAATCAACTTTCGCGAGCTCAAATAGAGGAACAAAGCGCACGATTGAAAGATGCGTACGATTTGTGGCAACGTGATTTTAAATCCAACGAACACTCGGCAGCATTCAAAATGCAAACCGTTCGGAACAATTTGCCCGCGTCGGAATCCAGAGATAAAATTACGAAACTCGTTGAAAATAACGCGGTGGTTGTGCTTTCCGGCGAAACTGGGTGCGGGAAATCTACGCAAGTGCCGCAGTTTATTCTCGAGCACGCGATTTTCAATCAAAAAGGTGGCGAAACAAATATCATTTGTACGCAGCCTCGAAGGATTAGTGCTATTGGATTAGCCGAGCGCGTGGCGAACGAAAGAGACGAAAAAGTTGGGGGCGTCGTTGGTTACTCTGTGCGTTTGGAATCAAAAACGAGTAAAGAGACGCGCTTGTTGTTTTGTACAACTGGTATTTTACTGAGACGATTGCTGAGTGATTCGACTTTAGAAAACGTCACGCACGTCATTTTAGATGAAGTCCACGAACGCTCCGTCGATTCGGATGTTTTACTCCTACTTCTCAGACGCGTCGTTCAAAAGCGACCAAAACTGAAACTCGTTCTCATGTCAGCAACTGCTGACGCGGATTTATTCGCCGACTACTTTCAAACTCCATCGAAACGATCGACGGAAAACGGAATCAAAGCCGTAAAAACGTCCAAAATTACCATTCCGGGGTTTACGCACCCAGTGAAAGAGTATTACCTAGAAGATGTTTTCAACGAAACGAGTTTTTTGATCGGTCAAAAATCAAAGTACGCAAAGAACGCAGCCGAAAAGAAACGACAACTAGCGTTGCTTGAAAGCGAAGAAGATAGCGTGGATCCGAATGCATTTCTTCCTTCCTCATCAGACGATGACGATGAAGACGATGCTCATCGAGCCGATCGTGAAGTCCCAGAGAGTTGGGACGTAGCCGAGCTCGATGAAATTGTCGCCTCGTCCAAGAAACAAAGGAAGAAGAAAAATGTCGAAGGCGACAGGGACGAAGACGAAGACGACGAAGACTCGTCTGATGATGATGATGAAGAAGAAGAAGAAGACAATTGGGCTCTTGATAAGAAGCAGGCGGCAGAAAAGCGTGCAGCTATTCCGAAGCTTTCTCTTGTCAGCACTAAAATGAAAAACAACGAAGACATCGCGGACGAAAACATGAAACGAAGGAAAGAGGAGGAAGAGCGAGAACGTCAAACCGAACTCGCTTTAGCGAGAAAGTATTTGGAAAACAACTACAGCGACGATGTAAAACGTTCCATTCAAAACGTGGATGAGTCTATATTGAACTACGAACTAATCGAAAACGCTCTTTCAGCGATTATTCGCAAAGAATTGAAAGAAGGCATGGAGAGCATAGTCCCGAAAGGTGGCAAGCTGATGGAAAAGGATACGTACGGTGCATTTTTAATCTTCATGCCCGGTCAAGCTGAAATTTTGAAGCTCATACGCGTGTTCGAGCAATCGCGCTTGTTGGAAGTTTCTGATGTCGGTGAGTTGGACTTTCTTCCCCTGTACGGTCAGCTTTCTGCGGCGGAACAGCGACGAATTTTTCAAAAGCCAAGGCTCGGAGTACGTAAGATAGTCGTAGCGACAAATATCGCTGAAACTTCAGTTACAATTGACGATATTCGATACGTCATCGATACGGGACGGCAAAAAGAGATGCGATACGACTCGGAGAGAGGTTTATCTTGCCTCGAAGACTGCTGGGTCTCCAAGGCTCAAGCGAAGCAGAGACGTGGAAGAGCCGGAAGAACGACGCCTGGAGCATGTTTTCGACTGTTTTCGCGCACGCAATTCGCCAATTTCGAGAAAACGCAAGCACCAGAAATGTTGCGAACACCACTTCAGTCGTTAGTTTTGAACATCAAAAGTATGGCGCCAGAATCTGGAACGGCGAAAGAAACGCTATCGCTCGCGTTGACGCCCCCGGACGAAAACGCCTTGGACCTCGCCGTTCAAGAATTGAATGACTTGAAAGCGATGGCAATTGTAAATGACGAAGAAGTCGTCACGCCGTTGGGTAAACACTTAACGCACATGCCGTGCGACCCTCGATTGGGTAAGATGCTCGTCTACGCTTCTTTGTTGGGATGTTTAGACCCGATGTTGACCATCGCGAGCGCAATGTCTGGACGTCCTTTGTTTTATTCTCCAAGAGATAATCGAGAAGACGCCGACAAGAAAAAAAGGGCGTTCGCGGTTGGTAAATCAGATCACTTAGCAGTCGTTAATGCCTTTGACGGATGGTTGAACGCCAAGAAACGCAGTGGTAGAGGTGCAGAGAGACGTTTTTGCGACGAAAACTATCTCTCGAGTCAAGCTTTGGAGGCTGTGTTACAATCGCGTGTGGACTTTGCCCAGATTTTGTCCGACTTGGGATTCGTTTCTCGAAATTACGCGCTTCGCGTCAAACGATTCGGGCGTGCAAAAGACGATATGAACAATACTCGTCACAAAGACGTCGATTTGAAAGACGAAGTGGACATAAACTCGAATGTTTCTAGAATTATCAAAGCTGCACTCGTTGCTGGTCTTTACCCAAAACTCGTTCGAGTGCAACATCCGGTTGCAAAATATGCCAAGACGCTTGGCGGCGCCGTCGAGAAAATGGCCTCGGGAAAAGAGATGAAATACTACTCTCGAGACGTCGGCAGAGTATTTTTACACCCAACGAGTGTAAATTTCAACGTCGGTAAGTACGAATCAACGTGGTTAGTTTACGGTGATCGCGTTCAAACGGCGAAAGTCTTCGTTCGCGATTGCACCATGGTTGGAAGCTACCCGCTGCTCTTGTTTGGAGGAGAGTTGGACGTCAAACACGAACAAGGTAAACTCGTTCTCGACGATTGGTGCGAATTTAACGCCCCGGCAAAGATTGGCGTGTTAGCGCGAGAGTTGCGGAAGAAAATCGATCAGCTTTTGACGAATAAAGTAAACTCTCCTGGTCCCATATCCATGGACAATAAAGTCGTGAAAGCGATGCTGACGCTCATAGAATCCGAGGGCATGTAATAAGTAATTTATGCCTTCTATTCACTCATTTGCTGCTTTTACTAAAAATGCTGCTACTTTCTAAAATTTCTACATATCTTTGCACTTTCGCTCTCGCGTCTTCCGCAGTCAACAACAGACCATCGGCCGTGATGCGTTTATCTTTTCTCTTTCCCATTGACACGCCTTTCCTCAACATGTCAATCGTCAATGCCGCTTCCGTCGACGGAGGCGCATCGGGACTGTTCACGCACGAATACAACGCGCAGACAAATTCGTTTGGCGTGACTATAAATGGCGTGTGTACGCCTCCACCGTTCTTTTGCGGTATAGAATCCCACACGGCGGCTTCGATTGGCGTCAACTCTTCCGCGTCAACGAACGCGTCCAACTTCAACGCGTTGTTTTGGAAATTGTAAATCGCGGAGTCTCTGTTTTCAAACACGAAGGACATGGAATCGAAAGGCACGTCCGTCCCGACTTCGCTCGCTCGTTTTAGCAGGCCAATCATTTGCGAGAGTTCCGCGTCCGTTCTTTTTATTTCGGACAGGAGTATTTTCAAGTTGCTGAAATCTGATACAACTTTCTCTCCTCGAGCTCGACTCGCGCCACCATCGTTTTCGTTCGCAGCGGTTGCAAACGCTGCCACCACGGCCAAAACACACGCGTGACGTCGTCGACATCCTCGTTTTCTTTGGTCGTTTTCCTCCTTTTTCTTTATCGTCGCCAAAGTCGTCTTCTGTTGGTATTCATGCAGTCGCCGTCCTCGTCCTCG
>CEVL01154316.1_pt1 | contig 12065 bp, 7 predicted proteins | sample 427051 | NCBI WGS metagenome assembly CEVL01 (sample SAMEA2623673, study PRJEB7988) | marine metagenome | biome: marine biome (ENVO:00000447); feature: surface water layer (ENVO:00002042); material: "saline water (ENVO:00002010), including plankton (ENVO:xxxxxxxx)" | depth 5 m
CTTGTTTCCGGGCAGATAACAAATGTTTCTGCAATCTCTCCCGAAACAGGCGTTTCCTTTGCTTGGTTAGAATTAAATGATAACGAAGTCATATTGCATTTGGTTAATCACGAGGTCTAAGCATGCGTATTGCGGTATTGGGGGCTGGTTCAATCGGCTGCCTGATTGCTGCAAAATTGGTAGAAGCAGGCCATGATGTTCTAGTGCACGCTAGAGGGGAACACGGGGCAGTACTGGCCTTATCAGGGTTGAATGTCTCTGGGGTTTGGGATTTTCAAATACAGCCAAATCAATGGACTGTAAGCCTTGATGAAGCAGGAATACATCCCTCCTTAGAGAAGTCATTCGATCAATCAATTATTACTTGTAAAGCTAAAGATACCGCGAAATTAGCCGAAATTGCTGCACAGATTACAGATGGCCCAGTACTATCTCTTCAGAACGGTCTTGGAAATCATGAGATTCTGAGCCGATATGTTTTCGAGAATTCTGCAGTAGGTGTTACTACTAATGCTGTGAAAAGGATTTCACCTGGACAAATCGAATGGGTTGGGCGAGGGAGTATTGCAGTTGGGGGCCCAACAGGAGAGCAGTTCATTGAAACTCTATCAATGCTTGATGCAGAATACAATCACGACGTATCTTCCATAATATGGAATAAATTGCTAATTAATGTTGCAATTAATCCTTTAGCAGCAATATGCGGGGTAATGAATGGTGAATTACTCTCGGAACCTCTTCTGTCACAAGCAGAATCAACTATGCTTGAAGCAGCAAATGTAGCAAGATTGCTTGGTGTTGAGGTTGCTGAAGATCACATTTTGATTCAGAATTTACATTCTGTGTTAGATTCCACTGCTGAAAATGAATGCTCGATGTTAGCAGATGTCAAGGCGGGAAGGGAAACTGAAATCGATGTTCTATGTGGACAGGTTGTTGCCCGCGGTGAAAAATTAGGAGTTCCAACGCCCCTAAATTCAATGCTGTTGTCACAGATTAAAGCACTCAGATAAGGTCCTTATTCCAATGCAGTCCTCTATTTTCCGTACGTGCCAGTGCATCTTCTGTAATATGAGTGGCTACTAAGACCAAATTTCTTAATTCTACTAATTCGCGGGTAGGTGTGCTCTTTCTCCAAATCAAATCAACTTCAGAAGAAAGTAAATTCAACATTCTTCTCGCTCTCTCGAGTCTGTCGAAACTTCGAACAATTCCAACATCATCGGTCATGGTTTTCCTCAATGTCTCCAAGTCGCGTACAAGGGGTGCATGTTCTACTAATGTCTGCATTCCTTCAGCACGCCAACCAGGGACCTGTTCTAGATTTTGAATTGAGTTTGCGATGAAATGTTCTGAAGCCTTATTTGCAAAAACAACAGCTTCAAGAAGACTGTTTGATGCTAATCTGTTTGCTCCATGCATTCCCGTGCAAGCAACTTCGCCAATGGCGTAAAGACCAGGCATAGCCTTGCCATTTGACATCAGCACTCTTCCCTCGATATCAACTTCTAAACCACCTACCATGTAATGGGCTGCAGGAGCAACTGGTAGGGCATCTCTACCCAATGAGAGTCCTAGTTCATTCAATCTTGACTCGATAGTAGGAAAGTGGTCATGCAACTTTGCACTGTCTAGGTGGTCGGTAACCAACCACACATTGTCGGCGCCTGAAATCTTCATTTTTTGGTCACATCCTCGCGCTACTACATCTCTGGTTGCAAGACTACCTTGGGGTGAAAAATCTAGTGTAAAGGAATATCTTTCAGGCCCTTTGTCACTGTTTCTATATTTTTCAAGTCCTGAATTGTCAAGTAAAATACCCCCTTCGCCTCTAAGGGCTTCAGTTATCAAAAACGGCTTCTTGTTGTCAGCCATTAATGCGGTTGGATGGAACTGGAAAAATGCCATATCTTTACTCGCTGCTCCTGCTCTAACAGCCATGGCCAAGCCATCTCCAGTTGCAACTGATGGATTAGTTGTTCTCTCCCATAATTGACCACACCCTCCTGTTGCAATCAGTATTGCATCGGCTGCTACTGCTTCCATCTCACCATTGTCAAGACTCAAACACCAGATTCCTTTGACTCCCTGTTCGGGATTTCCATGCGATCTCTGTATCAAATCGACTCCCAGTGTGTGTGGGCGCATCGAAATATTGGCTCTATCTGAAACCGCTTGATTGAGCGCTCTTTCAATTTCAGCGCCTGTGGCATCTTTAGCGTGAAGGATTCTTCTCGATGTATGTCCTCCTTCTTGCACATAATGGAAATCTTCACCTTCTTTTTCGAACTCAACTCCCGCTGCAAGTAAATCTCTGATTCTATCGCCTGCTTCCTCGACTACGCAACGCACAATCTCTTCGTTGCACAATCCGTCGCCACTGGATAATGTGTCAGCAATGTGTTCTTCCATACCTTTGCCGTCGGTTTTATCTAAAATTCCAGCAATCCCTCCTTGTGCCCAATTTGTCGAAGAATCTTCGGGGCGCTGTTTAGTGATAATGATGACTTCGTGTCCTGCCTTTTCGAGCTTTAATGCAGCGAATAGACCAGCTATTCCGCTACCAATAATGACCACCCGAGACATTGTCTTCGCCCAACCCTGTAGTGTCCCACATTCAAATGTGACTCATGAATATGTGCGACATCAATAAGGTGCTTGACATACACCGACATGCATGGGCCTGATGAAGAAGTTGGCTGCAATCATCGGCCTTGCTCTAGTTGGCTTATCCATTGCAAATGTTGAATTTGGCGCACTTATGGGGTTAGACCCACCGCAAAAAGTGATATTATCACGTATAGCCGACCCTGGTTGCAATGCTGATGAAATCCAGAAGGACCTAGATTCTGGAGACCTAAATGCCTGTGTGACAACACCAGGGGTTTGGGAGGCTCCTGATTTACTGTTGTTGGCAGAAGGTTGCCTCATGTTCTTTGCCTCATTTTTACGCTGGCCCAGAAAAGGAAGATGGGCTTTACGCATACGTAAAATTGCTATTGTAGCAGGTGTAATTCTGTGCAGCATTGCTTTAGCAGATAGATTCGACCGACTGCCCGGCACATCGTCAGATGATTTGGCAGCATTACTTCCATTCCCTGCTCCTGGAATTGCCGTACAAATCGGGTTGTTCGGATTAGGAATATTCTTGATTCGTGGCCCTAAGTACAGAATTCATTTCGACAAGAAGAAAGACAAAGAAAACAAAAGAGATTATTCGACTCAAGAACTCGACCTTGCGTACAAAAGAGGTGGAGATTTAGGGTCTTTGTCAAATTCTAGGAAACTCAAGGGGATGGCTAAATACAAGACGGTTAGAGATCTTTGGAGCCATCAAGGACTTTCAAGTTATGAAGATGCATTCGAAGGAGGGATGCGTGATAATTTCCATACTAGTGTAGGTCGCACATGCCATTTGTGTAATGGAGAGGGTTGTAATGGCTGTGCAAATACTGGTTTCTTGTCCTGAAAAGGGGTACGGCGGCTATTTTCAGGGTGTATGAGAATAGGCCTCTCGCGAGCGCGAGACTAGTAACCTTCAAAACCCCCCTCGTGTCCTTTGCTCTTTGAGGTCAAGGATTCAGTTCCTTGATTATGAGGGAAAGGGATGTTTCTAAAATCACTCGAAGTAGAGAATTTCAAATCGTTCAAGGGCGAAGCTGTAATTCCATTTGACCGTGGATTTACTGCAATTACGGGCCCTAATGGTTCTGGGAAATCAAATTGTGGAGATGCAGTTCAGTTTGTATTAGGTGCACGTTCTGCAAAAGTATTGCGTGCTCAAAATTCCAAAGATCTGATTTTCAATGGCGGAAAATCCAACCGTCCAGCAAGAAATGCGAAAGTTACACTGGTTTTTGCAAACCCTGTTTTGTCTAACGGACGCAGGCGTCTGCCATTAGATTCCGATGAAGTTAGAATGACCAGAGAAGTCCGTTTAACCAAATCGGATAATACAGTCTCAACTTACTTGTTGAATGGAGAGGAAAGTAATCAGAAATCCTTCCATCGAATTCTTGGTCAAGCAAACGCACGCCCAGATGGCTACAATATCGTCCTACAGGGCGATGTTACTAGGCTATCTAGTATGACTGCGATGGAGAGAAGAAAAGTTCTCGATTCGGTTGCTGGAGTTACATCATATGATGATGAAATCCGTAAAGCCGAGAGACAGAAAGGACAGGTCGAAGATTTCATTGAGAGAATCGCCTTGGTCGAAGGTGAGCAAAAAGATCAGTTGAAGAAACTCGAAAAAGAGAAAGCAGTAGCGGAAAGAGCAAAAGAAACCAAAGAGGAGTTCGATGCAGCTCACGTGACCCTTCAACAATCTCGACATCTTACAGCAAAGGCAGAAATCAAACATCATGCTGATGAACGAACAAGATATTTGGCCGAGGCAGCTGATTTAGAATCTAAAGTCAAAGAAGCAGAGATAATTTTGTTGTCTTTGGATGACAGAATCGGAGAATTAGAAAAACAAATCTCTGAAGCGATGGGCGGCGACAAAGGCGGCCTCAATACTCAAATTGGAGAATTACAAGTGTCTCTTGCATTGAAGAGGGACCATGTCGAAGAAGCAGAATCTGCAGATATTGAAGATAAAGAATTACTTGTTGAGTTAGAGGAACAAATCACTGCAGCAAAGAGCGATTTAGATTCTCATGAAAACAGTCTTCTTGCAGCAAAAGAGGCTTTAGAAGCCAGTAAAATTGCATTTGCTGAAACCGAAGCAATCGAGTTGGAAATTCGACAAACATTGGAAAATTCTGGGACTGCAAATGCAGCACTTTCTCGTGCACTTTCCAAAGCAAATGAGTCTCTAGAAGCATGCCGAGAATCGGTTAATGAAGCCAAAATAGAGGCCGAGAAAGTCGCTAACCAAGCAGATTTAGTTGCTGAGCAGTTGTCTGCTGCTGAAGAGGAAGTCGATGATGCAAGGCTTGCATATGATGACTTGCAATTACAAGTTGAAGATATAGGAGACTCAAATCCTGATAATGACCGTTCAGCACTTGCAGAAGAGTTACGCAAAGCACAATCTGCTGAGAAGAAACTAATCGAGGAATCTACAGCTGTTAACACTCGCTTACAGGATGCAGAACGAAAACTGGCAGCAGCCCGTACTGAATTGGACAGGCGCTCCGGAAGTAATGGAATGGCGCCTGGTGCTGCTGCAGTAATGGCTGCGAGAGACCGTGGTGAATTGAAAGGAATAATTGGTACAATTTCCGAATTATGTGCTCCAAAGGATTCTGGACACGCAGATGCTCTTGCGACCGCAGTAGGTGGCGGAATGAATTCTGTTGTGGTTGAAAACGACCAGTTTGCTGCCGAAGCCATGGCTTTGTTGAAGAGTAGAAATATGGGTAGGGCTACGTTCCTCCCACTCAACAAAATGCAGGCAAATAGGGCATCTGGAAAGGCTGCAATGTCTGTGAATAAACCAGGTGTGTTAGGATTTGCACATGAATTATTAGATTATGATCCTAGAATTGCTACAGCGGTTGCTTATGCATTAAGAAACACGCTTGTCGTAGATAATATCACCACTGCTAGAAGATTGATGGGAGGAGTACGCTTAGTGACTCTCGGAGGAGAAATCACAGAACCTGGAGGAGCCATGGTGGGCGGTAGCAAGCAGAAGATGAAAACAGGTTTCGGAGGAAAAATCCACGGGGCTAGCGAAGTCGACAAATTAGTTGGCGAAGTAGACCGATTATCTGTGATGGCTCAAACTGTTTCATCCGCATTAAGCGAGGCTAGAACTCGGCAAAATGAGATACGTGGTAAGATTAATTCTCTTGTAGAAGACGACCATTCGATTAAGGTTGGAACTCTGAAGGCTGAAATGGAACTTGCTTCAAAGGCATTGAATAAAGCCAAGGGAGCCGCTAGTGAACTGCAGAGAAGATTGTCAAATTTAGAATCAGAACATGTTGGTAAGGTGGAAATGATCCAGAGTGCAGAATCTCGGTTGATTCAAGCAGAGGCTGCACGAAATAAAGCGTCTGAAGATTTGCAAAATGCTAGTCCTGATGGAATCCGCCAGCGCCTTCTAGAAGCCCAATCATTGAGAGTGGAAGCAGAAGGCGCTGCAAACAAAGCTCAGGTAACCCTTGATAGCGGTAAGGAGAAAGGGGATTTACTATCCGAGAGGCTAGATTCATTGACCTCAAGGGCTGACGAAATCCAAGCAGAAATGGCGGGAAGAGAAAAGTCAATCAAGACTTGGAATTCTGCTATAGAAGAGGAAACTGTTCTACTAAATGCTAAGGTAGATGAGCGTTCATCTTTACTTGAAGAGCATGAGGAACTAGAAAACGAAAGGAAAGAATTGGTAGAAGAGCGAGCAGAAGTCAAAGCTAATGCTAACCAGAAAGCAAATTCAGCAATTAACAGCCGCTCGATGGCAGAAGATATTGCAAACAGCCTCGCAGTTAGAGAACAAAATCTTGCGGATTTGTTAGTCGAGATGGCAGCGGAATCGATTCCTGTAGCTGAAGAAGATTCAGATCTACCAAATGTTGGTGATGCACAGAAGACGGTCAATGACCTTCGAAGGAAACTCGATAGATTTGGCGACTTCAATATGCTAGCCATCGAACAATATGATGCATGTAAGGCACGTCTGGATGAAATGAAAGATGATTTCAAGACTTTACAGCAAAGAAGAAAGCGTTTGATTGACATCACTGACAAATTAGAGAGCCAGAGGAAGAAGCGTCTTCTAGCAACACTGAAAGATGTCAATGAGAACTTCAAGGTTGTTTACAAGCGACTCTCTAATGGCGGACGAGGAGAACTATTCCTCGAGAATCCTGAAGAGCCATTCAAAGGAGGCCTTGACATGTGGGCACAGCCTCGTGGTAAGTCGAACAAGTCTAGATTGCAAGGTCTATCGGGTGGAGAGAAATCCATGGCATCTTTATCTCTGATTTTCGCAATTCAAGACCACGACCCGAGTCCGTTCTACTACTTCGACGAAGTCGACCAAAATCTGGACGTTCCAAATTCAAAATTGATTGCAACAGAATGTCGAAACAGAAGCGAAGCCGCTCAATTCATCATGGTTACATTGCGCAAAGTTTCGCTTGAACTTGCTGACCACCATATCGGTATTACTCATGGCGGCGATGGTTGCTCTAGAAGAATCGTCGACTTTGACCGTGACCGAGCAATCGAATTAGGTGCTCAGGCTGAAAAGGAGGCTAGCGATGCTTCTGACAAGAATCATTCACGCATCGAGGAAGCCAGGGTAATCGCAGAAGAGATGCCTGAAGTTCCTGATGCACTACCTGCTCCAAAGAGCCTCGGAGGCTTGCTGGATCACATGGCTGATGAAGAAGAAGTAGAGGAAACTGGCTTTGCAGCATTGAGTGAGAGAGCAGAAGAATTGAGCGAAGAAATCGAGGAGAGGCAACAAATTGTATCGGAGTTGCTCGCTCAGGACGAAGAAGTTGAAGAAGAACCAGAGGCAGAACAGGAGGTTTGAAGATGCAACAAGCCGTTCTTGACGATTGGTTCCTTCGCCAAGACATTCTCGACCAATTGATGAACCAAGAGGAAGAGGCTAGTGAAGCAGAACGTTACGCTGACCGCATCATGAGAATCGCACAAGAAGACAGTGCAGAGCATCAAGTTTTGACCGATCCATTTGACAGGTCGGTAGCTCTCGTACTTTCTCTGGTTAAAGAAGAAGGCATGGACCCTTGGAACATAGATCTTTCAGCCTTCTTGAAATTGTTCACACAACGGGTAAGAAAAGAATCATCGGGACTGGATTTGCCTGCATGTGGCCGTTTGATTAGAATGTCTTGGGAGGTTCTAACCCAACAAGCATCAACCCTATTTGACAGAGTTATAGCAATGGATATGGAAGACGAAGATGAATTCTTTGATTTTGGCTGGGAAGCAGAATATGATGATGAAGAGTTCATTTTTACTTCTTCAGTGCTTGAAGGCAGTGCTGACCAGCACCTTCCCGCATTCTTTGGTGAGAGAATGCGACGTGACGAGGGCAGGCCCTCAACGTTGGGTGAATTGTTATCTGCATTGAAAGATGCATGTGATGAAGCTGAGATATTAAAGGCCAAAGAAGAGTACCGTAAGGCTCACGCTGAAGAACTCAAGAACATGCTCGACAATGTCGGTTCAAGAATGCATAATGAAGACATGGAAGGTGATATCCGAAGATGTTGGAGTTCCATGCGCAAAGTGACACAAGAACTTGGGCAATCTAAGGTCCCTGTAGTCGAAGTAACTAACCAATTGAAGGAAATCCTCTTGGAGACATTTGGTGAAATTCCAGAAGGCTATGACGTAGAATCAAAGATTACTTCGTTTGTTGCAGGATTGTTCCTAACACACAGAGGTTATGCTTGGATAAGCCAAGAAGGCCCTGAAGATCCAATTATGTTAGAAGATAGGTGGCCAAACGCTGAAACTTTTGATGAAGTAACAGTGTTGGCTGAAAAATTGATGGAGGAAGATTCTCAATCAATTAAGGGTGATGAGACAGAATCGATGAGACATGCTGCACGTCTTGCAGAAAGGGCTCAACAAGCGATCGAGGAAGAAAAAGAAAGGTTGAAACAGGAAGAGATGGCCAAACTGGCAGCGGAATCTGAATCCGAAAACCCAGGTGATTGGTTAGTGGAGTAAGGAGTTAGTAACATGACAGAAATACCATTGGAAACTTTACTCGAAGCCACCCTGTTTAGCGCTGGCCGTTCACTCAGCATAGCAGAATTTTCTGAGAATTTAGGTTACGAAGAAGATGAAATTCTTGAATCAATGACCAACCTTCAATCTACGATAAAACGACGAAGGGGAGGCGGTCTTCAAGTCGTTGAGATAGGAGGAAAGTGGGCAATGGAAGTCAAGCCAGGGATTGCAGACCACCTCCCTAAAGAGACAAAGTCCGAACTGCCACCAAAATTACTCAAAGCAGCCGCATTGATTGCATATCACCAACCAGTGCCTCAATCTAGATTGGTAGAACTTCTAGGTCAACGAGCGTATGATCACATTAGGGAATTAGCACAAGCGGGCCTAATCGGACGAAGAAGGGATGGAAATACGCGCAGATTAACGACAACTCGCAGATTCTCTGAGATGTTTGGTTGCCCGCATACTGACCGAAAGAAAGTCAAAGCCTGGTTCAGAGAAATGGTCACATCATCCGGTATGCTTGACGGCATGGAAAGCAAACTTGCTCTAAGAGATGAAACAGATGAAGAAGGTAGTATTCAAACAACTTTAGATGTCTCAGAAGATGAGTGATTATCTATTGCGAATGCTTTCTAAAGTATCTTTTACCAATTGTTGGGTAACTGGTCCACTTTGAGAATTAACAATGCTTGCTACCTTCTCTACCTCTTCTCCCACCGCTCCAGCGCTAACAGCCATGTTCCTTGCATGCAATTTCATATGACCTGCTTGGATTCCGCTTGTGGCCAATGCTCGCATTGCTCCAAGATTCTGGGCAATTCCTGCTGCAGCCATTATTCCCGCTAATTCTTGTGCGGATTCAACTCCGAGTATGGATAGGTTCGCTCTGGCTGCAGGGTGCACCTTAGATGCCCCTCCTACTATACCAACAGCCATTGGAGTCTCGATACTTCCAACTAGATTTCCTTCATCATCTCTATCCCAGCGAGTCATAGAAGTGTAAGTTCCTGTATTGACTGCAGCCCATGCATGACAGCCAGCCTCAATCGCTCTCCAATCTTGACCACAAGCTAATGCGATTGCACTTATTGCATTCATTATTCCCTTATTGTGAGTAGTTGCTCGGTATGGGTCTGCCATTGCAAAGTGATGGGCTTCAAGAATTCCAGTGATTATCTTGCTACCGCTTTCTCTTGAACCGTCATCAGAGAGTTCTTCTGGCGTAAAAGTTGCCTCGACCTTTGCGAGTCGCTGAGTTGCCAGGTTTGATAGGATTCTCAAATGGACTCTTCCGCCGGTAATGTCCTCAATTTTTCCACTAACCAGTTCCGCCATTGTATTCACTGCATTAGCGCCCATTGCATCTCTTGTATCGACTAGTAAATGTACAACTAAGATTCTTCCAGACATTGAATCAAGACTTCGAACAATTATGTCCTTGCATCCTCCTCCAAGTTTTATCATTGTAGATGGCAGAGAATTGCACATCGCCATTAGCTCATATTTTGCAGTTAGAATTGATTCTCCTGCTTCATCCACGTCAGGCAAATCCATAACTTGGATTTGAGCAATCATAACAGGGTCGTCATTATTGGTCCTAAACCCGCCTTTGGATAGGCATCTTTTGGCCATATTGCTAGCAGCAGCGACAATACTTGATTCTTCAACGCAGAAGGGGATTAGGTATGATTTACCATCGATAACGAAGTTTGTTGCAACCCCCACAGGTAGAGACATTGTTCCAATGACATTCTCAATCATGCGATCTGCTGCAACTTCACTCAACTCTCCATTTTCAGATAATGCGGCCACATCATCAGCAGTTAGTCCTGACAACTCTGCGACCTTGTCGCGTCTCTCTGCAACTGAAAGTTTGTAGAAGCCAGAAAGCCTGCTATCGTCTACTGGCATATGGCTTGTCTCCATTCAATGCCAATAGGGTCTACTTGATGAAGAAACCGACGATTAACGCTTCCGCTAACGCGTTAACTATGCGTTAACCTTGCGTTATTTTAGAAGATTTAGAGATTTTCGTGTTTCATTTAACGCGTACTAACGGGCCTGTAATGGTGCACAACAGAGTGAAACATCATATACTCGGAAAATACCAGTGCTATCATGAGTGAAGATGTCCCCATTTTAGGCATCCCTGCGCTAAGAGAGAATCCGTTCAAAGCAAGGCCTTTGGAAAGAGGCCAATCTAGTATGTTGATTGGGCGTGATGAGATTAGCGCTAGATGGACCCGATTCCTCAAAGCTAGAACGGCAAGAATGGTACTACTGATCGGAGAGAGCGGTTCTGGGCGCTCATCACTGATGAGATGTGTATCAGAGGAAACTAGCAAAAGCGTTCATTTGGATATGTTTCCTACTTCCGAACATGCTCACAAAATTCTTCATGAGATATTCGCATCATTAATCGGTTTTGATGTACCATCTAGTACTCAAGAAATGGTATCTAGGTTAGTTAGCGAAACCGAGAATTTCGAAGGACCCCTCCCTCTAATTTCTCTGGACTTTTCCAATGTGGATGGAAAGCATCTTTCAGAAGTCCTTTCGACATTAACAGCGCCCCTTGAAAGGCTGAATGCATTAGTGGTGGTAGTCCTGTCAACAGAACAGAGAGCACAATGGCCAAACGCTCTAGTCAATCGTTTTGATCATGCTGACGTAATCCAGCCATTAGACCAGGAGCAGGTCAAAGAGTTATGTCAATCCAGAATCGCTAGTGCCTCCAAAGTCTCATGGGAAATGCCAGAGGCTGCTCTAGAGTCTATTTTTGAGAAAACATCGGGGACTCCGTCTAAGGTAATGCGCTTGATGCGTGACCTTGTCGACGAAGAAAGAGCCAACCCTAGGGAAATCAAGTATGACGACCCCACTCCGGAGATTATCGCAAACCCAGTGGAAGAAGATTACATTTCTGAAGAAGAAATAGAACAAGATTCAGGTCCTGCATTTGATTTAGATTTGGATGAATTGGCTAAAGAACCCGAAGTTATGGTTGCAGAATCCTCTCCATCATCATTTTCTATGCCCAGGGGGCCCTTCAGAGCATTAGCTGCTAGAAACCGTGTAAACAAGCAGGAAGCACCTCCTTTTGACAAGAGTTCTACAAAGAAGCAATCTAGAGAGCCTATCGGCGTTGATGCCAATAAACTCTGGTTATCAGATGAACCCGGCGGGATGTTAGTCCAAGAAAATCAACAAATTATGGATGAAGATTTAGAAGAATTCCCATTGGAGGATTTCCAAGATAACAATGAAAGTGGTACTTTTGTGGAGCCTACTGCTCAGCCATCAAGCGACGTGGAGGGCTTATTTGGGCAACTGCTTGATGCACTAAATGTCCCAGAAGGTTTGGGGCTGGCTGAACTGTTGTCTGCGATGAGAAG
>CEVL01039545.1_pt1 | contig 12033 bp, 9 predicted proteins | sample 427051 | NCBI WGS metagenome assembly CEVL01 (sample SAMEA2623673, study PRJEB7988) | marine metagenome | biome: marine biome (ENVO:00000447); feature: surface water layer (ENVO:00002042); material: "saline water (ENVO:00002010), including plankton (ENVO:xxxxxxxx)" | depth 5 m
GATCTTGACTCTTTCACGTAAGATATCTTGCAATTGTTGTGCATCATATGGGTTGAATATTACATCAAGTTGTCCAAGTCTAGATCTAACTCTCGGGTCAAGGAAATCAGTGAACTTGAGGTCATTAGAGATTCCAATCACACAAGAACGAGCTTTTTTCAACGAGGAATTAAGATTTGTAAGATTGTATAGCAAATCGTCTCCGACTTTCCTAACTAAGTGATCAATTTCATCAAGTACAATAATGAATACACCTTGTCTTGAATCCATTCTTTTAACAAGTTCACTAAACACTCTATCAGTAGGCCATCCAGTAAAAGGAATTTCATCAATTTCATGGTCTTCTAATAGTGAATTTCCAATGTGGCTAAGAACTCTATACTGGGTGTCAATCTGTCGGCAGTTGACAATAACTGTTTGTACTGAACGGTTAAGTTGTTTACCTTTATCTTCAAGTTGACTACAAACATAGTTTGTGACTGCAGTTTTTCCTGCACCAGTCACACCATACAATGTCATGTTAGATGGAATATGACCTTTCAAGGCTTCAACAAGATTAAACGATAAAGTATCGATTTCATTTTTCCGATGAGGTAGTTTATTCGGGTTGTAATTGTGACGTAGGAACTCTTTGTTTTGGAACAGGGTTTTTTTAGACAGATAACCATCGAATATGTTTTCTGTCATTCCTCTGTCCTCCATTTAGCATCTCAACCCGGCTGGGCGGGAAAAGCGCGATGTACCTCCCAGTCCGAGTCCCCCTCATAAGCATACCTTTGAGAAAAACTTTCACAATCCTATTTGTGTAAAAATTAATGAAAAAATATGTGTGATAGAATGTTAGAAAAACCATTTTCCATTCCAATTAATTACATACTTATCTTGTGCATGTAAAACATTGCTCGGATGGTTTGGGAATTCATTTGAGGTTATGGTTGGGTGTTGTGAATCCTTGCAATCAATAAATGTATGAGTAACAATGAAGTTAGTGTTTGGATATTGTTCGCTAAGCGCTTGTATATCCGATGGCTTGTGATGTTCATCACTTGGCACCCATTCTGGAATTCCCATTTCAATAATTGCTAACTCGGTCTTACTTATTGCATCATATAGAGGCTCACAAGGCCCAGAGTCACCACTATGAACAAATTTCGCCCCGCTAGAAGATTCAAAACTATAGCCAAAAGGATCTACTGCATCATTATGATTTACTTCAAATCTGTTCCAACTCCATCCATCAGTAGTTACTCCTTGTGAATTTTCATCCCAAGTAATTTTCGAAAGAATATTTTCTAGCGAACCAGGATAAGCTATTTCGCATAGATGCTCAATTTTCTTACGAGCACCAGTTGCTGCAATAATTGTTAGAGGTTTTTGAAATTCTCGATCAGAAATATAAGTTCTTTCAAGTAACAAAAAAGGTAATCCAAAAATATGATCGCCGTGAAGATGAGTGATAAAAACTGTCTCGATATCGTTTACTTTAATGCCATTTTCTCGTAGTGAAAGTAATGCAGTAGGGGGTGCGTCTATGATATGCTTCTTATCAAAAATAGCAAATGAATGGTGCCTTCCATTAGGTAGAAATGCATTGCCGGTTCCGAGCATAATGATTTCATGCGCCATAGTTACGGGGATACGCACTAGGCTTTTGCTTAATTGGTCATTCATGAATGTCAATTTTATCAGTTGATAGATTTCCGAACCTTCAATTACTTTCGATTTGAGGGCATATTAGTTCGAGAGACTAGGTGTTGTCATGTCCGGTGCAGCAAAAAGTGAATGGAGTGCAAAAAACCCATATTATACCAACATTACAGAAAATTACATTTTGAATGGAGAAGGTTCCAAGAAAGAAACTCGACATGTAGTATTTGCTCTTGGCGATTCAGGTCTCGATTATAAGGTTGGAGACGCACTTGGCGTGGTGCCTGAAAATCCACCCCATATTGTTGATGAATTAATCGAGGTACAAGGGTGGGATAAAGATTCAATTGTTAATACTCATAATGGTGAAAGAACACTTTATGAGGCATTAAAGAAAGATTTTGAGGTACATCTGGCAAGTAAGAAATTTGTTCAATCACTTGCTCAAAAAGTAGTGGCCAGTGGAATGAAAATTTCTGTTAAGATGGTATCAAGAAGTAGAGGTGAATCATCTTGGAACGCAACTGAAAACGAACTCCTACCTCCGGAACTCAAACCAAGCGCACCTTCAGATGACCCAGCAGATAAAGTAGAGCATTTGAATACAGATGCGAAAGCGATGGAAGACTATCTTTGGACGCGCGACTACATCGACATTATGAGAGAATTTGATGCAAAATATTCGCCCGAAGAATTTTTTGAACTAGCAGGTAGACTAAAACCAAGATTGTACTCCATTGCTTCTTCTCATGATGCTCATCCAGGACTTGTTGAATTAACCGTAGGTATTGTTAGGTTCAGTTACCATGGTAGAAACAGAGGTGGCCTTTGTACTCAATTTATGGCTGATGAGGTTGGAAATAGTGATCAAAAAGTAGGAGTTTTCATGTCGCCAACAAAGTCATTTGTTCTACCAGAAGACAAAGATATTGACATTATTATGGTTGGCCCAGGTACTGGGATTGCCCCATTTAGAGCTTTTATGGAACAAAGAGTATTTGATGGTGGTAATGGTAAAAATTGGTTATTCTTTGGTGACCAATCATCTAAAACAGAATTCTATTACAAAGATGCCATAGAATCATGGTTGGATAGTGGCGACTTGTATCGTTTTACTACTGCATGGTCTAGAGATCAAGCAGAAAAAATCTATGTTCAACACAGGCTAAAAGAACACGGCGCTGAAGTATGGGAATGGTTCGAAAATGGAGCATATTTCTACATTTGTGGCGATAAGACATACATGGCTAAAGATGTTCATCGTGCACTTATTGAGATTGCTATTGAGCATGGTGGCATGTCAGAAGCAGATGCAACTCATTTCATTGAAAAGACAATGATGAAAGAACAAAAGCGTTACTTACGGGATGTCTATTGATTACAAGCCCTCTGTTGGTAAATCTACTCGTGTTACAGGAATTTGTAAACCATCTGCAATATCGATCATACGTTTTGTCCAAACCGAGTCCGGTCCAGGAAATGCCAACATATGAGTGGCATGTTCTAACATTTCTTTTGCCAGTGTTGCTGCTGCTTCGGGTCTGCCGCTATCAAGTTCAGAATTTGGCCGAGGGCTTTGCCATGCCTCACTATATACCGCTAAAGGAATATTTTGGTTATCAGCCCATCTCTCAGCTAAGTAGTCAACACCACTGGCTCCACCAATAATTATCATGTCTGGATAAGTGTACAACTCAACCCAATTATCTAGTTGGTTTTCAAGCCAAGAATAATCGTAAAACTTCGAATTGCCACAAATTACCAAATTTATGATTTTACCGTCTCTATTGAGGTCTTTACCACCTAACTCGGCGACAACTTGGGCGCCGGATTTATCTGCTCGTACCATATCATTCCATCACTATCCTATGATATTAACATATTCGACAAAGAGTACAATAATGTTTGAAATCTTCCTAAAAATGACCCTTTTCCGGTAAAAATCACTGAAAATCAGTAATTAAAAATCCAACTAAATACAAAAAATCAACCGTTTTACTCATAGAATACCGATGTTTACACTCAATCATGGGATTCAATCGAGTCTTGATTGCTAACCGTGGCGAAATCGCCTTGAGAATTTTGCGAACTCTTAGAGATATGGGGATTGAAGCAGCGATAATTCATGGTAAAGAAGATAGGTTATCCTTGCCAGTAATGATGTCAGATATCGCTTATCCAAATTATTGCTCAAATCCGCTTGATTCATATTTGGACATTGAGGCGGTTGTAAATGCTGCCAAAGAACTTGAGTGTGATGCAGTACATCCAGGATATGGCTTCTTGGCAGAGAATGCTCATTTTGTTAAGCGCCTAACGGAAGAAGGTATCACTTTTATTGGTCCATCAAGTGATGTGATTACTCTTCTTGGCGATAAGATTGAGGCTAGGGCTGCTATGGAGGGTGCGGGATTACCGGTTGCCAAAGGCTCATCTGAACCCATTTCGGATGAGAAAGTTGCCAGCAAATTAGCAGATGAAATCGGCTATCCAGTCATTATCAAGGCCGCAGCTGGCGGCGGTGGAATCGGCATGCAGATAGTCGAAGAAGAATCTCAATTTGCTAGTGCACTCAAACTTTGCATGTCTCGTGCCAAATCTGCATTTGGTGATGAAAGAGTTTTCGTAGAGAAGTATATTCAAGGCGCTCAACACGTAGAGTTCCAAGTACTTGCTGATGGAAAAAGAGCAATACATTTCGGAGAGAGATTTTGTTCAATTCAGAGAAGGCATCAAAAACTCGTTGAAGAAGGTCCTTGGCTAACTGACGAAAAGCGTGCAGAAATAGGCGATTTAGTTTGCAAAGGTGCAGAATCTGTAGGTTACAAAGGACTTGCAACATTTGAATTTCTAAGGGATGCAAATGGCGACTTCTATTTTTTGGAAGTTAATCCAAGAGTACAGGTCGAGCACACTGTAACTGAATTAATCACTGGTTACAACTTGGTAGAGCTTGGAATTAGAGTAGCACAGGGTGAAGAATTACCGTTAACTCAGTCAGACATTAAATGGCGAGGGCATGCGATTCAATGCCGATTAAATGCTGAAGATCCCAAGGAGTTTGTTCCGAGTCCAGGACGATTATGGGATTGTCATTTCCCATCCGGATTTGGCATAAGATGCGATACACATGCACACCCTGGTTACGAAATGCCAGGTTGTTTTGATTCATTATTGGCGAAACTATTGACTTGGGGCCATGATAGGGATGATGCCATTAGAAGAATGCGCACAGCTCTTGATGAAACCCAAATCACTGGCGTACAACACCTAATCCCCCTCCATCGAAGAATAATGGATGAAAAAGACTTTTTGAATCGCGATGTTACTATACAGTATATTGACAATCATCAAGAATTACTAGGATGAGGTGACTACTTTGGATATTCTCATGGTTGGAAGTATTGCTTATGATAGTGTGACATCACCGGCCGGAAATGTTGAGAATGCATTAGGGGGTTCAGCGGTATATGCTGGCATTGCAAGTCGATTTCATGGAAATTATCTCTCTCTTGAAAAGATTGGTTTAGTTGGCGTAGTTGGTCAAGATTTCCGCTCCGAAGACATATCAATGTTGGAATCTCAAGGCTTAGATTTGAGTGGTCTAGAGGTCGCAGAAGGTAAGACATTCCGTTGGGAGGGCTCATATCATGGAGATATGGGTGTTGCAAAAACCCATGATACACAATTGAATGTATTTGGTGATTTTGATCCAAAAGTCCCATCAGAATCAACAACTCCAAAAGTATTGTTTTGCGCTAATCTTGTACCCATGCTTCAATCAAAAGTCCTTCAGCAAGCGAAAGGAACTCGAATATCAATGTTAGATTCAATGAATCTGTGGATTGAGATTGCTAAAGATGATTTGTTAGCGGTTATGAAAAGTGTAGATTTGATTATTATCAATGATGGAGAGGTTAGAATGCTTGCACAAGATGACAATTTGATAAGAGCATCAAGGGCATTAATCAAGATGGTAGGCTGTCAAACATTAATTATCAAAAAAGGAGAAAACGGTGTTGTAGCATTCCATGATGATGAAATCATATCATTGCCAGCATACCCGACTGAGAATGTGGTTGACCCTACTGGTTGTGGCGATTCCTTTGCGGGTACAATCGCTGCTTTCTTAGCATCAAATGAAGGCAACATCAGTCGTGACGAGTTAAGAGAGGCGCTAATTAGGGCAACCGTTACTGCAAGTTTCACACTAGAATCATTTGGGACATCAGGTTTGTTAAATTTAACCAATGATATGTTCAATTCAAGACTTATTGAATTTGAAGGAATACTAAATTGATTACAGGTCAATTCTTGGTAATCCACCCTTGCCTGCAGTTGAATTTTTATGAGTCTCTGAATCGATTAATTCAGTCCAAGAAAGTTCATCATTAGATTCGGCAAATTCTTGTTCATTTTGTTCAATTAAAGCCTTTCTTCGTCGGACATTCTCTTCTAATTCTCTTGCTTTTTCATCTGAAATTAGTCCACCCTGTGCTAAATTACGAAATGTCTCAAGCTCATCTTGTTGTGCTTCATCAGCACGCTCTCTTAGATTGGGGTTAATTTGGTTACTTTCTTCTAAGGTATTGATAATCCGATTGGAGATTGAGGCGCCCAAATCTCTAACAGCATTGCTGATAGATGGTACTAAGCGTCCTCTTCGTTGATTACTGTGGTTATTTGGCTTCCTTCGTTTAATCAGTCTAGAATTGTTTGAAGGATTTTTCTTTCTTAATCGTGAATTCTGGTTTAGCGGCATTGTTTCAGACACAGGCCTGGTAGGATTTGATTCTCTTCTAGCGCTTGCTACAAGTGATTCAATTGTGTTTCCTTCAAGATCAATATTACCTAGCAAAGTATCTGGGGAATTAAATCCAGTTAAGTCTGTAGATACAGATTCATCATTTGATTCATTCGGATTGTGATAACCATCTCTGTTCCAAAAGCTTGGCAGTAAAGTAGGCATCTGTGCTGGACCAGCCTCATTTGCTTGAGTAGACTCAATGTGTGATAATAATCCCGTATTTGGTGATTGATTAATAGGTAATTGATTACGAGCCTCTTCCGCAACTTTTGGTAAATCTAGGTCAAGTTGGTTGAACATCGACATTGGATGGCTATCCTCGCGCCCTCGGCGATCTCCAACATTATTTATCCCCCTTTCAATGAGCGAGTTTCCATCGATTGAAGGTATCCGTTCCCTTCTTTCATTTGCCATGTCTTGCCAACTCGGAGTATTATTTTGGGGAGTTTGTATAGGTGGCTGTATAGGTGGCATTTGAGAATCAAAAATACTCATATCCATGACAGGCATTAGTTCAGGTTCTGGTGCAACTGATTCCGCAATGTCACTCGATAGGAATGTTGCAATTGATTCTGGTCTTGTTACTACAGCAATTTCAACAGGCACCTCATTGTTCTCAAGAATCGAGTTTCTTGGATATTGGGCATCGCTTTCTAGGATTTCCAAACCGTCAGCAGCCTCTTCAAGCGAGAACCCCTTTTGTAATTTCAATAGAATCGTGTTGAGTTTCAATAGTGAGAAATCATTGCCAGTAATCACATGACAATCGCCAGCATCTGTATCGATTGTTAATGTCGGCTTACGAGTTACCGCCCATCCAATGATTAGACTTAATCCACCAATTAGAGTAAAAATTTGTAGCGAAGAAGTCGCAAATATCCTAACACTAGACCAAACCAATGCAAGTCCAATTATTGCAATATAGCCCGGAACGAGTCTTGTATGATGATGTTGGACTCTATTGATTGAGTGGATTTTAATGTCTAGGCCATGTCCAGATTTTGCTTCTAAACTCAGCATTCTTTCATCAATATTTGCTACAACTTTGCCTGACGCACCATCAAGGTATAGAGAGTCAATTTTTACATCATTTGACTCTGCCGATGAATATGCTACGCGACTTGTTGAATGCATCCCAGTATCTCAAGCAAACTGTGTAGGTTAAGAAACCACCGCAAATTTACTCCAAAAAAAGCCCAGTTTTATGGCGGTAAAATTTTGCCGAATCATTCGTTCAAATCAAGACTTGCACTGCCCATTATTCGAGGTTTTGAATCTAATTGTGCAATAATTGCTGATCCCGGATTTTCTCGTCTAATGTAAACGGGAGAATCCCACTCAACGACTATCTTTTCATTGTTGACAGATTTAATCCTACCAACAGTAAATTGCAGATCAACACTAATATGGATGACATCACCTTGGTTAAGAATTCGTTTTTGAAATGGCGAAACATTCAATGTCATTTCTGAAGATTTGTGCTCAACTACAGATAATGGGATATGAGTGTTCGTCTTCTTGTCATTGATTGCTGGCTTAACAATGATTGAGCCGTTACTAAGAGAATCTTCTTTGGCACCTCTAATCGCGATACCAACTCGATCTCCAGATTGTGCCTGTTGAACATCATCATCCATTACCTGCAATGATTTGGTGTTTCCAGACCCATTAGATGGTAATATGTGTAGTTCATCGTGAACTTTTAGAGTACCACATTGCACATATCCGATTGCAACTAAACCAATTCCTTTCACATTGAAATGTTGATCGATGCTTACCACAAGTGGCGATGATGCGGAATCAGCTAATTCATCTTCAATTTCACTCATTAAATGGTATAATTGGTTACGTATTTCTAATCCATCAGGAGACATGAATTTCCAGTGAGTTAGTCCAGCTTGAGCGAACATCTTTTCAGCCATATCTTGATCAACCCAATCTCCATCTTTTGGCTTGATTATCGCAATACCAAGCCTAATATTAGAACTGGCAAATGCTACCAATACTTCGCCAAGTGTTGCATCGATGGCATTGATTTCTATGATGCCAACTCTGCCAGCAGAGATTGCATTTAATAATGGCCTCAAACGTTCAGGGTATCTTGCCGGTCTAATGATTGAAATTATTTTGGCAACACCATCTTGTATTTCTTTGTGGACATAGGTGTGAACATCACGCTGATCGGTTGCTTTAGCGATTTCCTTGGCAAGTTCATCACTGCCAAACATTGCTATATTCAAGACGGTCATAGTAAGTCCACCGAGGGCTCTCAAATCAATTTACGGGCAAACTAGTCGGATTTTTGAGCAATCATATTATTCCTGATTTGCTTTGCTTTGTCCCACTCGATTTGTTCTTCATCATTTTCAACGACAAATTGCGGTATAGGGATTGGTCGCATCATGGAATCAATCGCAACAAAGAAAAAATATCCTTCACAAATCTTTTTCTTATTCCAAGTTGCTTTGTCCACTGCCAATGCGGTAACTTTGGAACACGCGGTATGAGTGCTTGTGTAGACTACCTTGCCGGTTACCTCAAGAAGATCACCTTGCCGCGCCGGAGCGATGAATTTTAGAGTATCAATTGAGATAGTTACAAATTCTCGATGAGCAAATTTGGAACAAGAAATCCCTCCAGCTTTATCCATGATCGATAGTAATTTCCCACCAAACAATGTATCATGGTCATTGGTGTCACCAGGAAAAACATGTTCGATTAATGTCACAGGCTCTCTAGAGTATGGCTCCATGATGTTCGCAAATGCTTCTACTTCAAGAAGTCATGCCGAGATTCTTCCATAATGGTATGGTTTCTTGTAGCATATCATAATGGACAAACATGAGCGGTGAAAAGAAGTGTATCGCTCTTATCTCAGGCGGTATTGATTCACCTGTTGCAATAGCCAGAATGCTGAAAGATGGTTGGAAAATGCAATGTGTACATTTCAGCTTAGCAGAGTTAACAGGTAAAGCCCCAGAAGAGAAATCTGTTGCTGCTTTAAATCATCTTATGTCTTTGGATAATGAACTTGGTGAAATGGCTAAACAACATATAGAACCTAATTTAATCATCGTCCCTATTGCTGAGCAAGCGTCAAAATTCACTGAAAAGTGGGCTCATACAGAATATTTTATTCATATGAAAAGAATGTTTCATAGATTAGGCGATATAATTGGTAAAGAGTATGGGGCAACCCATTTATTAACTGGAGAAAATTTAGGCCAAGTTTCTTCACAAACCTTGGGAAATATGGGCGCAATTGAGGCCATGTCTGACTTGATACCACTTAGGCCTCTTCTTTGCTTTGATAAGCGTCATATCATTGATATGGCACGAGCGTTGGGGACTTATCAGTTGTCGCTTGCAGTAGAAGTGTGTGATGCATTAGGGCCAAAAAAGCCTACTACTGTGGCAAATAAAGAGTGGCTTGAATTAAGCGAACAAAGAGCGGGTGGGATGGAAATTTTAGTAAATCAGGCGCTAACAAAAAAATACTCGGTTAATTTGTCATCAAATTGAATCGTAGAGCCTTTTTTTCACGAAAAAGCGATGCATTTTAGAGGTAGAAGTCTTGGATAGTTAATGGCGATAGCATGGCGATTGTAAATAACCGAACAAAAACATCATTATTTTTGACTCTTCTAATGATACTAACTCCTTTTGCTGCAGCATCTACAGTGACTACTTTTTCTGATGGTTCATCAGAGGTAGTAATTGAATTCAAAGATGGAGTAAATACTGAAAACACCACAGATGGAGGCTTTTATGTTCCAAGTGATGAAACAATCACTTCAGCCTCAGTTGAAATACAATCAGAACCAATGCTGTTCTCAACCAATGAAGGTGAACGTGGATTAGTATCTTATACATGGGATTCTGGTTTGAACAATGGAGCAACAAGTTTCGATGATGTTTCAAAATTTGAGTTTAGTCAAAGAGATATTACATATTCTGCTAGTTTAAAATCTGAATCATATGCCTCTGATTTTGAATCGAATGTCTCTGGGATGACTAATTCAACGACTTTTGTAGACGACAATGGTAATGATATTGCATGGAATTATGGCAACATTGATTTCAAAGAACTGAGCGAAGGTCCAGACAACTGCGCATCTGGAGATATGTGTTGGGGTACCAATATTTATGATAGCGACTATACTGATGATTATGAAGATCCAGCTCAAATATCAGATGCAATAGAGTATAAATTGACCACGCCAGCAACTTATCTAGACTCTGCATTGAATGATACTTATCTTAGGTTTTCTAGTTGGCATCAATTAGAAACAAAATATAATCAGCAAGGCGACTATTATTATGATGATTGCGCATACATAGAAATAGAATATTCAACCACTGGTCAATTTCAAGGAGAAGAAACAAAATCTCTGTTGGATGTAAATTTCCCATTGTCTAATGGTGTTGCACCAGGTCAAGGAATGTATCTTCAAGGGGCATTAGCAACATCAAATCGAATTTCACCTTACTGTTATGGAATTGAATCAAACTATTTCTCTTTTGCTGGAACATCGATTATGCCATCAAATCCCTTAGGATGGGCATCAATTGCTAGTAATCTCGCACCATATCTAGGGAAATATGTAAAAATTAATTTCGTCTTACTTCATTCATCTAGTAGCGGAGATTTAGCTCAACAGCCTACGCCAGGTTGGTTTATTGATGACATAAGCATAGGTGAGCGGTATGAACAAAACGGAATAATGGTAATCAACAACGTTCAACCCAGTACAATTTATCAAGAACAGAGTCCTAACGGTTATGGTGTCTTATTTGTAGATAGTTTTGAACCAGCAGATTCAAGTCTAAAATACACCTTTAGGAATGCTCAATCAGGTGTGTTAGTAACTGGTACTGATGGCAAGGCAATGGAAAATCTAAGAGGCCCCACTATAGAGTTGTGGAATATTGATGTAGATGACCATCCGTATATCGATATTGAAATTGAATTTGATTCTGGAGTTGATCAAATTTCTACTCCTTCATTTTACGGTTACACATTGGGAACTGAATTGGGAATTACATTTAATGACTATAATTTACTGAGAGGTTTGAATGTATATGACAGTCAATGGGATTTCATCAACACAACGAGTAAACCACCAGAGTTATACTTCAATTCATCATATTTTATGAACAAGGGCTCAGACTACAGTTTTGATAAACCAGTATATGCGATTGAAATTTCGGGTATTCCTCAAGGTTGTATGCCTTATGTTGAGATAATGAATCCGACAATAAGAGATTATGAGCCAATATCATTGAATACAAATAATGTATTTCAATATCCAATTTCAGAATTTGATTTGAAAATTGAACTTAATAGTGATTGTATAGTTGAAACGATCTGGCTAAGTTTGACATTTGGGCATCATCTTGATGATGTTCAAATTGATTATGGGGGCGATTCAGAATATGAGTGGACATTCGGACAACCAGCCTTTGGTTCGTTTGGAATACAAGACAAATTTTACAATTCTGAGGCTAACGGAATAAGCATGGGTGAAGATTCTACGAAATTAAATCTAGACCCAATAACTGGAACTTACACAGGTGGA
>CEVL01011539.1_pt1 | contig 12020 bp, 11 predicted proteins | sample 427051 | NCBI WGS metagenome assembly CEVL01 (sample SAMEA2623673, study PRJEB7988) | marine metagenome | biome: marine biome (ENVO:00000447); feature: surface water layer (ENVO:00002042); material: "saline water (ENVO:00002010), including plankton (ENVO:xxxxxxxx)" | depth 5 m
CCTCCGCCAGGAACAACACCTTCAGTGAGTAAAACATCCATCGAACCAGAAGAATCTGTTCTTTGGAAAGACCAGCCGTCCAATGAAAGTCCGAAACCATTGTAATTTTGAACCTCTATCCATTCAGGCCCTGAATCTGCTGGACGTACAGAAAACTCGCTGATTCTAAGCACAGGTGGAGGATTTCCTCCATCGTGAACTTCAAGATTTATCGAAACTACTTCTCCTTGGTCGGTAAACATACGACTTGCTACCGAGGAAATTCCTGCTGCTTTACGGTCTGAGCCACCTGCAAAAATAATCTCACCGACTCTTTCTGAATCTGGAGAACTCTCTACTTTGATAACTAGGCGCAATTGCATATCATCTGCTAAGCCAAGCCCAGTGATCATATTGCTAAGGCTGACATTTGCTAAAGCAGCGACCTTTTCATTATTGATTTTACCATTTGTAATAATACCTGGCTGTAATGAGCCATAGTACAGAGTAGAGGCATCTATTGTATGCCAATCTGCTGTTGCATTTTGGTAATCTCTAACGCCATCATTATCAGGAACAAACCATCCTTCACCATTGGTCAATCTCTCCAAACCATCTATTGCAGCTTTGTCGACCATATCTGTATATGGATCGTTGCTGCCCAATTCCAATTGGGCCAGAGACATAAAGGCTGTTAGTATCATCAAAAACAAAGTAAATGCAGAAAGAAATTCGACTACTGCAACCACGCCTCCCTCATCCGAATCTTGAGTTTGAAAAACTCGCCTGCGGAGGTTCATGTATGCGGGGAGGAGTTGATACTCAATAGTATGTCGCCGTAAATGTAAACAAAGGCTAGAATATAACTCATAATGTAAACTCCACCGATTGATATTTGAGTATCGAGTTGTAGGGAAGCATGATGTCCAGTGCCAACCTTGAGTTATCGCGCAGCGCATCGCGCAAAAGTTTAGGCCTTGTTAGCCTACTTTTACTGTCATCTCTTAGTGCGGTTTTAATCGTACCAACAGCGTCTGCAGTGAGTGGTGATTATGAGATTACAGAATCTCTTTCTCCAATGCCTGGGCAATACTTGGAACCTTACGAACAGTTGTACATAGAAGTTAAAATCACCAATACTGGATTCTTTAATACCCAAGATGATAGAGGAATCGAATGGTGGATTTGTGAAGATACATCTAGTAATTGTAAGGCTGATTCTGAACAATATGGTTCTGAACAAATCCAGCCAATTCCTGTAGGGCAGAGTATTGACTTCCAATTTACTAACCCTTTCAGTCCAAACAGTAACTTTGACGGTGCTTACAAGATCATTTACGAATTTAGTGAAAGCGATACTGGAAATAGTAGTAATGACTATCTTGAAACCGTATTTTATTTCACTCCTGCATTGGTTGATGTTTCAATAGATGTACAAGACCCTACAACACAACTTAATGGATTGGCTGTGTATAATGATGTAAAGATTCTCAATACAGATACTGATTATTTCATGGATATAAGCGGTGTAGTGAATAGTTGTGGTTCCTGTGAATTAGATGCTGGTCTAGGATGGAAATTATACAACTCAACTGGTGATGAAGTGGGCTCTAGTACACTTTCTGTTACCGATTTACCAGCATGGGGACAGAGTTCCTTTACCCGAACCTTGCCTGCATTTACCCATAGTGAAGAAGGAACTTACACAATGGAATTTGGCCTAATAGAATCCAGTGGCGCTAATTACGGCGACTTGAATGATTACAATAATTTGCAAAGTGTAGAAGTTACTTTTGATGATACTGTTGATATTCAGATAATGCAAATGTATCCTCTAAATGCACCCACCTCCCCCACCTATTTCTACGGAAATAATAGCGTGGGAGTTGTCATAAAGAATCTAGGAAATCATACAGTCACTGAACCTTTGGTAAGATTTACAGTAATGGATTTGACCGATGAAATAGAAAGTGAAGAGGATTGCTATCCTGATGAAATACTACCTAGTCACGAATACTATTGCATATTCGACCTAAACGCATTAGGAGATAAGAATCTCAAGGTAATGGCTTCAGAAATGCTAAACGAAGGACAAGATATTCGCCCGGCTGATAATATAATTACTCAAACCGCAGAGGTTGTTGCTGGAGCTATTTCTCCTGAAATAGTACAGAGCAATTATTTTGGCGAATACAATACTGGAGACAATATCACATTAACAGCCAAGACCTCTTCTGTAGCTGCTGGTCCACTGACATATAGTTGGATGCAATCTGGAATTATATCGCTTGGTGATGGACAAGAAATAGAAGTTTCAGGTTCGTTCCTTGGTCTAGGCGACCAAACAATCTCTGTGATTGTTACTGACGCACTTGGAACAATAGATTCTGAAACAATCGAGATTACGGTCTTCAACAGTACAAATATCGACACAGAGGATTGGTTGACTGGCACTGCAGTCACCAGAACTCATGCTGAGGGAGTTGCTGAATTTGATTTACCTGTTCCTGGATTCAATTATGGTTCTGGAAATAATAAACAGGCTTTGCTAATTATGTCGATAGATGTAGTTCCAACTGATGGTTCGTCTGATGCAGGCATGGATTGGATGGAATTTGATTTGAACATTTCAAAGATGTTACCTGACAATATCCCAAGAGATTCGATAGAAGTTAACCGCTTATTTGGTATGGATCAGATTAACTGGGACCCATTAGAAGGAGACAATTCTTACACTCTTATCGATAATGATACAATTAGAGTAAACCTAACTACAAATATGGATTTACTAATGGTTGGTGAAATACCCACGCCTAATATTACCGCAGGTCAACCCGAAATCACACTATTGCCCGATGGTGCAATGAGTCTGTCTTGGGAACCTCAAGGAGACCTAAACAATCAGTACTTTGGTGGATGGAAGATATACCGAATCACTGGAATTGCCAATGGTCCAACCTATTTCCCTGACCCTTCAAACCAAACTAGTATTGGATTGTGGGATGGATTACTGCAAGATAGTTATGCAGATTATGTTGAAGCAAATAATGGAACTTGGCTAGACCCTGTGAAACTTGAAACAGGTACCTGTGTATCTTATGCGTTAATTCCAGCAAATAGAGCGGGCGACCCTTCTCCACTAAATGGCTATGTTACATTGGAAGATGGTAGCCCTGGACTAACTTGTGGTGATGCAATCGATCCAAATAAGCAAGTTTCTGGATTTACTTCTTCCATAGTTTACAATAACGATACAGCATGTCATGCACAATTCGAAGATTGGAATTCCTGTTATGAACTTACAATGTCATGGGACTGGCCTTCTAATGAGCCTGAAGGAGATATTACCTGGAATATGTATCGCATTGAGCAGAGGCCGGATGAGTTTGATTTGAAGTATGTCCAACCGATTGCTACCAATATAGAAAACGTTCCTGGAGAGAAGGGATACTTCTATCAAAATGGTACTGATGATGATGGAATTAGGCCACTGCGTACTTACTACTACATTTTGACACCAGTGGACCATATTGGAAATGAATTAACTTTCATCGATTATCCATCTGAGAATGTAGAAAGAGTAAATGTTCCAGATGAATATTGGAATTATAATTCTCATAGAATACCAGAACCTGAGCCAGAACCTGAGCCTCCAATGGGCGTTGAGTGGTTTGGAGAGGTTGAAGATTCAATGGAAACAAAGTCATTCCAAACCGCTTTAGTGGTAATGATTGTCGTGGTAATGTTGAATTTCATAGGCCTGCCTTTAGTCCTAAAGAGGCGCAAGAGACTAAAGAAAAAGATTGGCAAGCAAGCCAGTAAAAAACCTGCAGAATTCGATCCAAACGAATTTGATGATTTCTTCAATTGAAGATTACCGTCTGCTTTATCCCGAATGGATAGGTCGGCGAGACGCAAGCGGCGATCGCATAGCCTGGCCATCGCGTCGGATTGCTAATCCGATGGGTTTCACCCACGGGGGTTCGAATCCCCCTCGCCGCGCCATCATAGGATGCCAAATGGTCCTAGCCAACTAGGCGGCAATGCAACGATAAATACGAAACTGATGAACATTAAACCGAGGTAGGCTAAACTTCGCATGAAAGATGCAAATGCCTTTGGCATTCTCCCATTTTCATCAAGAGGCTCCTCTGGATCTATCCTCCAAACCGATATAGAATACCATATTGTCAAAAATCCTGCTACAAATGCCCATGCTAATGGCAGTCCTGATTCAGGCCAAAAGTAAGGCACTGAGCCTAAGCCAAATAACAGAAAACAGTATATTTTTGATTCCAATAAGGTTCTATGCGCCCCTTTTACATCAGGCATCATAGGAACTCCCACTTTACCATATTCTCCACTCCGATACAGTGCTAAAGCCCAGAAGTGTGGGGGAGTCCATAGGAAAATCAACATGAATAACATCCACGGGACTGGTGAACCCAAATCGAAAGGATTGAAATTTTCTGGAACAGTAGCTGCTGCTGCACCAACCCATCCAATCACAGGAGGAGTTGCTCCTGCGATTCCTCCAATTACGATATTTTGAGGAGTTCTCCGCTTCAGTAATATTGTATATACAAATACGTAAAACAATACTGAGAAAGCCGACCAAAAAGCTGCTTTCCAATGTAATACTAGGAAAAGAGCGCTACCAGATACCGCTAGAAATATTCCCCAAATTAAAGCAGCCTTAGGACTAATCCAGCCTTTAGGAATCGGTCTACTTCGAGTACGAGACATACCAGGGTCAATATCACGGTCATAGACCATATTTATCGCGTTGGAACCACCAGCAGCAAGAGTGCCGCCGACCAAAGTAACAAACGAGGTCCATAGAGTGTCTAACCATGTTCTATCACCATCGATTGAACCATATCTCACAAGCAGATCATGAGCTAAAATAGCGCAAATAGCAGTTACTTGTAGAAGGATTACGACGCGCAATTTCATCAATTGCAAAAGTACGGTAGGCATTCCAGGGTGGTCATCACTCATCTTCGCCACCCCCCTCAACTATTATGACGTCAATGACTGATTCGCTTACCTGTTCTTCATCATAAGATGAAATACGCAATAGCATCGTTGCTATTGCCGCAGATAGGAAACCAGCAATTCCAATGGTCAAATGCACTAGAGATAATCCTTCTGGGAAATCTCCCATCTTTGCAAATACGATGTATAATCCACCTACGAAAATATTTACCAACCAAAATCCTGTTGCTATATCGAAACAACGACTGTATCCAATTGGTGCATCATATTCCCGAGTTTTCTCACGGATTTTCATTCCACCTAGAATTAAAGCGATTCCGACAATTCCTGCTCCAAACCTGTGAATCATCTGAACCAAGATTCCTGCACCATCAAATGATGGAAGCCAGTTACCTTGGCATTTAGGCCATCCGTCTGGGAATCCAACAGAACATGCTTGATTGTAATTACCTCCTGCGGTTGAAGCGACCCAAGAGCCAAGTATTAGCAACAAAAGAATTGCCGATGTTAAAGAGACAAATCTTTTGAATTCTGAAGCGATGAAATTTGCTGGAATGCTTAACATTGACCATTTTGCTCCTTCCTTTTTACGCATTAGCATCCATTGCCACAATAAAATCGATAGGAACGATAAGGCTAATGTCAAGTGCAGAGCAACTGTCCAATCCTCATTATCAAATTTGACAGTAGTATAGCCAGCAATGCCTTGAATAATCAACAATATTCCTGTGAAAAATGAGACTTTAACCAAATGATCTCCATAGATTTCTCTTTTACTTCTTATCAGTAAGAAATTAGCTAAGACTGGTATTGAAATCAAACTCGCAATTAATCGATGAAACCATTCTACGAATATCTCTAGGGTAGTATAACGATAATCAGCACCCCTACTATCTATTTCAGTAGGATTTTCTTCATACCAAATACCTTGTTCCTCTTCGGAAACATCAAACGTCCATTGGCCAAAACACTTCGGCCAATCTGGACAAGATTCACCCGCATCAAGTACCCGAATAGACCCTCCTACAATGATAATCACCATTGCCGCAAGAAAAATCCCAAGAGGCAAGGATGACGGCCGCTTGTACCACGGTGAATCCATTGATTTGAGGGGCCAGTATCCCCCCCTTTAACAAAGCGGATGTCTTGGGCGGGAGTGATGAGGATACAATTGCTATTATCCGTGATTATCATAACATCGATGATTCCTAGTAGTTCAGATGCTCATGGAGGGCTATACGGAGAACATGCTGATGGATATATCATCGATGTATTGATCATAGATTTGTCTTGTCAAGAAAACAATACCTCTCAAGAAAATAATACTTCTCAAGAAAACGATATCTCATGTACAGGATGGAAGCCGCATAACTTGGTTGAATACTTTGGTTCTGATAATTGTGAGCCATGCACCCCTGTCGAGGAGCAACTTGCTCAAAGGGAAGAAGATACAACTTTCATCATGACTCATCATCCATCTCCAAGTAACGATTTTTGGTTACAGGCATCCAAAGCAAGATTCCAAGACATATACCTGCTCTGGGGATATCCTAGTTTAGTAATTGATGGACATAGCTTGCTTGCTGGAAAAACACAAGCTGAAGAATTGGATGCTGTAATCTCAAATAGTTCATCAAATTACTCAGGTTTTACTTCTGCAGAACTAATCGGTAACAATTTGACAGTGTCTCACACCCTGGAGAATGTTTCTATAGATGCATGGACTGTGAAGTCTTATTCTAATGAGACTCGCCAATATACAAATATGGCAGTGAATCATAGTTTGGTTGAAAATAATTCGACTGAGGTAAATCTCGATGGTGATCATATCGTAATAGTAATGTCAGAACCAGGCGAAGTTTACCTAGATTCAGCATCAAATAGTCCCGCTATCGAATATATCCCAGATGGAGGATTAGAATATGATGAGACTATTTTTGAAGCGGTAGATACCTCAACATTATTGATTTTGATAATTCTACTTTCAATATTGATTTTGCCCGCATCCATGCAATTAATTCAGTTGATGAAGACCGAAAAGGCCCCAATAAATGCGTCTGAGGAAGAATGATTGTCAGCGTAGGGTTCAAGAACAGGGTGCTGGTCGGCAAACTCGCACGAATAGTGCAAGAGGTGTAATGAATGGTAAAACCTGTCCGCGCACACACACGCTTTGAACGCGCTAGAATCATTGGTGCGAGAGCCCTTCAAATTGGAATGGGTGCACCACTGAACGCTAGTGAAGATGTTCTTCGTGAAGCTTTCAAATCTGAACTAATCTCCCTTTATGGCCTAGATGAAGCATCAGTTCGCTTCGTCCTAGACCCACTAAAGATTGCAATGTATGAGTATGATAACGAACTCATACCAATCGATACAGATCCTCACGAAGATTGATTTTAGTTTCCTGCGGTGAATCCGTAGAATTCTAAGTTGGATGGGTCGTTAAGCAAATCTCGCTTTACGAGCATAGTTCTTACTGCCCATAAGTCTGTGAATACTCTATACTTCAAAGTCATATCAAGATAATCGACTCCACTAGATCCACCAGTACCCATCCTCCTTCCGATCATTCTCTCTACCATACGCGCATGATGAAACCTGAATAGCAAGGATGATTCTTCTAATTCTACCAAGGTGTCAACAAGTCTTCTAGGCCATGCTAATAACGGAAGTTCACGGTATGATTCAATGAATAGCAAACCTGCTCTAGCAGCATCAACCTCTCCATCAGGGAATAGGAATTCTCTGGCTGAAGCATTTCCTGATTCAATTCTTGGGCGGATTTTTTCCTCAGTGCCATGTCCTATTGAAACCATGTGAGCAATTACTGACTCGCCGTGCTTGGACATTACATCTAGATGGTTTTCAGCAAATTTAGTCAAAATTGAAAGGTCGCCTGAAACTCCTTCGACAGGCGTTCTAGAAAGCCATCTTCTAACTACATCCTTTAGAGTTGGTCTTGAAGCCATTCTTTCTAATTCTACCATTATTGTATCGGATAGTTTTCCTTCAGCATTCAGTTTACGGTTATGCTCCATAGGGTCCATACCTCCAAGGCGTTGTTCGGGATCTAATCCCATCAGCATCTCAAGAGAACGCATCTGCCAACTCTCAAACCCGGATGATGTGCCTAGGCGGTCTCTAAATGCCAAAAAGTCCTGAGGTGCTAATGTCTCCATTACTTTCCATTGCTGAGCCATTAATCTGAATGTTTCTGCACACCTTTCAAGATGATGAACAATAGTTGGAATATCTTGTTCAGAAACTTCTTTTCCTTCCATTAGAGTGATTGCTTCTTCTAATTCTCGATTGATTAGCTTAAACCATAATTCGAATACTTGGTGTACAACAATGAAATGCATTTCATCATTACATGGAGCGGGTAGATGCCCTTCTGGCCCAGATTGTAATGAGAGCAAAGACTCCAGTTGCAAATAATTGCCATATGTCATCCTTGTAGAGTCTACTTGTTCACCCATGACGCTCCCATAACGGCCTCACTTGAAACATTACGGGTAAATCATCTGAGAATTTGTTAACTATTCGTCTTCTGCAATTTTTTAATTTGATTAAGCGCAACGGTCATTAATCAAACACCGGACCGCTCGACATGGGCGTAGACATAGGACAGTTGCGAGATTGGCTCTCATCCTATGACAAAGACTCGATTACAATCGGTGTTGTTGCTTCCCATTCCTCATTACAAATACTGCATGGAGCTAGGATGGAAGGTTTTCGAACCCTCGGTATCGCAGTAGGTGAAAACCGAAGAAGATACTATTCTGCATTCCCTGGTGCTGAACCAGATGAATGGTTAATGCTCGATGCATATTCTGAATTAATGGACCGTGCTGAATGGCTTAGAAGCAAAAATGTGGTAATAATACCACATGGTTCGCTTGTTGAATATCTTGGTACAGACAATTATCGAGATCTCGAAGTTCCCACATTCGGAAACAGGGGGATTCTGCATTGGGAAAGTAGTAGAGAAAGGCAAAGAATCTGGCTTAAAGAAGGTGGATGCGACATGCCAAAGGTAATTGACGACCCTCACGACATTGATGGTCCTGTAATAGTCAAATATGCAGGTGCAAAAGGTGGAGAAGGCTACTTCATCGCTAGAGATTACCGTGATTTCAAGAGAAATGTAAACCTTGACGAAGATTTCACAATACAAGAATACGTTCTTGGATGCAGATACTATCTACACTTTTTCTTCGACCCTCTCGCTACAGATGGTTTCCAAGTCCGAGGTAGAGGTAGTAACGAAGGCAAGGACCTGGGGCGTCTCGAATTGATGAGTATGGATAGAAGAGATGAATCAAATGTTGATGAATTTTACAAATTAGGAAGTCTACGTGATTTGAGAGAAATGGCATTTGAGCCTAGCTTTGTAGTAACAGGTAATACCCCGGTAGTAATTCGAGAGAGCCTGTTGCCAAGAGCTTTTGAGATGGCAGAGGGTACTGTTTCAGCATCGTTTGAATTAGAAGAAGACAGCAGAGGAATGATCGGTTCTTTCTGTTTAGAAACAATCGTTACAGACAAGTTAGAATTTAGAGTGTTTGAAATTAGTGCACGAATCGTTGCAGGTTCCAATCCCTTTGTAGGAGGTTCACCATACAGTGATATTAACGAACCTTTCATGTCCACCGGTAGAAGGATTGCACGTTCGATTAGAAAGGCCTTAGAAACAGATAACTTAGATAATATCCTTTCTTAATCACTCTTCTTCATCCATCAGAGTAGAAAGTAGGTCCATCTCTTCCTCTTCTTCAACTTCTTCTACTTCATCAGATAATAGCGTATCTATTGCATCGCTAAATTCCCCAGGCTCTTCAGCCATATGCTGGTCCAATGCATCTGAAACATCTGATTGGATGAAAGTCCCTGGATTGATTTCATCTTCGGTTTCAACGCCCTCTAAGGCTTCTTCTACATTCAATTCTCCTCTTTCCATAGCTTCGAGTTTTAATTGTGCGTCAACAGCAGACTTAGCTCTCTCTTCGGGGGATTCTACTGTGAATTCACAAACTAGCATAATTGGGTCTCCAAAGGTTAGTGCACTTTGATATTCTTTTACAATTCCTCCACCGTTACAGATAACCTTGAATTCGGTAGGGTCTCTTGCTCGGCGTTTCTTATGTTTCTTGTAATGGTGAACATATACGCGATAAGTACCTCCAGGCGCTTTACCTTCAGGCCATACCACATTTTCTACAGGCTTCTTAGTTTCAGGCCTTACATTGGCATCTACATCGAGTTCCCCATGACAATTAGAGGTCCTATTGCCTCCATGTATTCTCTCACCTGAAGGGCATACTACGTGTAAATCAAGGTCGTTATAATTGTTCCAAAGTAGTGAGATCTGAACATCTGAAGATTTCGCTCCTTCTCTTTCTAGACGTTCTCGCAATTCTTTAATCGCTGAATCTGATGCTTCTTTAGATGCGAGTTCTTGAGCTGTTTCTTGATTATTTATTTCTTCAACCCTCTCGGTTTCAGAAGCTGCCATCTCTTCTTGTCTTCGAGCTTCTCTCTCTGCTGCTAGCCTTGCTTCTTCGGCCTGCCTTTCCTCTTCTCTCTTCTGAGCTGAGCGGCGGGCTTCTTCTATTTCGGCAGCTTTGTTAGCATCTTCCTCAGCCTTTGCCTTATTTTCTTCTTCTATTTCAGCGAGTCTTGAAGCATTATCCTCAGCTGCTTTGCGGGATTTTTCTCCTTCGTCTTCTTCCATCCCCTCTTCAGCTAATTTCTTTGCAGCAAGGTAACGGTTAACTTCAGCTAATTTACGGTCGAATTCAGATCTTGCTTTGGAAAAGTCCGGGCTACCTCGTGACTTAGTAGTGCCAGGATGTATCGTTCTAGTACGTTGGAAACGGTCATCTTTCCTAATCATTAGAAACCAAAAACCGGCTACAAATGAGCCCCCGAAGATGGTTAATATCGACCAATCCGCGAAGTCCATATTACAAGCGGAGTAGGCCACGGGACATATCATTAACGCTCATGGCGCGCTACTACTTCTAGCAAATCCATGCGTCCAATTCGCCAAATTCCTACCGGTGTAGTCAATAATGCTGCAAACAAAACAAAGCCAATAATCTGTACTGCAACTGTATAATTGATTATAAGTGGCATATGGAAAGCCCATGTAGACATCACTAACGTGAGGGATTTGTACATACCGATACTGGCAAAGGCTCCTGCAATTCCACCTAGTAATCCAATGAAAGCATGTTCGACCGTCAAAATTAATGCAAGTTTTGAACGGCTTGCACCTAAAACTCGAAGTGTGGCTAATTCTGCATCTCTTTCTGAGAGATTAATCAGTAAAGTATTGAAAAGAATCGCAATAGCAAGTAAAGCGCCAATAGCATATGTGGATTGCATCATAGCTTGTTGTTGATCTAATATTTTCTTGAATCCATCGACCATTTCAGATTTCTTAATTGGTGCTGATATAGAGGCTCTAATATCTTCTATATCGCCTTGATCTGACAAAACAAGTAGTGCTCCATTAGCCTCTTCACCTGTAAAAGAAACTAGGTCGCTGCGGTGCATTTGTATCACTCTGCTTAACTCCCGTGCGATTCCACTTACTTTGAACTCTAATTCCTCCCCTTCAAGATTTATTTTGATTGTATCCCCTATTGAATATCCTTCTAATTCCGCAGTCCCTTCATCCAAAATTATTTCGACAGGGTTCTGTCCTTCAATCGGTATTTCTCCATTTAAGAGATTCAAATTATGTAAAGAGTCCTCATTGTTAGAAAGAACATCACATCCCTTGATTTCAATCAACTTAGTCGTGCCTGAAATAGTAGCGCTTGTTGTAAGAATATATTCTATTTCGGAGGTGTTTCCTTCCGCCCAATCTGTAATATTATTGAGATTTTTAGATTCGAAAATAAATTGGTACTCCCAACTTTCTTGTTCATCGAGACCATCGTTAAACACTTCTTCAAATCCTGACATAATCATCATCATTCCACCCAATATTACCATTGCTAGAGATAGTGCTACAAGAGTCACGACCAATC
>CEVL01014774.1_pt1 | contig 12007 bp, 11 predicted proteins | sample 427051 | NCBI WGS metagenome assembly CEVL01 (sample SAMEA2623673, study PRJEB7988) | marine metagenome | biome: marine biome (ENVO:00000447); feature: surface water layer (ENVO:00002042); material: "saline water (ENVO:00002010), including plankton (ENVO:xxxxxxxx)" | depth 5 m
GAATGGCTGAGGTTCCATAGCGTGAGATTGCCCTGCCAAATCGATCATTTCGTCGATTGCAAGAATTGCTACACTTCCATTTGGTGCTATTGTAATCTTATTGGAAACCCCGGATTTATTATTGGCATTTTCTCTAAATAATTTCAATGCAGTAAACACTTCAGGGTCGGTAACATCACCCTCAATAAGTAATAATGCCGGCTCTCCCTCATCAGAAAATCGTTCATTTACCAAATCGACTCCAAATACGAAATCACTACTCTCGTCAAGGAACATTTCAGCAGAGAAATCCCCTTCTAGTTGGCTCATCCCATAAGCGGCTGGAATGGTTAGCAGTAATGCGATTAAAGCGATAATTACAGGTCTTTTTTCAGTTCCACTGCCAGAGGAGATTTTCTGCAAAACCTCTTTTTTAATCAAAGATTTATTATTATTCGGAGTTGTATCTTTACCCTTTCTTTCCATCCATTGGTCAAATGAAACTCTAACCAATGGCGCCCAAATTCCAGTCAGTATGAAAGCAGATAGTATCCCAAGGCCTGCTTCTACGCCGAACGAACGCAATGCAGCAACGTTGCTGAATAAATTGGCAGAGAATGCAGCAATGGTTGTAATTGAAGTGAGCATGATTGCTCTACCTACTCTTGAAATTGTGATTTCTCCAGCAACCAGAGGAGTTCTGCCCATACCTCTCTCTTCTTTGTAACGATGTAAGGCGTGTAATGAATCATCGATACCTAATGCAAGAACTAAAATCGGTAATAGATTAGAGAATTGAGACCTAGAAATAATATCTATTCCTAGCCATGAAAACAACGAGGCTGAATGTCCAATCAATCCTTGCATCCATAACAAAGCCCCACCAAGAGCCATAGATACAATCATTACATCTGAAACTCTTCTCAAAGATACATAAAGCAATATCAATATTGCAAAGCCCATCAGGATGATTAAATTACCACTCGATTGCAATTCTCGGTTGACTTCTACATTTACTGCTTGGCCGATCTGCAAGGTTAGAGAGTGGTTATCATGACTTCTCATCATGCCTTCTAAATGCATTATAGACCATTCCAATGAACATTTTTCCCCCTCTATCGGACATGTATCATTGTCATAATTTGGAGGATGAAGGACCATTTCTCCATTAGATACTCTAAATCCTCCGACCCTTACTCCTTCATCGATAACTTCGATATCAATTTCTTGGAAGGAATCTTTCCAAATATCTGTCCATCCAGCATCATGTAAGGCTGTAACATCTAATTGAACTATAATCCAAGAAGCGGTTCCAGACCATCTTCCAGGTCCTGGTTTTGCATTTTCCCAAGTTCCATTTTCATTTAGTTCCCCTCCAACAGGGCCACCTACAATACCGGCGTTTTCGTCCGCTCTGACAAATCCTCTATCAAGGGTAATCCAACGTAGGAATACTGCATTTTCTGCATCGGCCATTCTAGCTGCGGCAAGATCGATATGGGATTGATTTACGTTAGGGTCATCAAATGTCAAACATTCTAGAACTCCACAATCGGACCAATCAGCAGCGGCAGGCTCAGTTCCCAATAAGGTCAATTTAGGTTGGGTTAGAATCGATTCGTTGGCCATGAATCCTCTGAAAATATCGCCTAGAGACATTACTCCGTCATTTTGTAATCCAGTTACATCATTGACTAGAGGCTTCATGAATTCGCCAAGAGTATGATTACGAATTATGTCACTTCTGGCATCGATTTCTCTTAGTATTGTTAGATTGAGGATTCCTCCATGAGGCTCCTCTACTCCACCCCAGCGTGTTCCGGCAGGAATCAGTTCATCCGCTGGTGCAAAAGAATCCCAATCAGGAGTGCCATCAGAAAGCAGGGGAACTGGCACTGGAGTGGTACCTACTTTTCCGGGGTCTCTGACTCCTACGCTGAATGCAACAATCAGTTCTGTTTCTGAAAATTCACTTTTGACAATCTTCTCTGCTGTCAACTCAGGCGACTCCAAGTCATATGATTCCATGTCTATTGGTTCGAGCGCTCTTAAGGCACCTGGTACCATTAATATCGTTAAAATAAAAATCACGATATGCACTTTATTCCGTCGTGGAACAAGCCATCGGCTCAACTCGGTAAAGTCCGCCATTGTACCGGGTGCTGGGCCACTTGTTCTTGAAGTAGTGTATACGGTCAGGTTCATTTGTGAGATGGGATACGGCAGGTTAGGCGGGGGTCGCCGAGCTTGGTCAAAGGCGCTGGGTTTAGGTCCCAGTACATACTGTTTCGCAGGTTCAAATCCTGCCCCCCGCACTCTTTTGACGCAGTAGACCTATTGCTGAAAACATTAGTTCATAAAGGAAAACAAAAAGTCAGGTGTATGAAGCGATGGGCGTTTGTCATGTGTATTGGGTTACTAATGATGCCAGTAGGTACGGTATCCGCTCAAAATAGTTTGGAAGAAGTAATAGTTACAGTTGATAGTTCGAACCTAAGATTTAGCCCATCTGAGGTAACAGTTACTGAAGGTCAAACGGTTAGATTCTATTGGAGCGGACAAGCGTTGCCCCATAACGCGGTCGAGGATAATGGATTATTTGATTCAGGTGATCCAGAAAATGATGTTGATTATTCATACACCTTTGAAGAGGGTTCTGAAGGAGAGTATCGGTTTGTGTGTGAGCCACATGAAGCCTATGGCATGGTTGGTAAAGTCATAGTAGAAGCTTCGGAAATTATTGAACCAGAAGAGGTTGTTGAAGAAGTAGAAGAGATGCCTTTTATCTCTGCTAGTTCGATTTTAATGGTATTAGCATTCGTAGCACTGAGTAGAAAGTCAGCCGATTAGGATTAATCTAAGTTATGATTCATTTGTAGCCCAATTATACATCGATTGAATAATCGGTGCTAATGATTCTGATTTTTCTGTTAATTTGTAGGTAATCGACCTTGATTCACTTACCTTGCGCTTCACTAACCCATATTCTTCAAGTTCATTCAACCGTCTTGAAACGGTTGTTCCCGATGAATCCACGCTAGATTTTAGTTTAGTGAAACTCAGTGGCCCGCTTGCTTTGTGTAGTATCAATAGAATGTGTAAGGACTTTGATTTTGTCAAAATCCCAAGGAGTTCGTCTACCTTGGCATAAACGGGGTCGCATTCAATTTCCATATCTAACCGGCTCTACGATTCATTGCTCATATATCACTGATTTCAATTGTTAGTTACATCGCTGTTACCATATGATTAACTCATGAAAACCTTTACAGGGCTTTATGCAGAAGTTGGTAAGGTCACCCGTATTGATTTCTTGCCTATTGGCTGCAATAATGCTAAGCGTTATGTTGTCCCCAATAATGACGCAAAACTCCATTCTCGAAGAGAAAATTGATGACTTGAGAAGCGGCGAGGGTTCGGTTTGGACACTATCTCCTACATCTGGACCACATACTGGCGGGACAAGTCTCACATTAACCACAACTGGCCTTTCATCATATTTTGAAAAAAGTAATTGGGAAAATTTCACCATCGATTCTTCAGCAGATGTAGGTAAATTCTCCTCAATAGTAGCGGATTCCAATGGTGAACTTCACATTTCATACCGCGATACGACAAATGGTCATTTGAAGTATGCATCCAATTCAGGCGGAACTTGGACTAATTATCCAATAGACAACGGCGGCGGATACATTGGAAGATACACATCAATTGACGTAGATTCCAATGATAAGGTGCACATTTCTTACGGTAACCTAAATTCTTGGGACCTAAAGTATGCGACAAATGTAGCAGGCTCATGGAGTCGAAGCACAATCGACGATGGAGGCACTGGTCAAGCGGGTATGTATTCCTCGCTAGTAATTGATTCAAATGATTTGATTCATGTTTCTTATTGGGGCCGAAGTTTTGATCTTAAGTATGCTACTAAATCAGCAGCAAGTGGGGGAACTTGGGCTGATGAAATAGTTCAGTGGGGATATATGACGGGAGAGTGGACTTCTATCGCGCTTGATTCAAATGATAAACCATTTTTCTCTCATTGCGATGAAACATACGACCGTCTCGAATTAGGTTACAAGAGTGGAAGTTCGTGGACCACACCGACTATAGATTCTGGAAGTTCAGGTGAAATCGACAATGGTACATCTATTGCTATTGACTCAAACGATGCCAAGCACATTGTGTACTATGATGATGATAATGGCGACCTAAGATATGCGGACTACAACACTCAATCTAACCTATGGCAGAACACAGTTTTGGATAGTAATGGAGATGTAGGCAAGTACCCCTCAATTGAAATTGATTCTCAAGATAATATTCATGTTGCCTACTATGATAATGGAAATCAAGAACTGAAGTACGCATATCACGATGGCACATCTTGGAACTTCTCCACTTTGGATGAATCTGGAGGAATGCATCCATCGCTTACAATCGATGCAAATGATAACATCTACATTTCATACTACGATGATACAAACTCAAACTTGAAGATGATACAAAACATCGTAAATTCGAACGACCCTCTTGGTGAGGTTGATGTCCAGTTTGTTGGCTACGGAAATGTTACTGGTACGGTACTAGATGATGAGACAATAACCCTCACATCTCCTTCTGGAAATATTGATGGAGAAGTAGTAGATTTGGTGATTTGGCTTGATAATGGAACAAAAATTAATCTTCCTGTAAGCTTCGAATACGAAACATATGATTCAGATGGAGATGGCAGTCCAAACACCTCGGACGACTGCCCTCAAACCTACGGAAATTCTACAATTGACCAAACCGGATGCCCAGACTCAGATGGTGATGGATATAGCAATTCAGGAGATGATTTCCCTAATGATTCTAGCCAATATAGCGATTATGACAATGATGGTTGTGGAGATAATCCAACTGGAGTAAATGCTGATGAGTTCCCTTATGATACAACACAATGTACGGATACTGATTCAGACGGTTACGGAGACAATCTTAGCGGAAACAATCCGGACCATTTCCCATCAGATTCTAGTCAGTGGAACGATACAGACGGTGATGGTTTTGGCGATAACCCTCTAGGAAACAACTCCGATAATTGCCCATCCGAAGCAGGTAATTCGACTATGCCTGGTCTAGGTTGTCTTGATTCTGATGGTGATGGTTATGCTAACATATTCGATGCATTCCCGTTCGATGCCAGTGAAACACATGACACTGATAGCGATGGTGTTGGCGATAATTCTGATGCATTCCCAGTAAATAGCATGGAACAATTCGATACCGACGGAGATGGTATTGGAGATAATGCAGACGCCTTCCCAGAAGATGCGAATGAAACCATCGACAGCGATGGTGACGGGGTTGGGGACAACGCTGACATGTTCCCGGAAAATGCAAATGAATCTATGGATTCTGATGGTGATGGAATCGGAGATAACGAGGATCAGTATCCCTTGGTTGACAATTTCATTGATAGTGATAATGATGGAATCTTAGATTTACAAGACGCATTCCCAGGCGATGCAACTCAAACAAATGATTCAGATGGCGATGGATACGGAGACAATTCTTCAGGAAATAATCCTGACCAATTCACGAATATATCTACGCAATGGGCAGATACAGATGGTGATGGATATGGTGATAATTGGGGTAACTCATCTTGGAATTCTACACGCGTGATTGATTTCCCAGGGGAATTTGTTGAGGGCGCAGAATTACCTGACCATTGTCCTACAATTTCGGGTAACTCAACAGCAGATGGAATCTTTGGTTGTCCTGATGGAGACGGTGATGGAATCGCTGATCAATACGATGAAGTAAATGGGTCGGTTGTAATAGAAGAAGAACCTGAACAAGAAACACAAGAAGAATCCACTTCAGGTTCTGAAGAGGAGACCTATCTAGAATCACTACTTTCTGGAGATTCAGAAACTATCACTCAAACGGTAGGTTTTGGAGCTATCTTACTTGCTCTTCTTGCACTACTGCAAACTAATTTCGTTGCAGCTTTACTTCCTGATGCTTTTAGATGGGTTCAAGTTTTACGCCGCTCGAATAAACTCTCAAAAGAAGAAGTTAAGGAATTGAATTATCTTCAATCCCTTGTTCAAGCATACTATATTGATACTGAATCACTTAAGGAAGAACTTGAATTATTGAAAGCAGACTTAACCGCTCGCTACATGAACAATGAGATAAATAAAAACACTCGTGAAAAGATAATTACTCTAGTCGAGGAACTTTTAGTTTCTAACTCTTCCCAGATTGAGAAAATAGCATTCAATGATTCGTATTTCGGTCTTATCGGAACCACGGATTCTGAAGAAAGGACGAATCTATTGGAACAAGAAATAGCGATGCGCGGACAATCATTACCGCAAAGAGAACTCAAGGGCAACATTAGTTCTGAGGATGGTTATGAATATCTAGAGTCTCCAGCAGGAAGTGGAAATTGGTTCATTAGAAATCTCGAATCTGGCGATTGGGAAAAATGGTCATAGGCCAGAATCTTTCAATTTAGACAAAGCATCTTGTTGTGATTTATCTAGTTCTAAGATTTCTTTCAAAACAAATTCGATATCGACGTCCTTGACCCGTTGCCTATCGCCAACTTGGGATAGAGGAGGAATTGTGATTCTTCCTTTCAAACCGGACGGTAACGTAACATCGACCTTACCACCTAGCATTAATTGAGAATAAGTAACTTCGATTTCTTTTACAACACGGTTACCATCCCAGCGACAACCTTCTCCGGGGTCAACTCTTATCTTGACGATTAAATCACCATTCACGCCATTTGGATGGCCATGACCTTGGCCTTTTAGGCGAGTTTCCTTTCCATGAGCAGAATTTTGCTTCACATTTATTTTCAGTGTTTTACGCTTCTTATCTATACTGCCGTGTGTACCTGGAATCAGTTGAGTATATGAAAATGTGAAATCCCCTCCATCGGTTGCTTCTTGCTTAGTTAAATCCAACCATGCTGTAGCATCTTGTCCACGTTGTTGTGGGGGCTGGGGTGATGACCTTCGACCCCCTCTTGGCATTCCTCCCATTCCTGGAAACGGTGAACCGCCTCCACCAAACATTTGTGAAATAATATCGTCCATATTCATAGAACCCCCGCCTGGCATTCCTCCAAACATCTGTGATTGTTCATGCTGACGGCGTGCTTCTGCGGTTCCAATTGAATCGTAAGCGGATTGTACTTCCTTGAATCTCGCTTCTGCCTTTGGTGAACCATCATTTCTATCGGGGTGATATTGGCGAGCCAACTTGCGAAAAGCCTTCTTAATTTCAGCGTCGGAAGCCCCCCTATTTACACCGAGAACCTGATATGGGTCGCGCTCCGCCATTGTATCATCGAGGCGCAGGTGTGCTTTGAACCACTCGCTGGTTCGAGTTATACCGCGTCGATTGGGTTAAATGAGGGTCATAGTTCGGCTTGATACCCCTGAGGTGAAACCATGTCAGATAAAGAAGACCAAAAGCGCTCGTTTGAGGACAAGGTCCAAGATAGACAAGATGCAATAGAGGCTCAATTCCGTAAGATTTCTCGCGGATCTTGGGCTCGTATTTTGCGTATGGCTAGAAAACCAACTCCACAAGAGTTCAAACAAACATCGATTATTTGTGGAATTGGATTATTTGTTCTCGGATTTATCGGGTTTGTAATTCTAATTTTAATGGACAATTTTATTCCATGGCTTATCCATGATGTATTTGGAATCTAAGGTGATTATTTTGACTGAAGCATTTATCGCATTTATCCGCCATGAAGGAGAATTACTTCTTCTTCGCCGTTCAAAGTCTGATTCAGACTCACCTGCTCTTTGGGACGGAGTATATGGGATTGGAGATACTGAAGAAGATGTACTCAATCGTGTTACTGAGTGCACAGGAATACCTCTAGAAGATTTGACATATATCCGTGCTGGGCCTGCATTAGGTATTGACATGGGAGGGCGTCTACAAGACATCGCCCCTTGCTTGGTAATTTCAGCCAGTAACGAGGTAACTCCTGCTGGCCGCTACACAGAAGCATCTTGGGTCGATCCTGGAGAAGTCCAAAACCACAACTGTGTCTTTGCAGATTTAGATATGGAAAATTCAGACAAGTTATTTCGTGAAATGTATGGTAGCGTAGCAGGCTATCTCTTTATTGTAAAGACAGCAATTGGCTCAGAGAAGAGAGTTGCTGATGAGATGCAAGCGAGACTGATGGGCTCTGGTTCACTTTCAGCAATACTTCCTCATATCTATGGAATCCTCCATCCTACTGGAATGAGAGGATATGTGATGGTTGAATCTAGTGCTTTACATCATGTTGAGAAATTGATTGGTCGCTCTGGTGGTCGAGATCCTAAAGCTAGACGCGGACTCAACCAAACACCTTTGAAGAATGCAAAAACAGTTCTTCCAGGGGAAGCACCACTCAGGGATATTCTTCCATACCTAGAACCTAAGGCGGTTACTAGCGGTATTGAAGTTGGATGTATTGTCGAGATTGTAACTGGTGCATTCAAGGGCGAAAAGGCTCGTGTTACCAGTGTTGTTGAAAACAAGGAAGAGGTAAGTATGGAACTATACGAACAACCGATTCCTATGACTTTGAAGATGCGCGGAGACCATGTAAGAGTGGTCGAACGTGTCGAGTGAATTTAGTGAGGTACCTGGCTTAACCCCAATTTTAACCGCACGACGCGATTAAATAGGGGTGGTAAGTCGGCAAAATGCTCACGTCCGTGAGCGATAGAGGTGTTCAATCATGCCAAAGCCCTGGACTAGCGAGCTTATCAAGAAGGCTCTAGGTGTCAAGAAGTGCAATGGTTCAGTTGATGCCGCTACCGAGGACATGAGCCTTGAGAAGGCAATGGACGTCGCTCGCCAGAAGGCGAAAGAGGGCCACCTAACCGGTGCCGATTTGAAAGCGCAGACCCGTGAGGTCATTGGAACATGTGTTGCAATGCGTGTAAAGATCGAGGGCCAGTGGGCAAAGGACGCGTTGGTAACAATAGAAAATGGAGATTGGGATACACGCTTTGCTTGAAACAACTCACGGACCACGGTAGAGGGACTTTGTCCTTCGCAGACCGAAGGGGTGAACAAAAATGGAAGAAAAAATATCTGCAGCAATCAAGAGCGCCATCGAAGGTGCTCCAGACCGCAAATTTGTCGAATCAGTGGACTTTGCATTCACTATCAAAGATGTCGATTTGAAAAATCCAAACAACCGTATCCAAGAAGAGATCAGACTTCCTTCTGGCCGTGGTCGTTCAATCAAGGTAGCAATGTTTGCAGGTTCTGATGCAGCTCAAAAGGCAAAGGCTGGTGGCATACATGTCATCGATCCTGCTGAAATCGAAGAACTTGGTAAGAATAAGATGCAGGCTAAAAAATTGGCTAACTCATACGATTTCTTCCTTTCTGAAGTACCGCACATGGGTCTTATTGGACGCTACCTTGGTGTAGTTCTCGGTCCGCGTGGTAAGATGCCACGCCCGGTTCCACCAGTAGTAGATCCTGCAGCTATTGCAAATAGCCTACAATCTACTGTAATTGTAAAGTCCAGAGATAAAATCACTTTCCAGGCACCTATCGGTACCGTTAGTCAATCTCATGAGGAATTGTTGAAGAACGCTATGGAAGTGTATAACCGTGTCACATCCAAACTAGAACGTGGAATAGGCAATATTCGCTCCCTATATGTTAAGACAACTATGGGGCCTTCTAACAAAGTAGAGGTGGTAAATTGATTCCAAAGGTCGCAAACTGGAAGAGAGACACAGTATCTTCACTTTCCGATTTAGTAAATGGTGGAGGCACTCTTGCTGTAATCGATATCCATGGTGTACCTGCTGGTGCAATGCTTGGAATGCGTGAGGATTTGCGCTCTAACATGAACATTCAAGTCGCAAAGAAGAGACTAATGAAAATTGCTTGGGAAAATGCAGGTCATGACTTTACAGATTTAGAAGAACTTTATGCAAGTGCAGTTCAACCTGCACTGGTTCAAACCGACATGAATTCCTTCGAGGTATATTCTGAACTAAAGAAGACAGAAGCAGGTCGTGCAGCAAAGCCTGGCGACATCGCTCCTCATGACATCATTGTTGAAAAGATGGATACAGGAATGCCACCAGGACCAATTGTTGGAGAATTAAACTCCGTAGGAATACCTGCTAAAATTATGGGTGGTTCAGTTCAGATTCAGAAGACCACAACCGTTCTCAAAGAAGGTGAAGTATTCGAGGATGACCTCGGAATGATGCTTTCAAAGATTGGAATAAATCCAATCGTCACTGGTCTAAGACTATGTGGAACAATAGAAGACGGTGTTAGATTTGAACCTAAGACATTAGATCTAGATTACGAGAAGTTTGAAAGTGACCTCATCAGTTTCGGTGCTGGTGCTTTCAATCTCGCATGCAATATACGCTGGTTTACTAACGATACCACACCAACTCTCCTAGCCAAGGCAAGTAGCGAGGCTCTTGCAGTGGCTTTGGAGGCGGCAATTGTCACAACAGACACATTGCCGCACTTCATCAGTCGTGCACACCGCGGTGCCCTAGGTATCGCAGGTTCGCTAGACCCTGAAGCTCTCGATGACGAGCTCGCCCACCTCTTGGGCGCAGCCGCAGAAGCAGCAGCAACCGCTGCTACTACTGTTTCGAGCACTGAAGAAGCCCCTGCCGAGGCTGAAGCAGAAGAAGAGGAAGAGGAGGAAGCAGGCGGTTTCGACGGCCTGGGCTCTCTATTCGGTTGAATAAAATATTGAGGTGAAATAATATGGAATACGTATATGCTGCAATGCTACTGCACGCTGCTGAAAAAGAAATTGATGACAAAGCTGTTTCTGCTGTCTTAAAGGCTGCAGGAGTCGATGCTGATAGTGCCCGTGTGAAGGCTTTAGTGGCTTCATTGGGCGGTGTTGACATCGCTGAAGCAATGGCCACCGCTGTGGCAGCACCTGCTGCTGCTGCACCTGCTGCTGCTGCCGCTACCGCTGACGAGGCACCTGCTGCCGAAGAAGAGGAAGAGGAAGAAGAAGCTGGCGGTTTCGACGGCCTAGGTTCTCTGTTTGGTTGAAGCCAAAACAAGACTGATCTACTTACCACGCCGGTTTCATACCGGAACTGAGCGTGAGCACGGTCCAGTCAGGCTACAACGCGGTTCACAGTCTGAGGTTACCTCGCCCACTTGTTGGGCTGGAACCTAATGTGGCCTTTAGGACCAGTTGATTGTTGCAAAGAAGTGTACTTCTTTCGATTCATTGATGAATAGTTCCGGGTTCGCCCGTATTATGCTTAGAAAGAGGGAGTTGACCTACGAGGTTTCTACTTCCCCTATTGAAAATATCAAAGCGATGAGAAATTTGGTTAGTGAAAACGGTTGGGAGATGAGACGTCACGAAGGTAGCCGTCTAGTTGACCGCTTTGCAATTATCATGCCTATGACACAAAGTGCTCGAACTCTTGGTATAGAGGTTCTAGATGGACCTTTACAAGGTCTCGAATTACATTCTTGGGCTGAAACTAAGGGTTCATCAGGAGCGATAAATATGGCTGCTTGGACAATACCAGGTGGTCAAGAAAATACAGAGGCTATGGATTTGATTAGGAGCTGGGCTATTTCTTTGCCCAGATGTCCGTGGAAATGGACCTTTGGTGAGCGTTCAAAAATCGGATATTTGCTTCCAGTATGGCGAAGAAGCCGTAGAGCGTTTCGAAAACTTGGACTAAAAACATGGAATCCTAGTGAAAGCGAGCAACCGTGAATCTTGAGTATAACATACTGTTAGGGTTGACTACAGGAGGAGTGATTTTGCCATTCATAGATGATATCATGACCGATCGTAACACTCAAATTCATGTTGCAGCAATCGCATTTTTCTTAATCATATTTCCAGCCTACTTCGCGTTTGCTGCAAGTAATACAGAACCGTATACGATTAGTGGCGGTCCAGTAGGAGATTACTCAGTAACCGGGACCTATTCTTATCATCAAATTGGAGATGGTTCACAATATGTGAATG
>CEVL01378464.1_pt1 | contig 11993 bp, 12 predicted proteins | sample 427051 | NCBI WGS metagenome assembly CEVL01 (sample SAMEA2623673, study PRJEB7988) | marine metagenome | biome: marine biome (ENVO:00000447); feature: surface water layer (ENVO:00002042); material: "saline water (ENVO:00002010), including plankton (ENVO:xxxxxxxx)" | depth 5 m
TTTCATGAGTCTGATTGGGTTCTTTCATTTACTTAGCATACGCTTATGTGCAGCAAGTGGAAAGGACTATACGTGGCTAGTGTCTTTACAGAAATAATTAACGGCAATCTGCCAGCGCACGCTATTTGGCGTGATGAGGAGTGCGTTAGTTTTCTTTCAATTAACCCGATAAGCAATGGACACTGCTTAGTCGTTCCTATTGATGAAGTCGATCATTGGGTTGACTTACCTTCGGATAAAGTGGGGCACCTACTTGAAGTAGCTTCAATAATTGGACAATCGCAGATGAGAGCTTTTAACCCAAATCGGATAGGGCAGATGATTGCTGGCTTTGAAGTTCCTCATACTCATTTACATGTATTGCCCATAAATGATATGGCAGACTTAGATTTTCGCAATGCTACTAGTAACGTTGATCATCGCCAGCTTGCCGAATATGCAAAATTGATAAGAAATAATATTCATGCGTCAAGACTGGATAACGTCGTTGAATCCTTCGTCATTCAATAGGTTCTAAGCCAGCTGCCACCGCCGCTTGGGGTGTAACATACGCTTCAATTCCTGCTTCATTAAATACTTGCACGAACCGCTTGCTTACTTTCAGTTCGGACTGGAAATCAAGTACATCCACTCCAGTCCAAGCCACGGGCACTTCTGTTCTGTCGAATATAAACCAATCCACGTTACGAACTGCATCCTCGGCAAGTTTATCATCATAGTTTTCTGGCACTTGAAACTCCCATAACGCTACCCGTTCAGTCAATAGAGGAAGAAGTTTCGGGGCTGCCCGAACTACTGCTTCTTCTGGAATTAATTCAGCGACATCAAGGCGCGCTTGGTCAACAGGTTGCCTCCTACCCCACTCCCAAGGATCCTCGTAAGGGGATGCTACAGAGTTTGAAACAAAGAAAACTGAAGCTGTTATCAATAGCGCCCCGATAACTGTCCTGTCTACGTTCACTCGTTGCACTATTATCCGCCCAGTTTTACGAAGCGCGAATACCAATGCGATAAACATACAGACTATAACGGGTACTCTCTGACCAGATTCAGTCAGTTCATTCGTGGGCACATCAGCCGTAAGGTAAAGAGCGAACAAAGGTAGCGCTGGCAATAGATACCGGGGTGCAACCATCGGAAGAAAGAGTAAGGGCGCAAGTAAGGCTACAGCTACTTGAAAGTTCGGCTCGGAGAATAGTTCGTTGATGAAGGTTAATGGGTTGATTAGAATACCCCACAAGACGTCAAAAGGATTTCCGGAACCATATTGTGCAAACGCTTCCAAATGCGGGTATACCCCACCGTTGTATAGGGGCTGTATTCCAAGAATAAATATTGTTGACCACGCCATCCCTAAAGCTATTGTTTGATACCCCAGCCTTTTCTTCCCCTCAAGTATCCAGAGTATTCCAAAACCAGCTATCAGGAGTCCAAGGTCGGCCCTTGATAATAAGGCTAATGCTGCCATAAACCAGTATTTATATTTCTTGTTGGTGTATGCACACAATACGAATGAAAGCATCGCAGGTACGGCAAAAGTTTCGAGTCTGAAACCTGAAAGGTTGAGCGAATGTATAGCGCTATAAGATCCATATATAGCGACTACAACGCTGCTTGTTCCTGCCCTTAAGTCTGCTACATCTCTTGATAGTCGCCAGATAGGAATTATCGCGAAGGATAATGCAGCAGACTGAATGACTATCAAAGTGATCGCCGTTGGGAATATTGCAGTTAGTAAAGCGACTGGGTATATCAAAAAACCGCCTTGGCTTGCGAGATAATTCTGTCCAAGAAGTGAAGATTCGGGTGTATATCCCTCACCGATTAGCCAGACAGATTGCATAACTGCAGCCAAATCGGAAGTTTGAGAAAGTTCGCGTGATTTTGCCAATGCAAGAAGAATGAATATGATCCAAACGACGGATCCGGCTATCCAAGGAAAAGTTCTATCAAATACCGCGCTCTCAAACCTTGCTTGCCAACGGAGTAGCCTGTATTCAAGTCGTTTACGCCAACTGATTGCCATTGAGATATCTTAACCTTCTGGGAGAATTTTAGTTTCTATCTATGCTTTTAGTTACACCACACATAACCCCCGCTGGTCGTTGTAGAGGCTGACGCTGAGTTACTAAGGTCTAATCGTTCATATAGAATTCAAGTTGGTTCAGCAAAAATTACAGTTCTTTTATCATTGCAACTATCCGTATCTAGGTAGTCTGTATAAGTTAGAGATATGGGATACGAAATAGCTCTTTTTGATTTAGATTCAACTTTATTTGATTCAGAACTTTCCGAGAAGTTAGCTTTATCCGCTTCTTTTGATCAATACGAGATTAAATCAAGTCATCACCTGCTCAAGACTTACAGAGCTATAAATTCAGGCCTTTGGTTAGATTTTGAAAACAAAGCTATAACCCTTCCCGAACTTCGAATTGAAAGGTTTCAGCGGTTATGTGATGAGTTGAGGTTTAATATAAACGCTGAGGAACTAGCAGATGTATATGAAAGTAATCTCGGGAAATTTGGTGGGCTCTACCATGACGCTGAAAAGCTACTCAGTAACGTGAAAGAAAAGAGTAAGGTCGGTTTGATAACTAACGGCCTTGAGTCAGTCCAAAAGGCACGTCTTTCAAATTTCAACCTCACCAGATATTTTGATGCTATTTTGATTTCCGGTGAATGTGGAATGTCAAAGCCCGACCCGTTAATATTTCAGGCGTCCCTTGACCTCTTAGGACATAAACAGAAAAATTCTGTTTTGATGATTGGAGATAGCCTCTCTTCTGATATTGCTGGTGCTGAAAATTTTGGTATTGATTCATGTTGGTACAATCCTCAATGCTTGGATACGCCTTCAGCGCATTCTCCCACCTTTGTCGTCAACTCGCTGCTAGAGATTGATTCATTGATTTAGCCAATTCAATCAAGGCCTAACCTAACGGTCTAAAATATTTCAATACAGTCAACTTAGTCTTTTCAGATGTTGTGAACAGTACACCTTGCATCCCTGCCTTTTGCGCTCCATCAATATTGTGCGCAAGGTCGTCGATCATTACACAAGAACTGGGTTGGACATCTAATCCTGTTGACGCTAATTCGTATATTCTCTTGTCTGGTTTTCTGAATCCCACCACAGAGGAGTCAATAATGCAATCAAATAGCCCCGTGTCTATGGTCTTTTCAATCACAGGCCAGAATTCTGGAACCGAATTAGTTAGTAGCGCAACCTTTATTTCCGATTCTTTAAGCTCAAGAACTAATTCTTCCATGATTAGGTCTGGTTCGTTAACAGCATCTGCGACCCAAGATCTAAAGAACTCCAGATTAAAGAGTAAATCGTGTTGATTAAAGATCATCTGCATTTTTTCCGCAAAGGTTTCGTCTAGTGGTTGTCGACCACATTCGGCCTCAAACCATGGGTTATCAAAGTCAGCATTTTCGCCCAAAATTAATTGGATTATGGTCTCTTTGTCAGCTTTGAACTGTGTAGCGAGCATTTCTATGCGACCGAGAGGCGATTTGGCCATCACGCCTCCGTAGTCAAAAATTGCTGCTTGAAACTTACCATGACTCACTTTCTAAGAGTACACCGCATGTTTCCTGCTAGAACGCTCTATTCTGAATCAATGGACTCAGGTCAAGCAACTTACGATTATAGATATGATGCTAATCTTGCAGAAGAAATAGAGCTTAAGTGGCAAGCCCGATGGGAGAAAGACGGGACATATCACGCTCCGAACCCGTCCGGCCCCTTGGCAGATTCAACTGGCCGAATTGATCTCCCAAAGTTGTTTATTATGGACATGTTTCCTTACCCCTCGGGAACGGGTCTGCATGTCGGGCATCCTTTGGGTTTTATAGGCACAGATGTATACGCACGCTATAAACGAATGACAGGACATAATGTTCTTCACACGATGGGCTACGACGCGTTTGGGTTACCCGCTGAAGAACATGCTCGCCAAACCGGACAACACCCAAGAGAAAATACGAATGCGAATATCAGCAACATGCGTAAACAGCTCAAGCGTTTGGGATTAGGACATGATCCGAGACGTTCAATATCCACAACAGACCTTGATTATTATAAGTGGACACAATGGATATTCTTGCAACTATTCAACTCCTGGTATGACACTGACTTGAAACAAGCTCGTCCAATTAAAGAGTTGGAAATCAAGCTTGAAGAGGGTTCTATAGTTCTGGAAGAAAATCGTCAGTGGTCTTCATATTCCGACCAACGAAAGAAAGAAATTGTCAATAGTTTCCGTCTGGCTTATCTTGCAGAAGCACCGGTAAATTGGTGTCCGGCTTTAGGGACTGTTTTAGCCAACGAAGAGGTAACAGTTGATGGTAGAAGTGAACGAGGGAATCATCCGGTCTACCGGAGGCCGTTAAAGCAATGGATGATGCGCATCACTGCATATGCTGACCGCTTACTAGAAGATTTGGAGAGCCTAGATTGGACTGAAGCGATAAAAAGTATGCAAAGAAATTGGATTGGCAAAAGTGAAGGTGCTGTGATCAACTTCACTGCTGAAGGAATAACTGTTCCTGTTTTTACTACTCGACCAGATACTATCTTTGGCGCCACATATCTCGTGCTCGCTCCCGAACACCCTTTGGTTGACTCACTGCATCAAACTGATTGGCCTGATGGGATTGACAGTAGGTGGACAGGAGGATTTGAGGATCCACGTTCTGCAATTGAAGCTTACCGAACCAATGCTAATCAAAAGTCTGATCTTGATAGGCAAGAGAACAAGGACAAGACTGGCGTTTTCCTGGGTTCTTATGCGAAGGTTCCTGTTACTGGTGAAAAGATTCCAATATTCATTTCTGACTATGTTCTTATGGGATATGGGACTGGCGCCATTATGGCTGTTCCTGGACAAGATGAACGGGATTGGGAGTTTGCCGAAGTATTTGGTTTAGACATCATAAGGACAGTTCAACCTCCTACCGACTGGGATGGAAAAGCGTATATAGGTGATGGCCCTGCAATAAACAGTGACTTCCTAAATGGTTTATCCATAACTGAAGCGAAGCAAACAATAATTCGTTGGCTTGAAGATAATAGTGGCGGTAGTCGCAAGACCTCATATAAATTACGCGATTGGTTGTTTAGCCGACAGCGATATTGGGGAGAGCCGTTCCCTGTTGTCTACGACAAGGATGGTCTACCTAATCCTGTTCCCGAGGAGATGCTACCGGTCGAGCTACCGGAACTGATTGATTGGGCTCCAAGGTCGCTTGATGAAAATAGCGACCCTGAACCACCGCTTGGTAGAGCAAAGGATTGGGCCTCAACGATACTTGACCTTGGCAATGGACCGAAGGAATATATCCGAGAATTGAATACGATGCCGCAGTGGGCAGGTTCATGCTGGTACTACCTTAGGTACTTAGATCCATTCAATAGTAAAGAATTTGTTAGTGAAGATGTTGAAAAGTATTGGATGTCGGGGGAAACAGGTGGCGTGGATCTTTACGTCGGAGGCGTTGAGCACGCCGTACTTCATCTTCTCTACAGTAGGTTCTGGCATAAAGTCTTGTTTGACTTAGGTCATGTTAGTACCCCTGAGCCTTTTCAACGCCTCTATAACCAAGGCTATATTCAAGCTGCTGCGTATCAAGATGAAAGAGGCATGTATGTTGACGCAGCAGAGGTATCTGAAGATGGAAGAAAATTTTTCTATCAAGACAATGAGGTTCAAAGGTCATTCGGAAAGATGGGAAAGTCATTAAAGAACTCCGTTACACCAGATGAAATGTACGAGGAATACGGGGCTGACACGCTTCGACTTTACGAAATGTTCATGGGCCCATTAGATCAAGATCGCCCATGGGAAACAAAATCTGTGGTCGGATCTCAGCGTTTAATCCAAAGAGTATGGCGTAATCTGGTGAATGAGGAGACCGGAGAAATCACTGTCAGCGATAGCGAACCTGACGAAACACTCAATCGCCTCCTGCATCAAACGATAGATTCTGTTAACAATGACATGAATAATTTAAGATTCAATACCGCTATCGCACGTATAACAGAATTGAATAATGAAATCACCAAGCTTGAATCCCCTACTCCTAAAGCCATTGCAGAGCCTTTAGTTCTTCTCTTAGCTCCTTTAACTCCCCATATCGCTGAAGAGCTCTGGGAGAAGCTCGGTCATGAAACCTCGGTAGTCTACGCAAAGTTTCCTGTCCCTGATGAGATGCTTCTTGTTGAGGAGGAAGTAGAAATACCAATACAAATAAATGGCAAAGTGAAAAGTAAAATTAAAGTTGACTCAAACGCTACAGATGAAACATTGCAGGAAAAAGCACTCGCTGATAAAAAAATTGAATCCCTACTTGGCTTGAATGACCCAAAGAAAATAATAGTTATCTCTGGAAAATTAGTGAACATTGTTCTCTAGCATCTGAGACGGGCGTAATTAGAGTAAGGTTTCGCTATGGGTAGAGATGACCGGTCGGGATTGTTTCAATCAAATCCAGAATTAGGCGAAAGGTTTGGAGACCTATATGGCGAATTTTGGTGTAACGGCTTGGTCACGCACGACCTGAAAGAAGTTTTGAGGATTCGAAATGCCCGAATCACAGATTGTGGATATTGAAAAAATGTAAGATTTTCTCTCGCCCGTGAGGCGGGACTAACTGAGAAGAAAGCATCCCAAATAACAGATGACTGGAGTAAAGAGTCGTTATCGCGTGAATGGAATGTTGCTTTACAACTCACAGACTGCCTGATACAAACTCCGGAAAAGTCAATCAAACACCTTGATAGTGACCTTCGAGAGCTTTTTGATGTTTCCGAAATTACGGAGATCGCATTGGGCGTTGCATTATTTCACGGCTTTTCCAAGATGCTGATCGCCCTTGGAAGAGAACCTAATGAAATGGAAACTACTATTATTCCGACACCTACCCCATCACATGAGCGCTTAGATAAAATCTTTGCGGCGGATAACCCCATGCATATCGTTTTGTCACCATCTCAGAATCTTCGAGATAGATGGCTCGACCTTGAAGAAGCCCTGTGGGAAACTCAGTCCTATCCGATAACCGAACTTCTGGATATACGAAGCCGGCTATCGGAACTCCTACCTATCCCAACTACTTTTCGTAACTATTATTCCTCTGATGCCAGTCACAGCTCATCTCTAAGAATTGCTGAGCAATTTTTCTATGATGTTCGGTCGATAACTACAGAGCAAAGGAATGAAATTTCCACAAATTTCGGCACTGAAGGTTTAGTAGTTCTTATGATTTGTTTAGCACTCTACGACGGAGCCTTTAGAGTCATGTCTGTACTTGGTCATTGGGAAAAATTTTCTGAATAGAAAACGCAATACATTTCGCTCACATGGGGAGCATAAAGCTTTTCCAGACCGCGACCACATGTCCCATTTGTTTCAATAACATCCCATACCTTCGCATCGTGACGTCCTTGACATGGCACATCTTCGAAAACAGGGACGATGTCAATGCATTTGAACGGTTCCGATTGCTCAGTTGGCGGAATGTATTCATTCTCAGGGTTATTCGTTTCTGAGTTACCTGAGATAACAAGACCGCCGATAAGTATAGTAATCACCACAATAAATAGAATTGATAAGGGAACAGGGCGCATCAGCTTCGCTATTCCCTTAATCTCCATCTCTTCTTTCGTCGCAACTCCAGGACCTTTATTTCTAATTGATTCCCCGTGAGCTGTGAACTCCTCCGAGATATCTTGATATGTAAAACCTTGCTTAATCGGCTCTTCGGGAACAATTAAACTTTGGTCGTATTGCTTTCGTTTGGTTTCATCAGAAATTGTTCCCCAAGCAATATTAAGTTCCTGCATTTCTCGTGAACGTTTATCAGAGTCGACTTTACTCAAGTTTCGATTGTTATCAGGGTGAAGTACCCTTGCTTTCTTGAGATAAGCCTTTTTGATCGCTGCCACTTCAGCTTTCGGGTCTACACCTATGACCTCATAGAAGGTCTTTTTGCGAGGCAATATTTCTACCCTTTCTCAAATGCTTGTACCATCTATTCTATTCAATCTTAAGGAAGGTTCCTAACCATGAGTCACCTTGTCATTTGTCAGAGGTGCGGTGAAGATGAGGAGCTTAATGGGAAGAAAGTTGGGGATGAGATTTTTGTTGAATGCCAATCTTGCGGTTTGATCTGGAGTAGAAACTTGCTGCCTAGTTGCAGGAAGTGCTCGTCTTTGGATGTACATCCTGCATTTGAAGCGGTTGTTCTAAAATCTCGCGGAACTCAGTTGTCAGTGGAAAGCTCTAAGCTAATTTACCTATGCACCACATGCGATATTGCCAGACTAAGAGAATATCAAAGAAGCAACTCTCCCATCATGCCGAAGGATCTCCCAAATGCTTGAATTATCGAAGGGCATCAGCCAATTGGTCTAGTTCTGCAATCCGTGAACCCTTTATCAATATAATGGCGTCATTGTTTTGGCTCGTTTCACCAGATATATACACCAACGCTTCCTCCCAAGAATTAACGTCTTCACCACCGTATTTTGGTTCAGCAACAGAAATCCACTGGATACCATTGTCGGTCAGTCTAGAACCAATTTCTCTATGAGCTTCTTCGCTAATACTTCCCAATTCAGCCATTGTTCCAACCACCGCATATTTTTGGGTCCTAGGCGAAGATAAAAGAGTATCAATAGCTGCATTCATTGACGTTGGGTTTGCGTTGTATGAATCATTGATTACCAGGGTCCCACTCTTAAGATACTTGCTTTCCATTCTCATTGGCGAAAGGTCGATATCAGCTAATGACAAACACAGGTCTCCTAACCCAAACCCCATTGACAGACCAGCACTTATAGCGGCTAGAGCATTTGTAACATTATGAACGCCGGGTATGTTAATCCTGGTAGTAGCCGTTCCCCACGGAGTAGTTATCTGAAAGCTAGTAGTGAGGTCGTTTTCTATAGAAATATTTTCTGCTGTTACTGTCGCATTTTCTAATCCATAAGTGACAATTCGTGCGTTAGTTAGCTTTGCCATTTCTGCAACTCTTGGATCATCATTATTCAAAATTGCCGTGCCCGATGATGGAAGGAACTCAATTAAAGCCCCTTTAGTCTCAGCTATATGGTCTATGTTCTTAAAGAATTCAGTATGAGCAGGAGCCACGCGAGTTATGATTCCAATAGTCGGGTTTGCTATTTCAGCTAGTTCTGCAATCTGACCTGGACCTCTTGCTCCCATTTCCAAAATTAGGTGCTTGGTCGAACTCTTCGCAGCAAGAATGGTTAGGGGTAAACCCAGTTCGTTATTATAAGAACGTTTACTTACGTGCACTTCCGTTAAGTTCCGCAGAGATGAAAACAATATGTCCTTTGTCGTAGTTTTCCCTACAGACCCTGTAATACCTACAACATCCCCTGTGATTTTTTCTCTAGCAAATTTAGCTAAGTCTTGAAGAGCTACGAGAGTATCCTTGACCCTTATTGCATTACCTTGAGGGTCGCCCTGTGAGAATAAATGGCCCGAGGCTCCATTTGTCATTGCATCGATTACGAAATCATGGCCATTTCGCTCCGCTATAATCGGCACAAATAGTTGCTTCTTCTCTATGGAACGAGAATCTGTAGAGACACCTTTCACTATTGCATCGAGATCGCCAAATGGTTGACCGCCAGTAATGTCCCCTATTTCCTTAACGGTTAATTCCATTTATTTAACAAGCTTTGCTCTGGGTGAAAGTTTTGAAGTTCATCAAGGAAGATACGGTACAGGGTTTACTGGCACGCCGCTTTGACGGACCTCAAAATGAAGATGAGGCCCAGTTGATAAGCCTGTAGTACCGCAGACTCCTATTTGCTCCCCTGCAACTACGTAATCATTTACTTGTGAATTAAAGCCCGATAAGTGAGCATAGAGGGTTGAAATAGAATTAGCGTGCTGGATGATTATTGTGTAGCCGTATCCTCCATAGTATTCAGCTGTAATAACGATCCCATCCGTTGCTGCTCGAATGGGATCTCCGGTCCAACAATTAAAATCAACACCATTATGCATCCTTACATAACCTAATATTGGATGAAGTCTAGGCCCGAACCAGGAGGTTATCGTTCCTGGTGATGGCAAAACCCAACCTGCCTCTGTTATTTGGCCAAGTCGAGCTTCAAGTTCTGCCCTTCGCCTTGCCTCTTCTAGCTCGCGCGCTATTCTCTCTTCCTCTGCTGCTATGAAATCAGTGATTTCTTGCTGCTCTTCAACCGCAGTTGCTAAGACAGAATCCCAGTGAGCTCTTCGGACATCTAATTCTTCTTTAATTTCTTCACGCGCAGCTTTTTGAGCATCTAGTTCTAAACGAACTTGCTCAAGTTCTTCTCGTATCGCATCAGCTTCCTCTTGAGCGACTGCTGCTTTCGTAAGTAGGTAGGAACGCTCTTCTTGAATTAATTTTAACTGATCTAGAATATCATTTGTATTGCTGCTGATCAGGTCCAAAAGAGCTATCTTATGAGCGGCTATTGTCGCATCTTCTGCCTCAAACCAAGCTTCGGTCCTTCTATCACTCATTCCGATGTATGACTCAACTGCATAGGTAAGTGCTCTTTGCTCAATCTCTTCTATTTGGTTGGCAATTGCCAAAAAGTCTTCTTGTGCTTGAATTTTTGTGTCTAACGCAGCCTGTAGTCGCTGTTCGGCTGCTTGTGCTTTCGCTTCTTGGAGATTTACTAGACTTGTTGCGGCCTCTAGTGCAGCAACAACTTCGAGATCTTCTGCTTCCAAAAGAGCTATTTCGGCTTCGGCTGCAAGCTGCTCTTGTCTTTTAAGCTCTCGTTGCTCTTTCGCTTCCTCTATCACTTCATTATCATCTTGAGCTACAAGCGCGCTAGCTGGGAGGAGAAGAGAGGCACCAAAAGCGAGCAAAATTGATACTTTCAGCTTCTTTAAAGAAGGTCTCATATGTGTAATATTAGTTCCTTTGGCGGTGATTTAGGTATCAGGATCATTTGTTTTTACTATGAACAGAGCAAGGATAAGGTAGCCTTGGATTCATGAATCAAGAGGTCTTAGATGTGGACATGCTCACTTTTGAGCATGGGATCGGCGACGCTAAACGAGCAGTTGTTGATGGAGTTATGAAAAGTTTAGAGACTGGTTTCGTTTATACCTCTCATGATATGTCACAAGATTTTCTGGATGAAGTCTATGGCATGCTTGGCGAATTCTTTTCAAAAACATTTCAAGAAAAAGAAAAGGCAAAAGCTGACGGCACAAACGGACAACGTGGATATACAGGACTTTTAGTAGAAACTGCAGCTATATCTGATGTTCCTGACTGGAAGGAGATGCTCAATTGGGGAAAGGATATACCTGAAGGACATCCACTTAAAAACCGATATCCGCACAGATTCTTTAACAATGTTTTTCCTGAAGAACTAGTTCCTGGAATCACTCAAACTCTAGAGAAGTTCCATGATCAAGTTCTCGATTTACAACTTCGGTTCCTCAGAATAATTGCTACAGGGTTGAAAGCATCAGAAGCGTTCTTTGATTCATTTGTCCCAGGCGGGGCCACGCTAACGAGGGCGATTAACTACCCAGCTATGAATTTAGCACCGGATGATAATCATTTGTGGGCGGAGGAACACGGGGACATAAACCTGATAACGGCACTGCCTCGTGCAACTGCAAGAGGTTTACAAATAAAAAGCAATGGGCGGTGGATTGATGCTACCCCTCCCGATAATCATCTCATAATCAATACTGGGATAATGCTTGAACATATCAGTAATGGATTAATCCCAACAGGCATCCACCGTGTGATAGCTGATGAAGGTCAGACTGATGGAAGGATGTCCATAGTCCAATTTTGCCACCCAACTCCATGGACGATACTTTCTCCATTACCAAGCTGCATTGATGAAACTCACCCACAGCGCTATGCCCCAATCACGGCTGCTGATCGACTTGATCAAGTGCTGTGGGAAATTAACCTGATCGAAGATAACC
>CEVL01072872.1_pt1 | contig 11956 bp, 12 predicted proteins | sample 427051 | NCBI WGS metagenome assembly CEVL01 (sample SAMEA2623673, study PRJEB7988) | marine metagenome | biome: marine biome (ENVO:00000447); feature: surface water layer (ENVO:00002042); material: "saline water (ENVO:00002010), including plankton (ENVO:xxxxxxxx)" | depth 5 m
CAGCAAATGCAATTGAAAAAATTCCACCCCAAATAGCAAGTGTTGCAATTCCATACATGATTAATTGAGCAAATTTAGCGAAGGCATCAATATCAGTACTTCCGGGAGGGGTAATTTTTAATTTAACATTCTTAGAAGGAACAGTCCCATATATTGAGCCCTGTGCGGCTTTAGACACATTATTTTTTGAAGGTCTACTTGGTTTTGTTTTTATTTCTGACATCTAATCAAATCGTGCATTTGTTATTTTTAATTAAAATTAACTATATTTTTTTGAATTATATAGTCATATTCAAAGGCATTCAGTTTAACCAGTATGTATGTCAGAAACAAATTTAGGAAGCGAACTTGATGGAGGAACGTTTGGTTTAACATTACCTTCAGGATGGATTCAATGGTTAGGTTTTGTAATTGGCCTTTTAATCTCTGTAGGGGGAATTGTAACATTTTTTATTGTAGATACGGACCCATTACCCGTTTTAATTTCAGTAGGGACTTTAATCATGGGTTTTTCTACACCCACTAAATTACAAAAAACTTTGAGAGAACTACGTTCACAAATTAACCCTGCACAGGTAAATTGGCAAAAAGAACAAGGAGGAACCGAACTCCAATCATTTTGGAATTCCGCAACAATTCGTAAACCTACAGTTGATGATAGATCATGGGTTTTTCCGGCCCCAGATCAAAATAAATGGCATTTAGAGACAAGATATCACCCAGATATCCCAGAAGAACTTATTGCTGAGCATCCAAATAAAATTGGAACACCACGTCCAGCAACAGTCTCTAATTATGCTCTAGCAACATTAACTGCATACATTTTCTTTGCCTTTCAAATTTATTTAATTTTAGAAGGAGATGACAAAGTACCAATTTACATATTGATAGGAATATCTGCAATCTGGCTTCTAGTATCAGTATTTATGTGGAAAAGAGCACAAGCAATGATGGATACACCAACATCAAACATACGTTCTGCTGCAGTAGGGGGAGCAGAATTAGTTGGACAGGTTAGGCCAGGTCCACAATATCCTCCTACAGTAATTGTCGATGGCGACTCCTCAAAATCAGTCAATGACCTTACAGCTTGGAAATGGACCTATGAAGTGTATAAATGTAGAACTGTAACTGATAAAGACGGGAATACAAGAGAGGAATGTAGTTGGCAACAAATTAGATCAGACCGTGGCGGTACAAATTTTACGATTCATGATGGAACTGGAGGAATGGCAGTAATGGCAAATACGTTTAGTACACAAAACTTTGGAAATCATTTAATTCAATGGGAATGTAGGCATGATATGAGAATGAAGGGACTTTTTACAAACGTTATGCTTTCAGGAAATATCAAAAGGCACAGATGGACTTTGTGGGGGTTAAAAATAGGGGACCCCTGTTATTTATTGGCCACACTAAAGAGCAGGGAAGATCAAAACCTACAAGCAGAACAAATTGATAGAACACTACAAAATGCATTGTTAGAAGCAGTTGGAGAAAAGGCACCGGGCTTTAAACCAAGAATGGAAAGAGGTACGGAATTAACCGCACTTGGTGGAGCTAGGAGTGAGTTAGAATATCTAATAATTCCAACCCTTGCTTTATTAGCATCAATAGTCATGTTAGGTGCCTAATAAACTAATTGTATTTCAGAACCTGAACTTAATTCGATAACTCCAGGGGGACCACTCCATTTGATTTTATCATCAGGCACAATTAGAGCACCATCTCCTTCACTGTGTCCTAATGTTGCTTTTACAGAAGCAAAAGAACAGTAGAGAGTAGCTTTAGATATGACAATCTCCATCATTTCTGTTACTGCATTTGAATCAGGACCCATCTCCAGATCTAATTCTTTGATGAAAGCAGGCTCTAATAATCTAGTTCCAGAAGCTGCAAAGAATACACTTACTTGATGACCTTCAGCGATGGCTCTAGCAGTACATGCAATTCCAACAATAGCTTTTAGAATGTCATTCTTTGGTTCGGATACAAATTTGATGAAATATTTCTTGCTCATGACAAAGGCTGAGGAATTATCTATTTCATATGTTCTTATTCCTTTGGTTGTTTCCAGACTCCGATATAACGGTCTATATCGGGCCAATCTTTCAATATTATAGGCTTGAATAATATTGTTTCTAAAGATGAGAATTGTTCCATGAGCCATGTACGCGATAGCGGCCAGGGAGGCGGCGAAACCTCACCCACCCGTTCAGTTAATTCTCTACCTATGCTGATTAATCTTCCATTAGGCTTTAAAAATCTTGGAAGGATATTAGCAGCCACTATTCTAACTTCAATTTGAATTGCTTGTAAAATATGAATTTCAACTACGAGATCGAAATCTTCTAACCATTCTTTTGGAGGCAGGGTTAAGTCCGCTACTTCCCAAATTACAGATGAGGATGCAAACCGTTCTTTACACCAAGATATACACGAAGGTGAGAGATCAAATGCTACAACATCCCATCCTAATTCTTCTAGATAAATCGCATCATCACCTAATCCACAACCTACCATTAATGCACGACCAGGCTCAAGATACTCACGTTCTAATTCCTCTTTAAGAATTGGATTTACATCCATTATCGCCCACGGTATTTGTGTAGAATCTCCTTTAGCACTTTCGTAAAGGTCCTCAAACCACCCAAGGGGTTCACCATCATTTTCTGCATTTTTTAATAGAGTGTGTAAGCGCAATTTCATTTCTTCATCTTCTTGCCTTTTAGACCACTCATCATTCAAATTGAATCCCCCGATTTACAAAAATCTTCAGAGTCTAGGCATCAAAGCCTCTATTCACACCAACTAGGTTTACTACTTTGGTAAGAAGGCACTGGTTCACCTAAATTCAGCCAATCAGCTTGCTCGTTTAACAAATCCTGAGCAGAGTCTCTCAATAAAGCAAAGCATGGAAATTCTAATTCAATTTCCTCACCAGTTAGAGGATTTATCCCAATCATCATATTATTTCCATCTTGGTCTACAATTGAAGTAATATTTAACCACAATACATTATTGTCATTAGTTAATTCATATTGTGCAGTTTGTGTAACTGTAATTTCAGTTCCATTTGGTAAAGCACTCGTTACTATTTGAATAAGCTTGTCGCCGTCAGTTTCCCAAGTTAAAGCACCAGTTGTATCTGTACTTTGAAAAGTCCCATCTTTGTTATATGTAGTCGTTGCTTCATCTGGGCTACTGTAATTATTGACCCAAGTTCCTACAATAGGGTTTCCAGAAAGTAAAAAGAATACTAAAACACCTATCGCTACAGTAATAGTAACAATCCCTCCAATTAACAAGGCCTTCTTCTCTTTCCAATCAAATCCTTTTTTTGTTGTAGTGGCTGCAAAAACATTAGGATTTGGAGCGGCCATATTATTGGGCATTGGTGCAGCTACATTGACAGGGTTTGCAATAGATTGTGCAGCCTGCATCATTTCATTTTGATCAATTTGCCCATCTTGATTTAAGTCAAAATGGGGAGCAACTGCAGCAACTTGTTCTGGTTGAACTCCCACTTCTGTAGCAACATTAGTAACCACAGACTGATCTATTTGTTGTGCAGGTACAGCATTTTGTGCTTGAGTTGCAGGAATCCATTCTGTGCCATTCCACATCCAGTATCCATCATCGCTATAGATAGGTCCACTCATATAATCGCCTCAGAATTCGACCTTTACACCTTCACGCGCAGCAGCAACAGTTACTGTAAACATGTCACGATCCTTTGCACCCATAGTATTTGCAACTAGATTTGTTGGTATCATGTGAATAGCCGCATTCCAATTTGCTACAGAAGAATTGTAAAACTCTCTTCTATCTGAAACTTGATTTTCAATTGAGACTAATTCCTTTTGTAAATTTGTAAATTGTGTATCTGCCTTAAGCTCTGGATATTGTTCCGCTACGAAATTTAACCTAGGAATTAAACCAGCAAGTGTGCCTTCTGCGGCTCCTATGCCTTTAACGTCCCCTTGTGATAATGCTCCAGCAGCAGCTTGTCGCGCCTTTGCAAATTCCATAAACAAGTCTTTTTCATGAGCAGCATAACCTTTTACCATTTCAACTAAATTAGGAATCATTTCGTATCTTTGTTGTAATAATACATCAATATTTGACCAAGAACGGTCCACTTCAACTCTCATTTTTATTAATCTATTATATGTCATAACGTACCAAAGTAAAACTAAAACAAGTAACACAATTCCTGCAATCATTATTGGGTCCATGATCTGTCCAAAAAATGATACTGTTTAACTATTTACAATAAGATGAAATTAACGATTTTTCGAGGTAAAACAATTAAAACAGAACACCGATTCTTTTATTATCGTATAATACAATCACGTATTGATGAGAAAACATCCCCCCCAACTATCTAAAAAAAATAGAAAGAAACAAAAATATCTTTGGGCAAATTATGTAGTTGAATCTGCACATGATCCCAAAACACCATTGATTGAGGGATAATGTATATTTATCGTTTAAAATAGATTAAATAAAACCACTATTTCGGAGTGGATGAAATAATATGGAAAATTCACAATTAATTGAGAAATTAAATAATGCATTAACTTGGGAATTACGCGCAATTAACTTGTATGCGCATTATTCTGCCTATGTTCAAGGAATTCATCGTTTACAATTAGCAGGACATTTTACAGCCGAAGTAACAGAATCAATAGGGCATGCAAATATTGTTCGTTCAGCAATAGTAAAATTGGGAGGAGAGGCTACAACAGAAAGAAATCCCCATCCAATTGTACATACTACAGATTATGTAGAGATGTTAAGACAAGCATATGAAACAGAAGTAATGGCAGGAAAGGTATATGGCGAAATTCTTGAAACATTAAAAAATCATAATGATGATGAATTATATGATGCGATAGAATCAATTTATTTTGCAGAATTAAGAAGTGTAGAAGAAGTAAGAATGTTACTTAATTAGCGCGACGATTTAAAACCAATCCTAATAACATCGTTCCGCCACTTATTCCCAACAATATAGTAAACGTTTGAGCACTTAAAGATGCAGTAGCATGTAAATCAACACTTAAAGTTGAAACTTGACCAAAAGATCCGGAACTTTGGCCTACAGCAGCATACCACTGCCCAGACCCCACTTTCCAATTAATTTTCGAATTATCCGTATTAGGGCCTCCTACTTCAAAATCAATATCATTTCCAGAACAAGTAAATGAAACTTTAGTTTCAGGATCAGGATCACATCTTTGTGCTTCTTCTATTGAAGTGACACCTACCCAGTAGACTCCCTCCCATTCAGCAGTCACATCTAGGTCTACAACACCCATTACATCTGGAATTGGTAATGCTTGCCACCCAGTAGCAGAAGCCATGGGAGGCATAGAAATTTCTTCAGTGGATTCATAGACCGTATAATCCATTCTTCCGATAAACGCAATAGCCAAGATAATTATTCCAAGACCAATTAATGCTTTTCCCATAATTCATACCACACATTCATTCCATTTTAAGATTAACAAGTTACTCCTGTACCTCTAATCCCACAATATCCATTTGGGTTTTTTGCAAGATATTGTTGATGGTAATCCTCAGCATAATAAAAAAACACATCTTCTTTAATTTCTGTAGTTATTTTTCCAAAACCCGCTTCTGTTAATGATTTTTGAAATTTTTCAACAGCCAATCTTGTTAATTTATATTGCTCTTCATTATTTACATAAATACAGGATCTATACTGAGTTCCAACATCGTTTCCTTGACGATTTCCTTGAGTAGGATCATGATTTTCTAAAAAGATTTTTAATAATGAATCAAAACTAATAATATCTGGATTAAAATTAATTAAAACAACTTCTGAGTGATTTGTTACTCCAGAACATACACTTTGATATGTGGGATTTTTTACATTGCCTCCAGCATACCCAACCGCAGTAGTATGTACCCCCTCAAGTTTCCAAAACAGTCTTTCTGCTCCCCAAAAACAACCCATGCCTAATAGTACCGTTTGGTTACTTTCAGGAAATGGAGCAACAATGCTTGTCTTGAGAACATAATGAGGCATCACAAAATCATGCCCTATGTTCAAACAATAGAAGTGTATTCTTCATCAGGCATAGATTCTGCTAGTGCTAGTGCACCTTCTGCAACTTTATGTTCTGGCTTTTTAACAGCAGAAACAGAAACATCTCCAATATCAGAAATATATTCAGTTACTTTGGCAGCTAATCCCTTAATTTGAGATGAACCTCCAGCTAAATATACATTTTTTCTAAATATTGGTTGATATTCTGGGTCACCAGAAGAGATAATCCGCTTTATTGCAATACCTAATTTTTGTGCTAATTCATCACAAGCAGTTTCAAGAAGATCTCCAATGTCTACTCGTTGACTTTTACCTTCAACAGATAAGTCAACTAATACTTCTTTGATTTTATCTCCAACATATGAATTCTTTTCTTTCCATCTACGAACCATATCTTTAGTAATTTGAGCACCAGTATATTTCTTTTGAATAGCTTTCATTAACTCAATATCCACCCAATCACCTGCTTCTGGAATTGTTAATTGATCATCATCTTCAGGGAAACGGCCAACTATACGAGCAACATCTGTAGTTCCAGCACCGCTATCAACAATAATAGAACCCATTAATTGTTGAATTGCAAATGCAACAGCGAATGGTTCAGAAACAACCATAATAGCAGTTAACTTCCCTCTTAAAATACTTACTAAGTTTGTTTTATCGGTGAAGGAAATATGGCTAGGTGAACAAATCACTCCGTATACTTCATCATATTCATCACATCCTGCAGTATCAATTAAATGTGTTACAAAATCTTTTGCAGCATTTAAGTGATCAGAATCATCTTGTGCCACTCCAGCTTCTAATGGCCTGAAAATATTACAAGCCAATCTGTTTTTTAACGCATCTTCACCAAATAAAGTATCTCTTCCCAACATATTTCTAGCAACAGGATCCTTTGGAGTTCCTACTACGGTTTCTATGGTGTGTATATCGCCTTTACTTGTAGCAATTGTTGATTGAAATGTACCCAAATCAATTCCTATGTATAATCTATCAGTCATGTTAATCTCACACTCGGTTGAAGAGAGCGAAACACTTCTTATCCTTGAAGGTTAAGATTCCTCATCAGAACTATTTTGTATCAAATCATGCTGTTTTTTCCATGCAGCAACTCCCGAAATGAGTATAATTCCAGTTAGTAAGATCCACATCCAAAATAACCCTTCTAGCATAGGATTAGCGCTTTTTTGGCTATTTTCTGCACATGAGCCATATAACTCTAACATATCAAAACTCTTTAATTGAAGTGCAACATCATGTCCGTCAATAGAATTTTCCAACCATAAAAATACACCTGCATCATTATCGAGCAAACCATCCCAATATACCTTAGGTTTCATACTCTCTGAATCATTATTAGTTGAACCAATGATTAGGGCTGAAATTTTTAAATCTGCATCATTTAAAATTTCAGCATTATTGCCAATATTAAAATCAGTAATACCTTCAGAATCAATACCCATAATCCAAAATTCTTCACCTTCACAAGATATTGATAAATTTCCAATATCCCAACTCTTGTTTACAATATCAAAGAAAGCATGACTTCTGGAATCACTGAATAAAATAAGGGGTACACCACCATTTTCATTACCTATCAACGAGAGTTTATTTTGGTCTTCTTTAAGATATTCAATACTTAGTTGAGGAAAATCTCTTATTTGATATTGAGGTATTGAATGTTCAACTATCAAAATTCTACTCAACCCATTAATTTCGATCCAAGATAACTTAATTTCAAATTTTGTTGCAGTTTTCGGAACTGGAATTATTTCTGTCTCAAACACATCACAAGTCCCCCAACTCTGGAAATCAAATCTAAACTCACAGGATAACCTTTCAGGAACAAGTTCACCTTCAACCCACGGAGTTTCCCAATTAGACAAGTCCCAAGAAGTTTCGACAGCAATATATTCACCTTTATTATTTTCTTCAACCCATTCTCTCCATCTTTTCAATGGTTCGGGAGCATCTAATCGTTTAGAATCTAAATCAAAGTCCATATTATTTCCTTTACAATCAATCAATAATGGTGGCCACCATATTCCCGTTACAGTCCATTTTCTTGCATTAGAGTTTACAGCAGTAATAGTATCATTATCCTCAGAGCAAATAGGTAATACTGCGTCATCCCCCATCCCAGAAATAGTCCTAAATCCAAAGGGATTACCTGTAAGATTTACAGAAAGATTACGAGGGGCATCTACAGATAACTCAACATTTAGACTACCTGGCAAGGCATCAAAGTCCCAAGATAATGTTTTAGGATTACCAAAATCAATCTGTTCATATGCTCCACCGGCTCCAACATAGGTATACCCTAATACATGTTCAACAGTTATTTCTTCAAAACCCCCTAAACCTAATTCAAGAGGAGCTTCTTCAACAATGCCCTTTATTGCCAGTCCAAACCCTACACGATCCCCCTCAATTCCAATACTGTTAGGAGAGTTACCAACTCCCACATAATCCCCTTTCACGACAACATGAATCCAATCAACCCCAACTAAATCCTCAAGATTTAGATTGATTCCCACAGTCGTCTCATTGTCGGAAGAAAAAGAGTTAGAATCTTCAGAATATAATTCCGAATAGCCATCACTATCAAAATTATTACTGTATGCAATCCTACCGTCTGAAGTTATAATCGAAAGTCTCAGGTCGTCAACTAAATATGGTTCTGGCTTTGCTAACCAAGAAAGTCTTGCTTGAACATCTTCTTCTCTATTAATTGTGAAATTCCATATTATCTCATCTCCAGTAGATAAGAATGGGCCTTTAGCATCAGAACCATCCCAAACATTTTTTGTTAATGATTCAAGAGGAACATCATTATTTTCTATTCTTGATGAAGTAAAAGCACTCCAATCTCCATCATATTGATAACTATCCCAAATCCAAATATTATCTATTGTATTGTTTTCATTTTCAAAAAAATCATTAGGGATAATTTCAGAAATATTTAGTATCCCCCACCCTTGTTCTGAATTGGGCACAGTTGAATCTTCAATGCTGGTAGTTGATAGTGAAAGTAACGATTTCATTAATGGCCCACTTGGAGTAAAACCGGAACTATTATTGTTTATTTTTTTAGAATTAAATAGACCAAGCTCAACCATTTGTTGAATAATAGCCGCACCTGATGCTGCAAGAGGAGTGGACATTGAAGTTCCGGATAAGGAAGAAGTACCTTCATTAAATGAATCTTGTATACCATCACTATCCGCAGAAACAATATATTTTCCAGGTGCCACCAAAAATATTCCACGGGTCCCTAAAGTAGTAGGGCCCACACTAGATGAACTAACCATTTCAGGGATTCCAGATTTTGTTGTTGAACCTACAGCTATGACATTTCTCGCATTAGCAGGTTCCATTAACTGTCCTCCAGAATTTCCAGGAGCAACAAAAATTAAACTCCAAGGGACTTCCCTCCCCCATCCATCAAATCTTCCAGAACGCTCAGTATAATTTACTTCAGTATCTCCCCATGAATCTGAATGAATTACAGCACCGTTTTGAGCCGCCTCTAAAAACAAAACCTCAACATTTTCGGGAGGGATCCACCCCGCTTCACTTACAATATCTTGAACAATCAATCTTGAATTATAAGATAGGGAAGTTCCAGTTCTTTGTTCCCCCTCTATCCAATCACAAGACAAACTGCCTGCAATATGAGTGCCATGTCCAAAATCAGAGTTATTAGACGAATCCCATGAATCAAGCGTGGTGTTTAAAATTTGAATTTTCCTATGATTGTCCCCAGGCTCTCCTATTGTTGTTGAATTATCTCTAAAGCAGGCGTGATCTAAATCAAGTCCTGTATCTGCAACAGCAATTAATACCCCCTCTCCATTTAATCCCCGCTCCCATAATTTATGCTCGTCTAAACTTCCCCCTTCAATGATTGAAGCGGCAACATCATTTCTGGCAGTTGTTTCAAGTACATTCTCAATTTTCCAAATACCATCAATATCTATGTTAATTGGTAAAACTCCAGATATTTTGAATGAAGTCGGTATTGCCCCTACATCTTTAATCAAGGGGGTAGTTTTAATTTCCAAATTTAAGCGACTCAACTCAGTTAATACTTGAGTAACCCCTTCCGAGGGTAAATGAGGCTCTAACAATACCCTATATTCAGAAAAATATAATTTTTCAACATCTATTAATAATTCATTATTTAATACCTTTAAATTTTTCAAATCGGTATTTTTCAGATTAGGCCCATCCCCATTTACCCAGATTAACATTTCATTTTTTGAAATTTGCCGCAAGGGAACAAAACCTTCATTCTCGAGTTGTAACCAATCTAAATAAGTGATATCATGTTCAAAAACAACAGAATATTCTTTCCCGATATATTCTATATTTTCTGTAACAATTTGATTATGTGGTGCTGCAGATACTGGGATTAACATGAGTAATAACAAGGAAACAATACTTAATGAAATGCCCTTGCCCATGGAGTAGCGTAAACATCAACTCATTTCAGATTTGTTTAAATTTAATTTACATTTTATCATATTTGATACATAAGGTACGCGCCAACGCGTTTAAGATAGTTTGACAAGTCGCCATGAATATGAAGGCATATCGAATAACTGGAACAGTACCCCTAGGAAGCGTAACCCAGAAATTTACACAAGATGTGGTAGCAAGCACTATCGATGAAGCACAGAATAAGGTTTTTTCAACATTAGGAGGGAGACATAAAGTCAATAGGAGACAAATCTCAATAGACACAACAGAAGAGATTAATCCAAATAAATCCCGAGCTCCAAAAGTTATTCATCATTTTAGAGATAATATAGAAGCATCTTCAGAAGAAGAATAATAATGCATATTTGCATTATTTGATGCGAGGGGGGGTTTAATGGAAAGAGAAGAATTACAACAGATTTCCCAAATGCGAGAATTATATCATCAGAAAATAGCACAAATCGAAGAACAAATCAGTAAATTAGATCAAGTTATAAATGAGCATGAAATTACAAATCGAAGCGTGAAACAATTAGTAAAAGGCGATACAAAAGAAGGACTTATCCCAATTGGTGCAGGAGTACAAATACCAATTCAATATATAAAAATAGAATCAACGCTTATTGATATAGGCAGCGGAATTCATGCCGAAAAGTCATTAGAAGAGACATCTAAATTATTAGAGACTAGAATAGGCGAACTCAAAGAATTGATTGAGCAATTAGTAACAGAGCATGCAACTACAAAGCAAGCCATTTCAGAATTAAATCATAAATTGGAATCAACGATTAAATCAATAGAAAACACCCCGCCAAAAAAAGATCAAGTAATGCCAAAATCAAAACAAAAAAAGAAAAGAAGAAGGTATGGCGGAGAATTAACATTAGATGATTAAGGTGATTTAATGGGCTTATTTGATAAATTTAGAAAACGAGTTAGGAATATTTCCGAAGAAACAAATACTGAAGATTTAACCGAAATCAATTCACAAGAACCACAGATTAAAGAAACTATAATGCATATTGAATCGGAATCTATTCAAATCGAAGAAGAAGTGGAAGTCATAGAAACTAAACAAGATACTGAATGGGATGAATGGGACGATAATTCAACCGAGTCTTCGGAAGAACCGTGGAAAAAACTATCAAAAAAAGAGCGTAAAAAGCAGAAAAAAGAATTACAAAGGAAAAATAAAGAAAAGAAAGTAATTACTAAACCTAAAGGGTCAAAAGTAGATTTACAAATGATGAGATCAACTACTGGAAGACAATTAGTTAAGGTCGAAGAAGCCCCCAGAGGTTCTTCAGGGATTAAAGAAATAGATTTAGGAGAAGGAAAAAACATTCAAATTGATTTGGGCGGCGGTGTAGTAGAATCAGGTGGAAGAGTAAT
>CEVL01144903.1_pt1 | contig 11953 bp, 9 predicted proteins | sample 427051 | NCBI WGS metagenome assembly CEVL01 (sample SAMEA2623673, study PRJEB7988) | marine metagenome | biome: marine biome (ENVO:00000447); feature: surface water layer (ENVO:00002042); material: "saline water (ENVO:00002010), including plankton (ENVO:xxxxxxxx)" | depth 5 m
TCGAGGTGTACTAAACTCACCGTCGTGCACCATTAATTAGCTCGCGTATCGCGTTCGTCGGCGAGCGCCGCGACGCGAAACCGCGTTCACGTTTGTTAATCCAGAGTGAATTGAACTCATCTTTTCCACGCACTCCACTCCCCACGTCACGCGCGCCTCACTCTCTGCCTCGTCCAATCTCGTCCCTCTCTCATCGACGCGCCGAACGGACGCGATGCGTCGCGATTCCGTGGACGTCGCCTTTGCGCGCGCGCTCGAACGAGACAGACGTCGCGACGCGGCGGAGAGCGCCAAGAGGCGCGCCGTCGAGCAGAGGTGCGACTACGGCGCGTTCCATCAGCTCGTCCTCGGTGCGAATCTCAGACCCATGGAGAAGTCATCGTGGTTCCGAGACGCGGCGCGAGGTCCGCGCGCCGTCGATCGATTCACCCGCGCGAGGTCCGCGAGGCTCGCCGGGGACGCGCCCGCGCGAGTCAACGAGGAGGCGTTGACCGAGCGCGCGCCGGAGACGATTGATGAATTCTCTCGCGCGTGGCGTCGTTTACGCGGAGAATGTGATGACGTGAAAAGTGAATATCTCTTCAACATCCCGACCGAGGCGTTCGAGGTCGTGTTCAAGGTGCGCGCGCGCGTCGTTCGTTCCCGCGCGCGACGAAGACCGACTGACGATTTCGGCGTCTCCGCGCAGGTTGAACTCGCATTGGACGTGTTGATTGATTTCGTGCGCTTGATCGCATCGCGAGTCGAGAGTGATGAACGCGTCGTTGAAGGTGCAGCGCGAATTTTGTGCGCACTCACGACGTGTGGACGTTTCGAATCGCACGCGCGCCTGGCGGGCGCCGACGTCGCGCGAGACGCGCTTCAAACGCTCCGCCGCGCCGCGCCGAGCGCATCGGTGCGTCGCGCGATGGAAAGCTGGGGGGACGCGCTCTCGGCGTAATGGATCGTGCGTGGGTCATCGTATTAATTGCTTGGCTTTATATGTGGTATAAAACAAAGATGCGCTATAGCTAAGTGTTTGTCCAATTCATCGAACGCACTTTAGAAAGGAGACACACCGCCGACGTTTTGAAAGTTGACGAGCATGTTCGCTCCGAAGGGGTCGACAATATGGTCGACGAGGTTCTTGACCGGGCCTTCACCGGTCATGACGGCTTGCGCACCGCAGCCGAAGCACGCCATCATGGCGAGGCGACCGTTCTTGATCTCCTTGAGCTTCATCGTATCCATGTCTTTCTTGCCATACCCCATCGGGTTGAAAGCTCCGCCGGGGTACGCCGGTTCACCGCTGCCGCCCAACTTCTTTTCCCAGCCGACGAAGTCTTGCTTACCCATGGAGCCCGGGTTCCAGTAGTCGGACGCGCGGCGGAGTTCCGCAATGTTCATCATCGCGGCGTTGATCCAAAAGATGGTGAACGGGCTGGCCCAGTAGTCGTAGGTGCCTTGCGCCGGGATCATACCAGCCTTGTACCAAACCAAGCCGGTTTCTTCCGGGATGATGCCCAAGCCACCGAGGAGTTCCGGGGCAACCATGCCCGCGACGCCGAGCATCGCCCAGCGGGCGTGGATCAATTCAGCGTACGCCAACCATTGCGGGTTCATGAATCCACCAGCACCATCCGGGTCGGACAAACCGAGCGGGTCGAAACCGACGTCACCCGGCAAGGAGCCATCGAGGTAGGACAACGATTGATCGCTGTTACCGAGGACGAACAACGGAGCGTCGTCGCTCGTGTCGCGCGCGGCTTTCTTCTGCACACCATAAAAAAACACAAAACACATCCCGTTAGTCTTCACACCCGGTGCACTACGACACTCCACTAAACCCTCACCCACCCAAATCTATCCACCACCAAGATACGCTCGCGTATCGATCGCCCGCGATCGCGCCCATCGCCCCGTCGCCGTCGTCCCTCGCGTCGCGCGCGGCCGACCTCGCGCGTCGCGATCCACCGTTCGCGTTCGACGACACGAATTCTTCCCGACCCATCCCACCCCTCCTCGCGCGCGCGTTCCCCACGCGTCCTCGTCGCGCGCGTCGATCCGTCCTCGTCGATCCGCGAGCGCGTTCGCGCAACGTACCGCGACCGGCGCGGCGGTCTCTTCCGCGCCCTCGGCGCGAACCGCGACCGAGCGTCGCGCGCGTCGCTGCGCGCGCGCGGTCGGGACCGCGGAGATCTTACACGTGGTAGCGGTGGCGAACATATCGATTCGCGCGTGAGCCGTACTCTGACGCGACGCCCGCGACGATCGCGTCGCGTCGGGCGATCGAATCATCGTCTCGGTCGGTCGTTCGCACGCGACCGATGGGTGTGTCGATACCGTTTTCTACCATCACAGTACGAGCGTCTCGGTCGCGTGCGTGCGTACGATCGAACGGTGTTGGTGTTTTCTTTTACAGAATGCGGGTGAAATCACCCATCCCGTGCGCTGACACGAAAAAGTAAAAAAGCGTTGTAGGGTTTAGTGTCCCGCGCGCATCCAGCCGCCGGCGCGCGAGAGCGACGCGCGCGTCGTCGTCGTCGTCTCGCGAGAGACGCGCGACGAACGAACGAACGAACGAACGGTCGGTCTTCCTACGTCCTCGCTGTTCTCCCCGTTCGAGGCGACGAGGGACGGAGATGGACGCGAGAGCGCGCGCGCGCGCGGTGCTCGAGTGCATCGAGCGGGCGGACGCCGCGCGCGACGAGGCGAGCGCGCGGGTGCGAGGGGACGCGAGCGCGAGCGATGGGGACGGTGGTGATGCCCTGCCGGGGGTGTCCGCGAGCGGTGGTGGGAAACGGCGAAGACGAGACGCCGAGGCGGGGACGGCCATCGAGGAGGAGGCGGGCGAGGCGAAGAGGCGACGAGGCGACGGCGACGGCGACGGCGACGGCGGGAACGGCGTGCGCGAGGCGGATTTGAAGAAGATGCTCGAGGGGAGGATGACGGTGCAAGAGCGCGCGGAGGCGATCAATGAATTGTTGAATCAGAGAAAGATTGACATCTTTAGGCGGGGGGATTCGTTGGTGTTCGCGCGCGTGCGAGAGGAGCAGGCGGCCAAATTTAAAGGATTGAGCACGGAGGACATGTTGGTGTATCAGATCATTCAGCACGCCGGAAACGCGGGGATGTGGACGAAAGACTTGAAACAGCGATCGAATCTGCCGGTGCCGCAGATAACGAAGATTTTTAAGACGTTGGAGGCGAGGAAACTCATCAAGTCGGTGAAGCACGTGGCGCAACAAAATCGCAAGGTGTACATGCTGTACGACCTCGAACCGAGTCGAGAGATCACGGGGGGCGCGTGGTACACCGAACAAGAGTACGACGCTGAGTTCATCAGCGTTCTTCGCGAGCAGTGCGTCAAGTTCATTTGCTCAAAGGATCGCGTGACGTTGGAAGAGGTGAGCGATTTCGTGCGCTCGAGCAAGCTGAGTCACGTCGAGCTCGGTTCCGACGACGTCTTACAAATCGTCAACACGCTCGTGTACGACGGTAAAATCGACGAGATCGTGGATGAATCGCAAGACGACGGTATGTCCCCCGTCACGAACGACGACTCGAAGCCTCCGACGTATTACTCAAAGGCTTTGCTCGCCATTCCCGAACACAGCCCCTTCACCGACGTTCCCTGCGGCGTGTGCCCGGTGATCAACGAGTGTCGTCCGGACGGCCTCATCAACCCCACCTCGTGCGAGTACCTCAACGCGTGGTTGGAGTTTTAGTCGAGCGGTTCGATTTGCTCTCTCAATCTTGAAATTATAGACGATAGATAGTTCCCGTAGGTTGGCGTCGGCGGCGGTTACGCGCTTTTTCCCGCGCGCTTCGACTCGACTTCGCGCCTCGCCTCGCGCGTCATGTTCGCGTCGCGCTCGACGACGCCGATGACGGCGAGCCACCGCGCGCGACCGAGATCACCGGTCTCGTCGTCGTCCTCTCGACGCGCGCGTCGCGTCGTGGCTTCCTCGTCCGATTTGCCCAAGCTCTACATACCGGCCGATGCGATGGGCGGGGAGAGTCCAGAACTCAAGGCGGCCAAGACCCTCCGTCGTTTATTCACGTTTGTAGCCATTCGCGTCGTGCAGGGACACATCGAGGGCGCGGGGAACGGTGCGGCGAGACATCGAGAGCGCGAGAGCCGAAAAGGGACCGCCCGAAAAGACAGAGACTGACGGCGGGACGCGCGCGCGCGCTCTCTCTCTCTCGCGCAGACGGCGGATTCGCCCCGCAAGTCACCGGTCGCGATGGGAATTGCATGTGCCCGGATTACGATGATTTGCGTCGCGCGATGGAGGAGATCCCGCTCGGAGACGGCGATTCGTGGATCGATGAGTTCATCGGCATCAATTCGGCGGTGGCGCTCCGAATTATCATTGCTCGCGAGACGTACATGAATGAGTTTGATTACGAGTACGCGAAGAGGTTGACGGAGGATATGATACAGAAGGGTAACGCGCAATTGATGAAGAGACACGCGACGCGCAGTTTGGGGCTCTCGAGCGACGAGTGAGTAACGTCGTGGTATGTATACAATATTGTAACATCAGTTTCGTTCGTGTATTCGTCCGTGTATTCGCTCGTTTATTCACTCATTTCTTGAGTTCTTCGAGCGTGGAGAGTATTTCCAGAAACGTCGGTCTCTTCTTCGCTTGAAATCTCCAGCACTCGCGCACGAGAGCGGCGACGTCGGGCGAAATCGTTTCCGGCAAATCGGGTCGAGGACCCGTGAGCACGGTGGCGGCGATTTTCACCGGGTGAATCCCTTTCCAAGGTTGCATACCCGTCATCATCTCGTACAGAATCATCGCGAATGAATACACGTCCACCTTCTCGTCCGCGCGCTCGTCGCCGAAGAGTTCGGGCGCCATGTAATTCGCCGTTCCCGCGCCCAGAGAAGCCAGACTGAGGCTCGTTTGCACGGCTCGAGAGACGCCAAAGTCTGCTAAATACGGTCGCTCCGTGTCTTGCTCTATCAACACGTTTTGAGGTTTAAGATCACGATGAATAATTTTCGGCTCGAGTCCGTGCAGGTACGTCATCGCGCTCGCGATGTCTCGAGCGATGCGCAGCGCTTTATTCTTCGCGAGCGGCGCAGGCGCGCTTCCGCTGCAGTGTAAGAGCTCGTGCAGGGATCCTCCGTGTACGATTTGCATGAGAAGACAATTCTGCGATAAACACGCGCCGTAGATTTTGACGATCGACGGATGATCGATGCTTCGCATGATTTCGATTTCGCTCTGCAGCGTCGCGCGATCTTCGAGGTCGTGCATGATCTTCGCCGCCACGTGTCGATCCCGCCACTTGGCCGAGTACACCGTTGAATGTCCACCCGAACCGAGCTTTTCAAAAATATGCACGTACTTTTCGAAATCATCCGAAGAGATGTACGCGAACTTGTCCGCCTGTCCAATCTTTTCCTCCTTGACGAGATCGGTCACCTCCTTGACGAGATCGGCCGCCGTCATCTCCATGGTCCCTGCGGACTCGTCTTTGTCGTCCTCCAAAGCCGATCGATACGCGTTCGAACGATCGGAATCATCACTCGTTCGCGCACACGCGTCGTCAACCTCTTCTTCGCGCGTGCGATCGATATCCAAGGCGTGCTGATGAAACTCTTCGCTGTCCTGCGTTCTATTGACGTCGAGCGCCACGTGATCGTCTTCTTCGAACGACGATTCATAGTTCAACGCGCCGAGGGAATCGTTGCGCCGGACGGCGCGTCGACTGAGTGCCGTCGTGTGCGCAAAAATGGGCGCATTCGTGGAGCGGTGGCGCGTGACATGCGCCGACGACGTGATCTCTACCGATTCTCTGATGGCGCGTGCCTTGTTTCGCGTCGCCGAGCTCTGACGGTTCGCCTTGTCTGGCGTCTTCACCCCACCGTCGCCGCCCTTCTTCGAATCGGACTGTCTTCCCCGACGTCGAACGACCGTAAACGCGATCAAGAGCACGCAGATCGCGCCGAGCGAACCGAGGAGCGACCACAATATGATGAACGCCGATCGATCCGCCGGAGAAATCGGCGTCGGCGCTCGCTCGTTCGCCGCGCGAACCGCCTCCGCCATAGACTCCAGCGCGCGCGCGTACGCGTAAGCATCATCCGAAGAATTCGTCAAGTTGTTTTCGCTCGTCGAATCTTCCGTCTCGAGCGGGTCGTCTCCGTCCTCGATCGATTCGATCGTCGCGCTCCAAATCGTTCCTCGCGCCCGTTCTCCTCCGATCGACGGCGACGCGTCCACCATCAGAATCAAACTCTCCGTGAAATTCCCCGTTCGACTCTGCACACCCATCGCTTGATCGAACGCCGCGCTCATCGCTCGTTTCGGCGCGACGATCAAGCCACGAATCCATCCGACCGCGTCCGCGTCCGCGTTCGCGTTCGCGCGCAACGATCCCAAATGTACCTCCCTCGCGTACGCAACCCCCTCCTCTCGCACCACCCGCGCCTCGATCGCGGCGCTGAAGTTCGCATCGATCGTATATCGGAGCGCCAACGCCCCGTCCACGTCCTCGATCCCCGCGATCGCGGAATCAATCCTCGTCGTCGCCTCGCACGCGCCGCCGATCGACGACGCGCCCCACGCGCCTCCCGACGACGTCTCGTCCCCGAACTCCACCTCGAATCCACCACCCGACGACGTCGCACCTCGCGCCCGCGCGCTCGCGATCGACGCTTCGTCGCACGGCGCCCCATCGACGACGTACGCGCGTCGACGACGACGCATGATGCGAATCCGTCCCACGCTCCGCTCGAGTGCCGAGATTGACCGCGCGCGCGTCGATCGCCACCCTTCCCGTCGCGCGCGCGCGTCGACGCTCGTCGCGATCGACGCGAAAAAAATTCTCACGCTCGATTCTCGCGCGCTCGAGCGCTCGCGCGCGTCGCGACGTCGACGAGGCGTCGAAAACGTCACGAAATGGCGACCGCGACCATGCATCGCGGCGAATGCGAGACGCGACGACGCGCACGAATCCGCGCGTCAGCGCGCGACGCGACGCGCGTCTCCGCGCGTTCGAGCGACCGTTCGACGAAAAAGTCGACGCGTCGCGCGATCGCGTCGCGCGCGAACCCTCGAGACGGTCGTCGCGGCGCGCGGCGACGGGAATCGCATCGCATTCATTCGTCCCGCTCGGCGGCATGCCTCCGAAACCGTTCGTCGTCGACGACGCGCCGTACGTCGTCGGAAGTCGGGTCATCGTCGACGCGCTGTTCGACGGGGAGACGCGGGCGGCGACGGTGGTGGCGAGGAAGGGGGACGGCGCGGGAGGGAGAAACGTCAAGTATTACGTGAGGTACGCGGGCCGAGACGCGCGTCGAGACGACGAGTGGGTGACGAGAGACCACGTGCGAGGACTGGTCGCGGAGAGCGCGCTGTTGAGCGATGAGGCGACGACGACGACGGGTGGACGGAGGGAGACGTCGTCGAGCGGACGGGCGCGGTCGGCGGTGACGGTGGCGGGGGGAGGTGGTCGCGAACGGGGCGGCGGCGGACGGAGTCGCGGCGAGGGCGACGCGGGCGCGAACGACGAGCGCGGAGGGTTGACGCCGGGCGTTCGGGGGAGAAAGGTGACGCACGTCGAGTTGGGGAAGTTTATATGCGATTGTTGGTACGAGTCACCGTTTCCCGAGGAGTACACGGATGGTGGGAAATTATACGTGTGCGATTTTTGTTTAAAGTATCATCGAAAGCGCAAGGCGTACATCGCGCACAAGAAGACGTGCGAGATGCGACATCCGCCCGGAAACGAGATTTATCGACACCCTCCGGCGCCGGCGACGGACAAACAGCCGGCGCGCGCGCAGTTAAGGATATGGGAGGTGGACGGGTCCACGGCGACGACGTATTGTCAAAATTTGTGTCTCATCGCCAAGTTGTTTTTGCACCACAAGACGTTGTACTACGACGTCGCGGCGTTTCACTTTTACGTCCTCACTGAACAAGATTTCAACGCCGATGGAAAGCCCGTGTATCGAACGATGGGGTACTTTAGCAAGGAGAAAGGACAGGTGGAGACGAATTTAGCGTGCATCCTCACCCTGCCCGGGTATCAAAGGCGCGGATTGGGCACGTTTTTGATTGAATTTTCGTACGCGTTATCCAAGCTCGAGGGACGCATCGGGACCCCGGAGCGTCCTCTGAGCGATCTCGGGTTCGCGTCGTACAAGGCGTACTGGAGCCGGGTGCTGTACGACGAGATCAAGGGCATCGTGGGAGAGATCAACGTCTCCGAGTTGAGTAAAAAGACGAATATTCGCGTCGACGACATCGTCAACACACTCCAGCCACACAGTTCCGTTCGTTTCTACAAGGATCAGGGATACTTGAAGATCACGAGCGAAGGAATGAACGATTTCAAAGCCTCTCAGGCGAAGCAATCGAGCAAGAAGACGTTACGCGTCGACCCCGCGCGCCTGAAGTGGATTCCGCACGCCCCCTCGCGCATGGTGGAGGTGGCGGAAAAGAGAAGACGAACGCGTCTATTTCAAAAAGACGAGGACGAACGAACGAAAAAGTCTAGAAAGTAGTTGATTATACACACGATAGATCACGAATGCTCGACTAGTCGCTCTCGCGCGCTCACTCGCAGACGCCGTCCCACGGCGCGAGACCGCACGTAAAGTACTTGCGCCTGTCAAAGACGTCACATCCGCGTCTCTCCGCGTCCGTCACGGGTAACATGAGCGTCGGATTCCGCGCCAACTTGGACACGCGATCTAAGAACGCCACCTTCCCTCGAATCGATCCGCAATACGCGGCGTGCACCATGTATCCACGGTGGTTACCGCTTCCGTCTTCGTCCGGCTCGAGGTGCTTGGTGACGTCAAAGGTGAGATAGGACGGCGCGACGTCTTGCGAGAGCGCCGAGATGATGACACCGTCGGCGCGCGCGTGCGGCGCGATGTCCCACGTCAGAGACGCTTGCTCGGTGTCCGTCGCCGTCGGTTCGAGCGCCATCCAATCCTCGAGAAGCTTTCCAATGAATTCATTCGGTCGCGCGCCGATGAGTCCGGTGTTGATGGCTTTTTGTTCCAACGCCCCGCCGAAATCGGACAGCGTCACCAAGAGCGCACCGGCGTCGAGTTTCGACTTGACGAACGCGCGCGGATCTCGCAGTAACAGCGTCGACGCGTCCAAGAAGAGGGCGCCGTATCCAGCCTGCACGAGCGTGTAGACGACGTGCACCTTGCGCCACGTCCACGCGACGCGAAGCGCCTTGCCCAAATCGCCGTTGACGTCGGATTGTCCCGCGTGAATGCTTCCATCGTCATTCATGCGCTCGCCGAGAATGTCCACCATGTCGGTGTCGAGGAAACACATGACGCCCGTCTCCACGCAATCTTTGAGCGTCGCGCGGTCGGTGACCATGACTGTCAACGCGCTCGCGACGTCGGGGAACCGCTTCGCCGACTCGACGAAGAGTTTCGCCACGGGCCAATACGCCGCGTTGGCGTAGGTGACGACGCGCATCTGTCCGACTTGCGCGCCGTTCGCCTGTAAGTGATCGACCAGTCCAGGAATGGGGCCCGGTCGGTTGTGGAGCGATTCGAGACCGCGCGCGTCGCGCACCCGGCGGCGGATATCATCGCCACTCGGCGTCGCCGTGAAATAGCCGTTGTTGATGGATTTGAAATACTCTTGCGAATCATCGAGAGTTTTCTTCGTCCCCTCGGCCTCGATCAAGTCCTCTGAATCATCCTCCGCGGGCGACTCTGGTTTCGTCTCCTCTTCGTTCGCGGCGGGCTCGGGTGTCTCTTCCTCCTTCACCGGCGCGTCCGGCGTGGTGTCCTCTGGCTTTGTGTCCTCCTTCACCGGCGTCGGCGCGGTCTTCTCCGGCTCGGCTTCCACTCTGTCTTCCTCCTCGACGGGCCGCTCCGACTCCGGCGCGCGCGCGGGATCCGCTTCCGCATCCTTCGGCGCGGGATCCGCCTCCGCATCCTTCGCCCGCGCCTTCTCCTCTCTCTCGCGCTCTCGAGCCTCCGCACGCTTGTGACGAACGCGCTCCACGAGCTTCTTGAAGGCTAAGAATCCCGTGCGTCGCTTCTCGCGCGCCTGCTTCTGCGTATTCCGCGGCGCGGAGAGTTCGGCGGCGGCGATCTCGTCGGCGGGCGCCGCCTCGGGCTCGATGGACGACTCGGTCGAGGGTTTGGCCTCGATGCGCTCCTCGCGCTCGTTCTCGTCGATTCGATCGATTGGATGCCCGGGATCGGACGCGATCTCGCGCGCGAGCGACGTCTCCAACGGTGATTCGTCGGCGGCGTACGTCGAATCCTCCGCGCGGGCAGTTTGCGCTCGCGCGGGCCGCCGCTTCTCCTGTCGTCTGCGGCGTCCATACGCCTCCATCTTTTGAAGCGCCGCGTACTCTTTGCGCTTTTCCTCGCGAATCTTCGCTCGGCGCGCGGCCGCGGGATCGAGATCGTTCGCCGCGTCGGCGTCGGCGTCTTTGATGTTTGCGTCGCCGAGCGCCGACTCCGCCTTGGATTCGCGCGCCGCAATCTCGGCGTTTCTATCCCGGATGCGTCGCTCGTGGCGCGCGCGCTGACGAAATGCACGAACTTGATTCACGTGCGCCGTCGTCGCGTCGTCTTCCTCGACGGCGGTCGGCAAACCGCCCGTCGACGCCGGCGCCGGAGGCTTGGCGCGTCCTCGTCTCTCGCGCCCCCGTCGTCGCGCCCCCGCCCCCGCCGTCGCCATCGACGACGACGACGACAGGTAATTTCCACCTCGCGTGAAATCTTTATCCTCGATATCCGCCATCGCCTCCGCGTCCGCCAGAGCGTCCGCCTCCTCCGCCGTCGCCGCGCCTCCGTCCGACGCCGTCTGGTGATAACTCGCGCGCATCAACGCCGCCCCGAACGCCCGTCTCGCCTTGCGCACGAACGCGTACTCCGGCGGCGGCGTCCCTCGCGCGTCAGGCGCGATCCCCAACGCCCCCACAGCCGTCGCGCGTCCGCCGGATAACGCCGCGAGGCAACAACACGCCGCCGCCGCGCCAACACCCAACGCGCCCGCGACGCGTCCGCGCGTCATCCACTCCCCTCGTCCCCTCCCGCGCGCGCGCGCCTCCCTCGCGCCGAGTTCAACGTCCACACTCTCAACACCGTACGTCGTCGTCGTCGCCGTCTCGCGCGTCACGAGCGCGTCACGCGCCGATCCATCCTCGCGCGCGCCGAACACCATGATGCGATCGACCGCGACCGTCTCCACCGCGCCTCGCGTCGCCTCTCTCTCGCTCGCGCGCCTCTCTCGCGCGCGACCACCCTCGATCGTTCGCTCGCGTCTCTCGCGCTCGACCCCGCGTCACGCGCGCGTCCCGAGACCTCGCGCGTCGATCAGTGTCGAGACCCCACTCGACGGCGCATCCATCATGACCACCCTCGACGACGACGACCGCATCGCGCGCGCCGTGCACAAGCGCGCTCGCGTCGAGGACTCGCGCGCGGACGTGCGCACGCCCCCTCCGTTCACCGACGACGATCGCGCGCGTCGTCCCGCGCGCGAGACCGATGACGTCCCAGACGTCCGAGACGACGCCGCCGGCCGCGACGACGACGCGCGCGCCGAGTCGCGCGCGATCGACCGCGCGAGACTCGAGGCCGTCCCTCCCGCGACGCTCGCGATCGAGCGATGGACGCGGGACGAGGCGACGACGAGGCGTAAACGCGATCACATGGACGCGCTCGACGCGCGCGGCGGGTTTTACGGCGTCGAAGCCGAGATCGAGCGCGCGGTGCTCGGGAACGCGGACGTCGCGATCGAGGTGAACGCGTTCCCGTACGCGACGCCGAGAGGGGTGACGCACATGACGCTGTGGTCGAGGAGGGAGATGCGGGAGATGGAGGTGGTGGAGTGGACGTCGAGGTGGTTGCGCGAGAACGCGCCGCGGGTGGATTCGTGGAATTTTGACGCGAATGAGAATACGTCGGTGGATGTGCCGCATTATCACGTGTTCACGCACGAACCGGTGGAGG
>CEVL01178892.1_pt1 | contig 11871 bp, 8 predicted proteins | sample 427051 | NCBI WGS metagenome assembly CEVL01 (sample SAMEA2623673, study PRJEB7988) | marine metagenome | biome: marine biome (ENVO:00000447); feature: surface water layer (ENVO:00002042); material: "saline water (ENVO:00002010), including plankton (ENVO:xxxxxxxx)" | depth 5 m
TGAGCCTCCAATCAAGAACACTGCCACCAAGCGCATCGTCGGCTTGTCCACGCTGTCCACCATCATGAAGCTGCCACAGGGCACCGCGTCGCAGGACGAGCTCCACCGCTCGTTTGCACCGTCGGCGTACAACGCCGAACACTCGGGCCTCTTCCAAAAGAAGACCGTCCCTTACATGAACGAGGGAGCTATCTCGCCGGCATACTGGCAGCAGCTGCAACAGCAACTGCAGCAGCTCGAGGCGACACTCGCGCAGATTGCCAACCAGTCCGCTCCGCTGGACGTTTGCGATCCATGCTGCGGCGGATATATCGTGCCGGGGGCACGCGCGAAGATCGACGCCATCAGAGCGGTCGCCACATTCATCAAGGCCACGCGCGATGTGTACATGGCGAGTGTCAACTTGACGCTCGATTCGCTCCCGTGCCCGCCCACCTCCGGCAACGCGCAGCTCAACGTGCGCCTTGCCTTTGGCGGATTGAACTCGGCGTACTATCTGGATGCCGTCCGTCGACGTGCAGGATACTCTGCGGCTTGGGCGCTGCAAACGGCGCAGACCGAGGAGCTCCTAGCTCGGGAGGCCCTCTCAAAGTTTGGCATCGTGGCATCTGCCGCGGCAGTCGCGCCCGGGGATCAGCTGATGGCGGTGCAGGTGCCGGACGGACTCACGGGAGGGCAGTCCCTTCAGGTGCAGACGCCCACGGGATTGATGGCGGTGCAGATTCCGCCGGGCCTCACTGCCGGCCAGTCCTTCCAGATTCAGCTCCCAATGGCGCCTCCAGTGGCACAGCCCGTCATGGCGCGCAAGTGACGCTCTATCCGCCGGCCGTCATGCAGAAGGAGCAGTAGTGATGAGCGCGCTGGTTAGCCACCTGCCTTTTCCCTTGTTTCCCCTTGAAGACTCGCTGTTGCCTACTTTGGCTTTCTTTTTATTGCTGACCCGAAGACCCCGAAGGCTCGCCAGTTTCTTTTTTGAAAATACGCAATCAGGAGGAGGAGGAGGAGGAGGAGGAGGGTATTTTTACAAAGCAAAGGGAGCAAAGGGCTTTTTTTTGTCTCGGGGTATCGTGTGTTGCCAAAAATAGCACAATGTATTCCCAAAAAAAGGTCCCTCCTCCTCTTTCGTATGTAAAGGGGGGGAGTCCACGATAAAATAAAACGCAAATTCTCTGTTTTTTTCCAACACGAACCCCGTCGATAAAAAAAGACTACTCCTTTTTGGTCGTCAACTGTGGTCGCCGGTCGTCACTTTTTTCTCTCCTTTCACCAAAGCGCCGGCTTTTGGACTTTGAGATACGCTTCGAGCGCACACAACACCACCACACAAGAACAAGAACAAACGCCATGCGGTGCGCGATGACGAGTCGTGCTTCTTCTCGTTTTTCTTCGGTTTCATTTTCCGGGCGTGTATCGATCTCTGTCTCTCTTCGCGCGAGCGCGCGCATCGTGTGCGGTTTTCGTTTTGGTCAACCACCTCTCGCATTTCACATGCGGACTTCAAAAACGCGCGCTGACGGTATGCATCGCGCGCTCTTCTTCTCTCTCACGCGCGCACCACACAACGCAGTGAAATTGTCCACATCCAAGCCGGCCAGTGCGGTAACCAGATTGGCGCCAAGTTTTGGGAGGTACGCGATTCGACGCGGGGATAACTGTTTGTTCCTTTTTTTAGATATATTTTTTCTTCTCCGTGTACTGGTCAACAGTGCGCGGAGTCAATACCGCGTTGCTCGCTTCCAACGCACACTGACAACCACTCTTCTTCGTTTCCATAAAAGGTCATCTGCGATGAACACGGTATCGATCCGACCGGTTCGTACTCCGGCGATTCCGATTTACAACTCGAGCGCGTCAACGTGTACTTCAACGAAGCCTCCGGCGGTCGATACGTTCCGAGAGCGTGCTTGGTCGATTTGGAACCCGGGACGATGGACTCCGTCAGGTCTGGTCCATACGGCCAAATCTTCCGTCCGGATAACTTTACGTTTGGTCAAACTGGGGCTGGTAATAACTGGGCAAAAGGGCACTACACGGAAGGCGCGGAGTTGATTGACTCAGTGTTGGACGTCGTGCGTAAAGAAGCCGAGTCGTGTGATTGCTTGCAAGGCTTCCAAGTGTGTCATTCGTTGGGTGGTGGTACCGGTTCGGGCATGGGGACGCTCATGATTTCCAAGATTCGCGAAGAATATCCGGATCGCATGATGATGACGTTTTCCGTCGTTCCGTCGCCGAAGGTTTCTGATACCGTCGTCGAGCCGTACAACGCGACGTTGTCCGTGCACCAGTTGGTCGAAAACGCAGACGAGTGCATGGTTTTAGATAACGAAGCGTTGTACGACATTTGCTTCAGAACGTTGAAGTTGACGACGCCGACGTTTGGAGATTTAAATCACTTGATTTCCGCGGTCATGAGTGGCATCACCTGCTGCTTGAGATTCCCGGGTCAATTGAACGCGGATTTGAGAAAGTTGGCGGTGAACTTGGTGCCGTTCCCGAGGTTGCACTTTTTTATGGTTGGTTTCACGCCGCTCACCTCTCGAGGGTCGCAACAATACCGTGCTTTGACCGTACCAGAACTCACGCAACAAATGTGGGACGCGAAAAACATGATGTGTGCCGCAGACCCAAGACACGGTCGTTACCTCACCGCCTCCGCTTTGTTCCGCGGTCGCATGTCCACGAAAGAAGTCGACGAACAACTCTTAAACGTCCAGAACAAAAACTCGTCGTATTTCGTCGAATGGATCCCGAACAACGTCAAATCCTCCGTTTGCGACATACCTCCGAAAGGTTTGAAAATGTCCGCGACGTTTATTGGCAATTCCACCGCGGTTCAAGAAATGTTCAAACGCGTCTCCGAACAGTTCACCTCCATGTTCCGCCGAAAAGCGTTTTTACACTGGTACACCGGCGAAGGCATGGACGAGATGGAGTTCACCGAAGCCGAGTCCAACATGAACGACTTGGTCAGCGAGTACCAGCAATACCAAGATGCCACGGCCGAAGAAGAGGCGGAGTACGATGACGAGGAGAAGGAGGATGGCGAAGCCGCTTTCTAAAATATTTCGCTCGACACTAAAAAAGAAGCGAGAGGCGTCTCTTTATTTTTTTTCGCGCGCGCGCAGGAAGCGTAGGAGCGCGGCGCGCGCGCGTTGCACGGCGTTTTGATTCTCATCCGGTGAGGAAGTCGCGCTCGTCCGCCGTACCGCTCCGTTTTATTATTATTATTATTATTATTATTATTATTATTATTACTTTTATTACTCGTACTCGTAGTAGTCGTATCGAGGCGGAGCCTTTCGCGCTTTGCGTTTTCCCATTCGTTTTTTGGTGTTTCTTTTTTGGGGTTATAAAAGCCGTTACCCTTTTCGGTTTCACAAGGGCGATTTGTCCCCATTTGTGAAGACGTCTCTTTAAAGTCGGTCGCTTCGGCGCGACCACCACCACCACGCGGCTTTCGTGCCCCAAAGCGACACGCATCGTTTCTTTCTTTCTTTCTTTCTTTCCGCCGAATCCCTTTTGTTCGCGGTCGTCGTCGTCGTCGTCTGTTGTGCTTAGGCGTGCGCTTTTGATTTGAACCCAAGATGGTCAAGTTCGGCCGGAGGTTAGTGGAAGAACGCTACCCGGAATGGCGCGAATTTTACATTCGGTATAAGGAGTTGAAAAACGCGTTGTACGCGGAGCGAGAGGACGTCGAAGGCGGCGAGAAAAGCGGGCTGTTCCTGAAAACGTTGGAGACGGAGATTGCAAAGGTGCGCGTTTTTTTTTGGTTCCGCAAAGCGTCGCGCGAAGTCGAAGGAATAATCTGTGACTCGGATTTTTATTCCATTTGATGATTCTCGGAAGACGCGACGCCATCTCTCTCTCTCTCTCTTTCTCTTTCTTTCTCTCTCTCTCTCTCTCGGCGCCGTCGCTCGGGTCGTCCACGGCGCGGATTGCTCACGACTTCCTTTTCTTCGCGCGAACAGGCGAACGACTTCTACGTCAAAACCGAAACGAGGCTCCGGGAAGAATTGGATGTCCTCGAGGAGGAAATAAAGCACGAAAAAACCGACGTAGCACGGTTCAAGTTGGCTAAGAAACAAATCGTAAAACACTTCGCGCCGGAACTGAGCGAGTTACGATCGTTTGTTATTTTGAATTACACCGCTGTGGTGAAAGCGGTGAAGAAGTATAATAAAAATTGTAACCAAAGAGAGAACGCGGTAGAAATTATCCGCGACGTGCCGATGTTTGTGGATACGTCGCTGGCGAAGGTGGTGACGAGGACAGAGTTGTTAGCCGCGAGGGTGGCACCAGCAGAGGCGCGGCAGATCGAAGATAGGATTTGCCCGGTGTGTGAGGACGTGATGACGAACCCGGTGAGGTTGGCATGTAGGCATCGGTTTTGTTTTAAGTGCGTCATTTCGTCAGATGCGAGGCAGCCGGAGTCGTTTAATCACGGGTTGACGACGAAAGAATCGTCGAATACGTTGAGCGCGTTAACGAGCGCGTATAAAGCGACTCAGAGGGTTTGTTTTGTCCCGGATGCATGTCCATTGTGTAAGGCGAGAAACGCGAAGAAGGCGAATTTAATCAACGTCGATTCATATTTGGATGATTTCATAGCGATAAATTTCCCAGACGAGGAAGAACACACACAAAATACACAGACAACATCAACAACGAATAACAATTCTCCTTCACCCGATGAAGAGAGAAACCCGGATGAATTCTTGGATCTCAAACCGAAGCGAGATTCTATGAGCGAAGAAGGGGGTGATGTTTTGAAAGTAGGCACGCCACCAACAAGTTCGACTTCTCCAAAGCATCTACCGTTCGTAGCGCGCTTGAGTCCAAACAGAAAAGCCGGTCTTATTCGTCGCGTCGATTCGTGGGAATCCGATCGTTTCAAGTTGGAAAGTGAGTCGAAGTCAGCGTCTCTATCTAATGGGAACGGGCGACAATCGTCGCGCATGTATAAACAAAGCCACAATAGTCATCATCGCCATCGTCATCACGATTCCGATAACGGACCGATGCCAAAGAAAAAGAAGCTCTTACGTAAAGTACTTGTGGTAGCCATCGCAGGATGTCGCTCCGACGCGATGATGATTGCAAATACTCCGACGTTTAAATCGTTTATTCGTGGAAACAAAAACGGATGTTTTTCACTTGATATGACTGTTTCTGCCATGCGCGCGTCCAAGTCGCCGTCGTCCGCGATGTTACCGGCTTTGACTGGTCAATCCGTTTCGGTACTGAAAGATATCGTGGAAGACCATGATGCTACGTTAACTGGCGTGTTTGCTCGATTACATCTCGCGCGCCCGTGGGCAAACTGTGCCTCTGCTGTTGGTGGTGCGAAAGATTTGCACAAAATTATTGCGAAGGAGGCTGCCCCGCTCGTCTCGAAAGGCGCGACGGATTCAGAAGCGACTAGAGCGATTATTCAGCAACTTGCTGTGCCAGAAAATGCGCTCAACGAGGGTAAAGACGAAACGACTCCAGATGCATTATTTTTACACATGGCAGACGTTCAAACTGCTGGTCACGTGCACGGATTCGGTCCACACGTAGAGGAATACCTTCACGCAATTGAGAACGCGGATAAACGCGTCTCGACTGTCCTCGAGGCTTTGCGCAAGCGTCAAGAGACGATGAAAAACGAAGATTGGCTCGTCATGATTACGTCACCATCTGGCGGCACGTGTCGGAACGATATGCCTGCGTCGATGCAAGCCATGCACGACGCAAGTGATTGGAGTCAAGGTGGTGGGAGACAGTTGCGTGCAAATGGCGTCTCTGGAATGCATGAAATCTCTCAACACGCTAGTGGATGGGTTTTAATAGAATCCGGCATTGAGTGCAAGTTGACCGGGGAGATCTTACCGTCTCCACAAGACACGGATATTTCGCCAACTATTCTTGAACATTTTGGCGTTGCCTCTCGCAAAGATTGGAAAATGGACGGAGGCGATATGTTGAACATTCGACGTGCTGAGTTCATCACAAACATGATGCGAGACTCGGAGCAACTCTCGGAGAACGGCGATGAACCAGATGAAGATTTTGGCGCTCGGCACCCGCGAGCGCGCTCGAGGTCGACGACCCCAGGCCATGGGCATCACAATAGCAATAAATCAAGATCACGCTCAAGAACGCAATCCCCAAAACCGTTTGTCGAGAATATTCCGGGCCTGTACGATCCAATTGGTTGTGCCGTGATTGGACATCGCGGCGTCGCCATGAACGACGCTTCTGGCCCAGGCATTCGTGAAAATACACTTCGTAGTTTCACGCAAGCGTACAAAGATGGCGCAGAATGGTGCGAGTTCGACGTACAAGTGACATCTGATGGTGTCCCCGTGGTTTGGCACGACGATATTGTGCTCATAAAACGTGGGGACGGACCAATTGATTCCTTCTCCGTGCGCGAAATCGAATGGGCGGATCTGAAAGAACTTTCCATGGCGGCAAGGATTACCTCCGAGCGCCTCACTGGGAAATTACCGATGCCCAAACCTAGGAAGAAAAGCGCAGAGTTGGAGGACGACGAGTTATACGATGAATTGGACGACGACGAGGACGACGAGAACGACGATTTAGATCCAGTTATCTTTTACAGAGTCTTCGATCGCGCGCATCCCATCGATGATATTTCCAAAGCGATGCCGTGGATTATGGAAGACGAAGACGTGATACCGACATTATCAGAAGTGCTCGCGAATACTCCGGAAGAACTTGGATTTAACATTGAGCTGAAGTACGATGAGCACAACTCGTGCGAGGCACCGAGACTTGTTGCTGAACTTCGGTCCATCCTCGCGGCGTGTTCTGAACACAATAATAGGCGCATTGTATTTTCCTCTTTCGACCCAGACGCTGCTACACTTATGCGCGCATTACAAGGTACGTATCCCGTGATGATATTAACGGACGGTGAAGAAAACCATTCTGATCCTCGACGATGCTCTGTGGAAGCGGCAATGAAGGTCGCTTTGAAAGGAGGTTTGTGCGGTGTTGTCGCCGATGTCGCCAGACTGGTTGAAAACCCACAATCTGCCGAGTTAGTGAAAGATTCAGGATTGTTGCTAGCCTCTTACGGTGATCAAAACGATGAATCGTTAGTTGGTCGCCAGGTTGAATGGGGTGCGAGTGGTATCATAACCGACCGTGTCGGAGGCGTGTACGGTGAGCGAAACGATGAAAAGACGCGCAACTTGACGAGACGACAACCAAAGTACAACCCATCTAAAACCGCTCAGGACGAGAGTGGTAACGTTCTCGCAAAAGGATCCTCTCAAACGTTCCAAGGCGTCCCTACTATCATCGAGAAAGACCAAGATGGCTTAAAGCGCATCCATTCTACCTTGAACGCCGCCTCGGCAGCCGAAATGCTGCACAAGATGGAGCTCGAAAACATCATGCTTTCCGAATGGTACAAACTTTCCGACGACCAAGGCAGAAAGAACTTTGAAAACGCGAACACAAATAAACGCGACAGTATGGACGGCTTTTCCGATTTGAGCACTCAAGATGCTATTAACGGAAGCCAACATCACAACCGTTTCCGCGGCGATGATGGTCAAACCATGCACGCACCTCGAGTGTCAATTGGTGACCAAAACATGAACGTTCGAGTGTATTCTCCGAATCGATCTCCAGAACCTCAACTCATACCAACTGTCAATGCAGATGGTTCTATGACTTACAACGTGGAGAATTTCGAAAACTACCTCGTCGGCGTTTCGCACACCAAAACTCAAGAGCAGAAGAAAAAAGACAAAGAAAGATGGAGCCAATACCCGCAGTACACGAAAAAAAGCGTCGGAAAGAACGGTGCGAGGTACCAAAACGGAGATAAACCGAAAGAGGAAACGAACAAAGGTTTGAATGGATTTGCATCGGCGAGTAAAATCGTTCCAAAAGTTGTTTGAGATAGTTTTATATATTTGAGAGAAGGTACATGTATGTACCCGGGTACATAATATTGTTATAAGAGAGATTATAATAGTGTATAAACGTGGTGCCCACAGTATAGGTGGTTTAGAATAAGAATATGTACATAGTAAAACACATTCCGTGTCGTGGCCTGTTCGTCTTTTCCTTTTCTTTTCGGCTCTCTTTTCCTCATTTTTAACCGCTCTCCAAGAAGTAGAAAGAAAAAGAGCAGCAAAGTCACACGTGCACCAAACGTTCAAAGAGAGCTGGAAGGCACGTTGCTCACGCGCGATGGTAAAGTTATACACTTTCCACATGTTCAACAAAAAGGTACGCGTAATCTACGGCATGAAAACGCGCACGCGACAACCCACGTCTTATTAACTGTGAAATCTCTCTCCTTTCCCCTGAAAACAAAATAGGGTGAGATTGTTTACTACCACGAGTGGTCGCGACCGTACCCGCGAAATGTAAACGTCCACGAAGAAACGAAAACCTTGTTCGGCTTATTCTACACCATGAAACAGTTCGCGATGAAAATGGATCCCATGAAGTACGCTTTAACGACGCGTTATTTTTGTCTGCATTTTGCTCACACGAGCCTTTCTCTCTCTCTCTCTCTTGCGAACAACAGGGGAGCGGCCGGCGACAACCACTTCCACGCCTTCCGCACGAACAACTACAAGTTTCACTTTTACGAAACCAAAAGTGGGTTACGGTTACTTTTAACCACCGAACCTGGATGTTCTGATTTACACGAACACTTGCGAATAAAAATCCACGAAGCGCTGTATATCGACGGCGTTCTGAAGCGTTCGAGCGCTGAGGCGAACGCGCCGTTTGAAAGCGACGCGTTTCGAGAAGGATTAATCGAGTGGGGCAAGAGGTTAGAGTATAGCTAAAGAACGGAAGGAGATAAGCAGAAGGAAGGGGGTGTTTTACTAGCACTAGAGATTTGTTTTAGTTTTAAGCCTATAGCGTAGTTGCATGTAGCTTTCAACCAAAAATCGAACACGTTTCCTTCGTCATTCTTCCACTCCCATCACACAAAAAAAATGGGTGACGCCGCAGCTCCTCCTTCTGATGAAGGAGTGCACCCGAAAACAGAAAGCACCGCGACCACCACAGCTTCGGTTGCACGTTCGAACGCCCCTCCGGCGATTACGAGTACCAAAATGCAATCACCGGAGAAACAGCAACAGATGACGACGAAAGCGACGACGATTTCTGGGAAAAAACATCCCCCGAAACAAAGCGAAGAAGACATGAAACGAGTCGCGGAAATAGCCAGGAAGAGAAAAGAAGAATGGGTGAAAACGAACAAGGATCGAGAGTTTGCGCACAAATCGAGGACGAGGAGCGTCGAGGCGTACGAGAAGTTGGAGCAGGTAATGAATATATTGTTTAATAGTCCACTTTTGGATCCAATTTTACTTGTTGTTGTTGTTGTTGTTGTTGTTTGCGGCTCTATTTTTCTCTCTTTTATGTGGAAAGCTTTCGCGTTGAAGAGACATTTTTATTCGCGCTGACGCGTCCTCTGTTACTCTGTATCTATCGCGTTAGGTTGGGGAAGGCACGTACGGCATGGTCTTCATGGCAAAAGAGCGCAGCACGCAAGAAATCGTCGCTCTCAAAAAGGTCCGCATGGACAACGAAAAAGAGGGGTTTCCCATCACGGCCATTCGCGAGATCAAAATTTTACAGAAGTTGAAGCACAAAAACGTGGTGAATTTGAAGGAAATTGTGACTTCGAAAGCGCAAAAAGCGAACGATATGAAAGGATCGATATATCTCGTGTTTGAGTACATGGATCACGATTTAGCCGGTCTCGCAGATCGGCCCGGGATGAAGTTTAGTGAAGAGCAGATAAAATGTTACATGAAACAGTTGTTTCAAGGGCTGCATTATTGCCATACGAATAATATTTTGCATCGGGATATAAAAGGATCAAATTTATTGATTAATAATCGAGGGATTTTGAAGTTGGCGGATTTTGGGTTAGCACGGTCGTACACAGCGGAAGGCGCGAATCCGTTGACGAATAGAGTGATTACGTTATGGTATCGTCCACCGGAGTTGTTGTTGGGGGCGAGAAAATATACGCCGGCTGTGGATATGTGGTCGGCGGGTTGTATATTTGCGGAGTTAGTCCATGGGAGACCGATTATGCCAGGTAAGAATGAAATGGACCAGTTGAAGTTGATTTTCGAATTGTGTGGTACGCCGACTCCGGAGACGTGGCCGGATTGCAAAAACTTACCTGGGTCCAAGGTGGTGGAGTTTAACAAGCACCCGAGACGTTTGAAGGAGTTTTTTAGGCACGCGTCTCCGAATGCGTTAAAGTTGATAGAGCAATTGTTGACGTTAGATCCAGAGAAGCGTTTAACGGCTGAAAAAGCGATGGATTCGGATTACATGTGGGACAAGCCGTTGCCTTGCGATCCAGCGAAACTGCCACAGTACGAACCGTCGCACGAGTTTCAAACGAAGAAAAGAAGAGAAGAGGCAAAACAGGAAGAGGTTAGAAAGAGGCAAAGAATGGAGAGTGACACAACAGCAAACGTGGCGAGGCCGCAGCCGTTGGGTAAACATGCGAGAATGCCTGGACAAACGAGCGTTAGGGGAGGTTCAGGAGGTGCAATCGGAGGTGGGATGCCGAAAACTGCATTTCCATCGTCGCATCCTCACGGTGGTGGCAGAAGTAGCGGACATCCCATGAACGTGGGATTCAATCGTTCTGCGCCACACCAAGGGTCTTATTCGAGCGGGAGTAGTGGGAGTCATGGCGGTTACCGCGGCGGATCGATGGGATCCATGGGCGGAGGCGGCCATCGCGGCGGGTACAGTGGTGGTGGATACATGGGTGGCGGTGGAGCTAGAACTTTCGGTGGTGGTGGTGGTGGTGGTAAATATGGAGGCACGCAGCGCGCAGCGTGGGCGGCAGCACCGCCACCGCCGAAGAATCCACCACCACCGGACCAAGAGAAGAAATAATATTAGGAAAGAAGATTTTTTACTATTACGAAAGATGATAATTAGCTATGCAAAACAAGGTAAAAAGAAATCTTTTATACATTCGAACTATACCTATACCTAACAGCTGGTCGCGACTAGAACATTCACCTGCTAGCCGTCATTCACGCTTGCATTCACATCTTCGCCACACGTGATTCGATCGTTCATCCAATCTTCAACCCTAGCGCGTACGAGCAACAGCACATGAGTCGATAATCCAAACAAAAATCCAATCCAAGTTGATTTCGCTGCCACTGTGACGCTCGCAGTGACTAACAACACGAATTTCTCGCTCGCTGCAGTGGCTTGTTTTGGCGACCCTCGTAAACCAGTCGCCATTAATTCACAACTGGCGGCAAAAAGCATCACGCCGAGAACGGGTTCGGGAAAGTTAGCCAACAGTTCGAGCAAACTACTCCCAAAGAGAATACCTAGAAGAATTTTCCAAGCGCCAAGGAAACAAACCGCACCTCCCGTTCTCGCGCCGAAATGGAAGTGTGCGGCTAATCCACCTGCGCCATGACAACTTGGCATCGCGCCGAACCAACACGACATTAAATTCATCAGCCCGACCGATGTTGCCACGTCTCTTGGCTTCGCCGGATGGTTCGGGAACAACTCTCTCGATACGGCGCACACGGAGATTACTGAATTCAAAGTGGTCAGCGGTAATTGGGGAATACCGGCTCGAACGATCCCTGTTTTAGCTTCTTCCCAGGTTAGTTTTAACAATTTCGGCGTTGATGGTCCAAACTTTAAACTTTTCGTCGCGTTTGGGACACTCAACGCGAGAATGAATCCTAAAATGACCAAAACTAAAGCCGCCGGGACGCGAGGTAAACCCCGTTTCTTATTCGTCGTCGACGTCACATTTGGTGGTTTTGGTGCGCTTGTCCACAATACAATCAATCCACTCATAATTGCTAAAAACAA
>CEVL01006206.1_pt1 | contig 11814 bp, 4 predicted proteins | sample 427051 | NCBI WGS metagenome assembly CEVL01 (sample SAMEA2623673, study PRJEB7988) | marine metagenome | biome: marine biome (ENVO:00000447); feature: surface water layer (ENVO:00002042); material: "saline water (ENVO:00002010), including plankton (ENVO:xxxxxxxx)" | depth 5 m
GTAAATTCATGGAGGAGGCTACTGGCGAGTCATTACGAATCGTTGCAGGCCTTCCTATGTACAATGAAGAGGAAACCATTGGCACAGTGATTACAAATGTTCGCGAACACGTAAATCAAGTGATTTGTGTAGATGATGGTTCATCAGATTCAAGCGCTAGAATCGCTGAATCTTGTGGCGCTATAGTTCACAGGCACAGGGTAAACCGCGGCTATGGTGGAGCCCTGAAATCACTATTCGCTAAAGCTAGAGAATTAGATGCTGACTGCTTAATTATCCTAGACAGTGATGGCCAGCATGAAGCTAATGACATTCCCAAAATGCTTGAGCCGATTCTAAACGGTGAAGCCGACTTCGTTATTGGAAGCAGATTCGTTGAAGGAGGAGGTAGTGAAGATATGCCTGCATACCGAAGGTTGGGAATTAAAGTCATCACCGCTGCTTCGAATCTTTCCAGTGATCTCGGAATTCAAGATACTCAATCCGGATTCAGAGCATTTTCCAAATTGGCAATCGAGAGACTTAGATTTGATTCAGAAGGAATGGAATTGTCGCTAGAAATGCTAGAAGACGCTCATGAAAAGGACTTGAAAATAAAAGAAGTCCCTACATTAATTCGCTATGATGTTCCAAAGGGTAGCAATTTCACAGCACTGTCACACGGGTTCACAGTACTTGCTTGGGCAATGTTATCTCTATCTCAGAAAAAACCTCTATTGGTGTTAGGACTACCTGGTTTTGGACTATTTGCTGCAGGAGCAGCTATGGGGCTAAATGCAGTCAATGGAATCTCTAATTCTGTTGATTCTTTAGTCGGACCCGGTCTTACTGCTGTATGGATTGGAGTTTTAGGACTAGCAATGATGGCTACAGGTTTGGTTTTACAATCAGCCAGAAATTTCTTGCGCCACTTACTGATTAAGGAATTCGGTTTGGCCTAATTCGTAATCTTGGCAGCATAGCCTTCATGGGTTGTATGCGCACCCCATCACACATGCGAGAGGCAAAGGAGAGAATTGCTGAGTTCTCCCAACTCGCTCGTGAGAAAGCTGAAGCAGGTCTAGATGCAGCATATTCTCAAGTCTTATCGCAACCAAAAACCACGTTCATTTTACTAGCAATAGTATCTTTGTGGCTAGGCAATATTGGCACAAATTTCCAAGACCAAATTGTCGATGATGTCGAAATTTTCCTTCCTGAAGGAGCTGAATCAACTGACCTCTTACTCGAAGTTCGAGAAGAATGGGCAACAGATGTAGCCTTCATATACATCAAAACACCAAATGCCGAGGACCCCGACATCTTTGGAAAAGAATACAACATAACCAGTGCATCTGTATTGCATGAGATATCTTGGATTGAAGGTGACCAGGAGAAAAGGGCACCCGGAATAAAGCAGAATGGTTTGGATTGGGACAAAGAAGACCACGGTAAGAATGACGGAGTTCTGTGGATAATTTCTATTGCTCAAATTATCAAAGAAATCAACTCTAGTGATGGTAGATTCAATCGAGCCATGTGTGAAAATCCAGGTGAAAGATTAACTGCACAATTAGTGGATTGCGGTCCTGCTGGCCAACTCCCAGGTGTTAGTGGCGGATTATATGCAATACCAGATCAACAACAGAGAATTGATGAAATCGTGAATCAATCTAATGGCTCCTTAGATGCATTAGCAAAGGATACTAACGGCGATGGAATATGGGATACAACTGCTGTCCTAGTTGGAATGATTTCCTCAAATCAAATCAATGAAACTGGTGTTTGGAGCGACTACAAGGAATTTTTCACGCATATCGATGAGGTAATTGATGAAGATAATCGCCCCACTCAGTATAGCATTAATCAACTAAATATGACACAAACCGGACTTTCTAAGATTCTCGAAGATGTGTCCGATGAGATTTATTTGGACTTACTCAATATGATGCCAATCTCTCTATTTTTAACCGTTCTAATTATCACTCTATTACATCGCTCTTGGAAAGTTGTGATAATTTCTGGAACACCTATTGTGATGGCTTTAGCGGTTACATTTGGAGCGACAGTTCTTCTAGAAATGACGTTGACTCCAATGATTATTGCTACATTCCCAATTCTGATAGGTTTGGGTGTTGATTATGCTTTACATATGGTCAATCGTATAGAAGAAGTGCGGCGGAAACGAATCGATGCTGCTCTTGAGGAGAATGATCGAAGAAGGCGCAAAGGCCTCGTACCCAATGAAGAACCTGACATGTGGGACCCTGATTTTTATCGTTCATGTGTGATGGAAATGTCAAGAACGACTGGGGTAGCTGTTCTAGTTTCTGCAGCAACGACAATCATTGGATTCTCTGTACTTATTCTACCTAATATCGTATCCATCATTCCTATCCGTTCAGTAGGAATGACCTTGGTTGCAGGAATCATGGCAACTCTGGTATTCTCAATGATTCTAGTACCTGTTCTATCGTGGTTACTCAAATTTAACAAACGAACGAATCCACCTATGTGGGGGTCTATTTCCAGATTCCCAGTCAAGAATTTCGCTGTAGTCTTGCTACTGGGAGGAGCGATTACTCTTGCTGGGGTCAGTAATCTAGACGAGTTGGATAAACCGATTACCGGTTCAGACCAAACACCTGACAATATTCCTTCTATGGAGGCAATGGTGGAGTATTCACGTACATTCTCAGGTGGCCAAACATCTCTATTCATTTTTGATGCATCTCAACATATTAATGATGAAAACATCAACAATCAAGAAATGAAAATTCGCTCTCTTGAAGTTTTAGACGCGATGGATGCACTGGAAAAACGAATTGGCGAAGTTCCTTACACTAACACGACCAGTCTGATTACATTCCTAGAAGCAGTACCAGTAGTTATTGGGGAGCCAACAACTGGATTGATACTGTATGATGGCACACTTTGGGGGTTATTGCATGAGGAATGTTGGGAATCAAATAGTCCCGAATGTGCCACTTGGATATTACTTGATGCCACTTCAAGTGATGGAGAAGGAAGGAAGCATCTTAGAAAGGATATGGTAAATGTTGCATATGATACACTTTCCAAAGAAGTTCAATGGATGCTAACCAATGTAGATGGAACGAAAGCTCTTGTCTATGTTACACAACCTTACATGAACTTGGATAATGCTAGTATGCTCCGTGATGACATCGATGTAATGCTTGGAGAACCAATGGAAGAGCCAGGAATCAGAGTTTCCCCATTGACAGGAGGGCTTCCAGTAAGTCTTGATATCAACGAAGGTATTCATGATACTCAAAGTTACACAACTTTGCTAACTTTACTAATTCTGACTATTGTGCTATGTGTAGTGTTTAGGTCTGTACGAATTGGTATCCTTACAATGATCCCAGTTGCAACAATCATCATTTGGCAACCGTTACTGATGAGTTCTGGTGATGTAAACGTAAATATTTTCACTGCAATGATTGGAACTATTGTTTTCGGAATCGGGGTTGACGATGCTATACACGTAATGCATCGTATTCAGGAAGAAGGAGAAACTGCGGTCGGAATGTCGCGTGCTGTTGAAAGTACGGGACAGACCATTTTCGAAACGACTGCCACTACTGTAGCAGGACTTGGTGCGGGATTCTTCGTAGCATTCCCTGGACTGGTCAATTTCTTCATTCTGATGATGCTACTCATTGGATTTGCATTCCTAACAAGTGTATTCTTACTACCTGCATGTATCACCTTAGATCACATAGTGCGGCGTAGAATAAAGGGCGAATCAGGGTTCATTGATTTCGGTGAAGGGGTTGTTCTCACCGATGAAAATATGAAACCTGTTGATGCTATTCTGGATTAGTATATCGACTACTGATACTGAATAAAATGGAGAATGCAGGGAGTAAGCCCCTTTCTGTTACCTTTCGGCGACTGCATTCAACTTAGCATCCTACCTGTCCCTGTGCGTGCCACATTAACGGGACTGTTTGGACTTGCTCCAGCGGGGTTGCTCGTCTCATCGACATTGTGGCAATCTCGTCCTTCCGGATTCATCGTACACACCACATATCGTTCGTTTCTGCACCATTGACCGACCCATTTCTGTGTCTCGACTTGTGTCGACCGCCTGCACTATGGAGAGGGGACTTTCCTCAGACTCGAAGTCTGTCAGCAGCCCTCCTGCATCCTCCACGCTAACGTGGAGGTCTTTCACATTTCAAACCATTGTAAGTTCAGATGAACTCACTTTCATCAAAATCTTGGTCTTTTGGTCTTCTTCCAGACGTAATTAAGAACCCAAGCAACCCAAGCATAACGAATGTAATTACTGCGAATCCTGTAAGCATAGGTCCACTAGCTCCATCTAAACTTTCTATCACAAAAGTAGAGTCTCCACTCTCGACCTGAATTGGATTTGTTCTTGCAAACATCCCATCCGGGGTAGAAATCTCAATCCATGCTGCACCTTCATGCTCAGGAACCCACTTTGCTTCGAAGGAAATGGATGAAGATGCAGGAACTTCAATGTTGACTATTTCGATAAGACGCCTCTTATCACCATCTTCAATCACTTCTACTCGTACACTTGTCAATCCATCAACTTGACCATCGTTATGTACTGTGACATTAATCAAAATTGGTTCACTTGTTTGCGGATATTCACTTCCAATAGTGATGTCATCAGACTCTATTCTAAGGTCTGCATCCCGACTGGCTAATTGTAGAATCGCAAGTGGAGATGAACGACTATTGAACACTGATTCAATTTGCTGACCCGCTAAATCTTCTCCTACAACCCAAACCCAGAGATCCCAAGAATTCTGTCTACTGACTTCAGGAACTATTGAATCAACATCTAAGGTTGCAGATAATGGAATTGAGGTGCCTGCACCAGTTCCTGCTATCAATTCCATACTGACATTTCCTCCAAGAAGTGCTAACTCAGGAATAGCCATTCCATGTGGTACTATCAGCCAATGCATCCGTAATGAGTCTAAATTGAGACCTTCGGTTTCGTTAACCATTATTTCGAAGTTCAAATCTTGCCAATCTCTTTCTTGAACTAAGTCTAAGGGGTCAGGAGATAGCAATTGTAGTACCTTTGGCTGATTTCCATCAACAACCATCCAGGCTACAACTTGTTCAGAATCAGTTCTATCAATTGCTCCTGCTGGAAGGTTGATTAAATCTAATTTAATAGGGTGAATCCCTGTAGAATTTGGTGCAACTAATGGCATATTAACGACGCCATTTTCAGATAGCCCAAATTGTTCTATTCCGTCGATTGATGCAGAAACATCCACGATAGTATGAACTAACTGTCCACCTTTAGTCCAGACAATATCTGCTGTAAGAATACTACTCTGACCAGGTGCTACGAAAGCCGATGATTGTGTGAAACCTGCTGTATTGAGATCAATTTCCATCTCGCTAGAATATCGCCAACTCGCATCGATTTCACTACGATGAGATTGTCCCGAATCGTCGCTTGCAGTAATCCTAATGCTTCGCTCAAGAGAGGTGTCAGGATTGAAATCCCAGCCGAATGACATTACAACTTCAAGTGTGAAAAATGGCTCAAAGTGGTGTGAATCACCAACGATGAAACAGCCTTGGATTATAATCGAAGATGTTGAAGAAGAGCAACCAGATTGAGAGTTCCAGTCAATAACAAGATTTTCACTGGATTCCGAAGACAAATCAACCGATACAGTTTCTATATCCCCATATCCATTGACATCCCTAATTGGAATTTGCATACTGTAATTTTGCCCGGGGTGTAACCAATTGTCTTCATGAGTCCAGCCAAGACCATCTTCCAAAATCATAGGAGCACCATCAGGACCGAAACTGATTATGAACAGTGGATTTTCTTCAGAACCAGAATCTGGTAATGCATGACCTGCAGGGTCAAAGACTTCCAACCATCCAGACATTGAATCTCCAAGTTGTGCATCACTCACATCAAAAATAGTGGAATATATTCCTTGGAAACCATTCAAATTAGCTGGCTGGTCCAACATGATTGTTTGCTCGCCATTCCAAGAAGTTTCAACGTGTAGGAGTGAATGGCGCGGTAATACTGGCCTATCACCAATCTCGAATGTAAGTTCCAATGGCATGTCCGTGCTTCTATGGTCTAATGGTGCCACATTTGTAGAAATCAAAACGGGTGCTAAGTCATCGATCAAGAATGTAGCATTCTTAGGCACTTTCCAATTCACATCTTGCCCATATAGCCCACTGACTTCGATTTGCAAATCGACCTTAGATGCTAACACATTTGGAGTGAACATCAAAGTTGCGACACCATTACTCAAAGATTGAGTTGTATCGACAACTACTCCATCAGCATACAATGCCACATTGTAGGTTGAGGAGCGAGGAGTATCTTCCAAATCTTCGAAAGCCAACTCTACTTCTACTATACCTGGGTTTGCTGGGTCGAAATATAGCGCATCCCATGTCGACTGAGCCCCATTCATGAAGGATAAATGCCAATCTATGACATCTATGTCCTGTTCTACGCCCATCGACCAGCCTGAACCAAATCTGATTTGATTTGGTTCTGAAGCAGGGCCATTCATGTCGATTGAACTAGAAGCAATCAATGCCTCTTCATCTGGCCAAATAGATGAAATTTGTAATCTATGGAAGAATTCAACTTCAGAGTTACTGAATTGATATGAAAAGTCACCGAGAATTATTCCTTGATCGGAATTACAACTTCCAGTAACTACTGAACAGTGGACTGAACGCGACCATTCACTTCCGCCTAAAGTAAAGACTGAAGCCCATCCTTCACTAGCGAACTGGGAAGATGCATCAGAAATCCCGATATTTGACAAATCGAAACTGCTGTTAAATTCATACCAATCATTTCCTGCAACTAGTGTGTCGGTTTGATTGCTCATAGTAATTCCAGTTGGATGCGGAGAACCCAATGTTTGCAATCCATAATCCCAAATTAGTAATTTTCCAGGATTTGTCATAACAACAGGAATTGGAACTTCTTTCATACCGTTAGAAGAAGAGACTTGTGATAACTGTGAATTGATTGCAGCAATTATTGGTAGAGCATCTTCTCCCTCAATGTGTGCATCATATCGGTACGGTATGGACAAGCCTGAAATCTGTAAATTGCCACCAGAATTGGATGTTACTGAAATCTCAATCTTGTGAGCATCTAATTCTCCAATGACATTTATTTCTGCAGTTCTTGAATCCATTTCAGATTTCAAATCCTGCATCTGACTATCGCTCAGTATCAATCTAGCTGAATTGTAAATGAATCCTAATGATTCAGTAATTATGTCATTACCTCCAACAGAAAATGTAACTTCAACACCATCTAGTGGGGCTCCAACTGCAGTAAATGCAAGCATCATATTATTTGTTGAATCATATGAAGGATCTGCTAATCCTGTTCTGATTGGATAATACAATCCAGTAACATCGGTTCCAGATGAAGCGATAGACAATTCAACGCTTTTCTCACCATTTTCGAATACATCTTGTAGACCCCATCCTCCAATCATCTCATTCGAGAATGACCACTCACTAACACCATCTAATCCTACATCTATTCTAGCATCTAATGGAGATGATTGGCGATGTAAATCTATGCGAATTGAATCTATAGAATATGAACCGCTGCCGCTCCATCGAAGATTAAGAGTTGTACTTGGATGATCCATTTGCAACTTACCATCACTCGGGATTGAAGTCCATCCTGATGAACACGAATTGGATTCTGTGAAACATGCTTCGAAATTCCCATTGCCACTTGCAGACCATGACATGTCTATTGCACTAAACGGGTGGGTCAATCTCCATTCAGGAGAGTACAACATTCCATTTCCTGAAACTTGACCGTTACTATGTGAGGAAAATCCAGACCAACCTTTCGTTGTCGGATTCTCAGTGAATGATTCAATAATACCTCCACCCAGTTTTATTGAATGAATGATTGGAGATTCGCTTACCGATTCCATTTGGATTTTGAGTTGAACCATAGGATGTTTCTTGAAATCAATAATCGATAAATCCGCTTGCAAATCTTCGAGTTCTAAAAATCCAGGAATTATACTTGAATCAGAAGCATCGATTAAGCTCCAACGCATAACTGCACCTTGAGGTATAGTTGCATCTATCGCCATCAGTCCATGCTGCATTTGTAAATTTCCAGATGCACCTGGCCCGAATGCCTGACTGGTCCAATTAGCAGAACCAGAACCAGTATTACCTCTAGGTTCAATCAAGATATCATCAACGTTCCATCCTGTATAGGTTACAGAACCATCAGTTGTTCCTAAACCAAATCTTACTTGGAATGCAGAATTACCAGTAATATAATTGCTAATATCATAACTAACTTGATTGTAAGAACTATCACTTGTTGTTCCATACGGATTAGAATAAACATTCGTCCATCCACCACTAGTTGTCTTTACTGAAACATATGCTCGGTCATATGAAGAAGATTCTACTCCCAATCTTTTCCAGAACTTTAGGTCCCAAGTACCTGAACATGAAGTACAATCAATAGTGGGTGATGTCGCCCAGTATGGGCCTCCCATGTAGTTTGGATAATTTCCATTGTAAGTGTAAATTGCAGATGCTCCAGAATGTACACCATTCACTGAACCAAGTGTAGAGTCATAGCCGTGTGCCCAGCCACCGGAAGAATCCAATGTCCAACCTTGAACTGAACCTTCGAAATCCCATCCATGAGACATAGGTAAAATTCTCAATCCCGATAGATTGTAATCGATTCCATCCATAGAATCTCCATTCATCCAATCGCTCTTGTCATCTAAGGTGACAACATCGTTAATTGGCCATGGTTCTTCGAAAACTTTGACATCGAAATCAGTTACTATTTCACCATTAGGAACCTCTACTGTGAATTGATCAGACATACCATTAGGGCCCAGTCCAATAACTACATCCACTTGCCGATTTGGATTCGCATTTACCATTGGCAAATAAGACATGGCGCAGAACATTAGCACCAGAAATAGTGCCATTCTTTGCCTCGCCATGATTATGGCATGAACTCAAAGCACTTCAGACATTCGCTTTCACATTGCTTATTGACTTCTGGCTTTTGGAGCAATCATGGCAGATGTCGAGGAACTAAAGAGGCTGGCTGGAATAGAAGCCTGTAAATTTGTAAAATCAGGCATGAAAGTCGGACTTGGAACTGGCTCTACTGTCAAGCACACCGTCATCGAATTGGGAAGAAGAATGGCTGAAGAAGGATTGGAAATAGTCGGAGTCCCAACTAGCCTTGCTACTGAAAAATTGGCAACAGAAGTTGGAATACCTCTTGTTGTGTTATCTGAAATTAATGGCTTAGATATTGTGATTGATGGTGCAGATGAATATGACTCAAAGTTCCAGTTAATCAAAGGAGGAGGTGCTGCACTTCTCAGAGAAAAAATAGTTGCTCAGGAAAGTTCTGCAATGGTTGTTGTAGCAGATGACAGAAAGAAAGTCAACACCCTTGGGGCATTTCCTCTACCCATAGAAGTCACTCCATTTTCGCATGAAGCAACAGTAAGGTCACTAAGCAGACTTCTCGATTGTAGAGTCAACATTAGAATGGCGGGAGATGGCCCAGTTATCACAGATAATGGAAACATGATTGCTGACGCACATACGGGTCCAACAATTAGTGACCCTGAATCTACTGAATCTGATATACTGCTAATAGCAGGAGTTGTGCAAGTTGGGTTATTCAACAACATGTGTGATGCAGTTGTTCTTGCAGGAAGCAATGGTGTTGAGACTGTAATCAATCCAAATGGAAGATTGTAGAATGATGTTTGGCGGGCCTGACGGGGTTCGAACCCGCGGCCGATGGATTAAGAGTCCATCGCTCTACCTGACTAAGCTACAGGCCCAACCGCTCCTCCTGTAAGTCGTATTTAATCTAATCCGATTTATTGTCACAAAGAAAAAAAGACTTGAATCACTTTACGAATATTGTACCGCTTTCTCCCCGCAGTGCTTTCACAGCATCACCTGGTTGACAAATAATAGATTTCAAATTCGTGAGAGCCTCTACAGCTTCTATTGCTGAAGTAACTTTGGGCCCCATTGAACCATCTGGAAACTCTCCATTTGCAAGATGGGTTTTTGCTTGTTCAATTGTCATTTTTTGGTGTTTTTGTTCGTCTTCAGAACCAAAGCCTGTTCTAACAGAGTCGATTGCAGTAGAAATTATCAATGCATCAACATTCATTTGGATTGCTAACAATGCACTAAGACGATCTTTATCGATAACAGCAGGAACTCCAACAAAATGACCTTCTTTACTAATGACTGGAATGCCACCACCACCACAACAAATTACTATCGCATTTTTATCGATGAGTGACTCTATGATATCAAGATCTAGAATTTCCTTGGGTGAAGGTGAGGCTACTACCCGGCGTGGTCCATTAATTGTCTCTGCAATATCCCAATCTTCAGTCATTACCTGTTCATCAGATAATATCGGGCCAACCGGTTTTGTTGGGAATTTGAAACCTAGATCATCGGGGTCTACTTTCACACGAGTTAGAATTACTGAAGTTTTTTCAGGCCGGTTTCTACGACGTAAAATTGAGTCTAGATTTATCGATAAAGAGTGACCTATGATTCCTTGGGTAGCTGCCACCCAATCATCCATTGGTTGAGATGAGTCCAAGGCCATCAAATGACCTACTTGAGGTCCATTACCATGCGTAAGGATTACTCTCCAACCTGCTTCTAGAAGATCGATAACATCACTCATCACTTTAGCCAAAACCAATGCTGATTCTTCATGACCACCACCCGTCGGCGAAGATAGAGCATTACCTCCAATAGCATAGACGACTGTTCTTGTCACAATTCTAAATTAGACACGCTCATGTTTCATGCTTTCCCAACATAGTATCAAGATAATTATGATTTCAAGAGGTATTTCTATTGGTGAAAACCTCAATACCTAGAGTATTGAGGCGGAATTATGGTCGGAGAGATTTCACCGGATGGTAATTTTGTTTGGAATGGGACTGAATGGATGCCAAAAGATGCGGTAACAACAAATCAACAGATAGTAGATGAAAGTTCAAACAATGTTTTCCAATTAGGCGGTCAAGAATTAGCAGGCGATGTAGACTGGAAGCCTGTTACTGATAAGTCAGACGAAGGAGGAAAGGGTAAGATAATTGCGATGAGTGTAGTTGGAATGCTAATTCTCTCAGCATTGGGATGGGTATTGTATGCATTCGTAATTGACCCAATGTTGTTCCCTGACCCATACTCAAAAACAAAATTCGTTTCAGTAGTAGACGACCAACCGACTGTTGATGAAATAATTGCAGGCGAAGAAGGGCCATGGTCATGCAATGTTGATATGAAGATTGAAGAGGAAGGTATGACTATACGTACTAATTACGCGATGTATGCATCATCTGATACTGCCAGATTATTTTCAGAAATAAGCGTACCATTTGGAGGTTCATACACATCAGATGTATGGATTGATGAGGAAAAAATTGCATGGAAACTTTCTGAAGATGATAATTCCAATAAGAGTCTAGTCACAATTTCTAGCCTAGATACTAGTCCCTCCGAGGAAATTTTGCGCAACTCATCCGCCCCCGTTGACTTATGTTTCCTACATCATCAAATCGTAGAAAGCATGGATGAAAATCCTTCTCAAAAATTCTCTTCCGATCAGGAACGATTTCCAGATGAAGACGGTGTAAGAGCAGTTAAGGTAGAAACTAAAATGGAAATTAATGATGAAGATGGTGAAATGAACATAGAAGTTTATTTCGATGGAGATGATAACCTGTTAGGAACAAAAAT
>CEVL01183658.1_pt1 | contig 11749 bp, 12 predicted proteins | sample 427051 | NCBI WGS metagenome assembly CEVL01 (sample SAMEA2623673, study PRJEB7988) | marine metagenome | biome: marine biome (ENVO:00000447); feature: surface water layer (ENVO:00002042); material: "saline water (ENVO:00002010), including plankton (ENVO:xxxxxxxx)" | depth 5 m
GTAATTATTAAAACTGATGAAGATATTGAGGGTTATGGTGAATGTGATACTAGTCCTTGGGTAGCAAAAGCTTTTATAGAATCCCCTGGTACTCATACTATGGACCAATGCGTTAAAGAAATCTTAATTGGTTCTGACCCACTTAAAATAGATGAACTATGGTCAAAAATTTATATTGGTTCTGCAATGACAGGGAGAAGAGGAGTTGGTGTCAATGCCATAAGTGCAATTGATATGGCCTTGTGGGATATTAAAGGCAAATACGAGAATAAACCTGTTTTCGAACTTCTTGGTGGAAAAAAACAAAATGAAGTAATTCCTTATGCTTCACTACAACCTGTAGGTCATTCTTTTCAAGATTATAAAGACTCACTCGTAGAATGGGCAAAAAAAGCAAAAGGCTTAGGTTTTAAAGCTGTTAAATCTGAAGTTACTCTTAATGGACCTTACGCCCATAGTGGTCTGAATGAGAATGATGATAAAACTACAGAAGTAGTAGCCGCAGTAAGAAAAGCTTTGGGTCCAGATATTAAATTAATGATTGATGTTCAATATCGATGGTTGAATGCAGACGAAGCTTTACCTGTTGTAAAAGATTGGGAAGAGTTTGATATTTTTTTTCTTGAGACTCCTGTTTGGACAGATGATATTAAAAGCTACGCTCGCATGCATGAAGAAGCTCCAATGAAGATAGCCGCAGGAGAATGGTTAAGCACTCGTCACGAATTTGAAGATTTGATTATTAATGGCAAAATAGACGTAGCACAACCTGATGTTGGTCGTTGTGGAGGATTAACTGAAGCAAAAAAAATAGCAAAATTTTCACAAAAACATAAAAGAATAATTGTTCCACATTGTTGGAAAACATCTGTATCAATCTCAGCTACAGCTCATTTTGCATTCAATACAGAAAATTGTGCTTTTATTGAATATTTACCTCCACAATTATGTGTTGAAATTTTAAGAAAAGAACTGGCTACTGAGGGTTTCGAATATAAAGAAGGAAAAATTTTACCGCCAACCAAACCTGGCTTAGGAATAGAATTAAATAAAGATGCTATTAAAAAATATCAGGTAGCTTAAATTTTAACTTCAAAAACTATAGATGCTTCAAAAATTTTATTTGGTTTAAGATTCTTGAGTCCATGATTCTTAATATTATTTTTTTTAAAATAATAAGAATCTCTTAGATTAGTTACTGGTTCCACACAAAAAAAATTTTCATTTTTTGGGGAATAAATATGTAAATTTTTAACATTTTTTTTATTTATTATAAAAACTTTTAAAGATTTATCTAAAACTAGTTTTGTTCTTCCATTCCAGTTAATAAAAGTTTCATCTATATTGATTTTATTAAAGTTAAAGAGGCTTTTGTTTTTTAACAATTTTTTAGTTTTGTATGAATTATTCTTATCAATTTCCACGTACTGATAGGTATTAGAAAAAATTTTTGAAAATTTATTTAGATTAAACCATGGATGAAAACCTATTCCACAGTCAAAAGTTTTATTATCTATATTTTTTATGGATACGGTAATTTCTAAACAATTTTTATGTATTCTAAATTTCTGCAATGCTTCATATTTATATGGGAAGCTTTTTTTTCCATTATGTGAAAATTTTAATAATACACTTGATTTATTTTCTTTTATTAACTTCCATTGATTTACCCATCCTTCACCATGAATGGTATCTGGTTCAAGAGGATGTGTTCTACCAAGAGAAATATATTTTTTCTTATAAAATAATGATTTTTTTCTGATCACTCCAAAATATGGAATTGTTGAAAAATATCCAGAAAAATAAGAACTATATTTTTTTATTTCTTTTTTTTTGAAGCTTCTAAAAATATCAATTTTTTTTTTATTTTTAATTGCTTGAAATTTAAATATAGATCCTCCAATATCAGGGCTATATTCTAAGTGTAAATATTTATTTTTTATGGCACCTATTTTCATCTAAAACTTGATATTAGTGTAAGGAATTTTAATACCAGTAAAATTAGTTTTAATTATAAAACTTGACCCAGAATAAGGATATTTTTTTATTTCTTTAGAGCTCATTCCGTATTTAGCAGAAGTAATAAATAGGTGATCCATTTTGTCCCCAAAAAAAGTAAGGCTGGTCACATTAAATGCGGGGAGATTTAATGAAAAATCAATTATATTTTTTTTTAAGTTTATTCTACTAAGTTTAGCACCAGCCCAGTGAGCCACCCACAAACCATTGTTTGTATCCAAAGCAATTCCATCTGGAAAACCATCTTTCTTTTTTATTTTGGTGATTGTTTGACGTTTATAGGTCTTTAAGTCATATCTATATAATCTTGAATTAAATGAGTCAGAAAAGTATAATTTATTTTTCTTTTCATCCACTGCTGGTCCGTTAGAAACTTTAAACTTTCTATCAACAATATAGAAATTATTTTTTGTTAAATAACCAAAATATCCTAAGTCTGCAGTTTCTTTAATGTGACAAGTCCCAATCCATAATTTATTTTTTGTTATTGTTCCATCATTATATGAAATATCTCTTAGTTCGTCTTCTTTTCTAATATCAATAATTTTTCTAATCTTTTTCGTTTTTCTATTGTAGTTATACAAACCATTAAAACAGCTAATATAAAAATTTCCATTATTTTGAGGATAAATATTTCCAAGTGGCTTAGGTAATTTGAGTTTTTCTCTAGTAAAAGAATTATCCTTTAAAGAATATATAAATAATGCCGGATTAATTAAGTCTAGAAAAACTATTTCATTTGATTTGTATAGGTAAAAGCCACTTTCACCTAAAACTGTATCAGAGTTAATAATATTGAAATCAAGCATTATATATAAATAAAAAAACAAAAAAATTTAGGGGCTGTTTAGCCCCTAAAACTAAATAGAATTAATTAGAAGCCTTAACTTCGTTCCAAACTCTATTTCTCCATTCAAAATCTTCTGCTGGTTGTAACCAGTTTAATCTACCAGCATAATCAAGACCTGGTGATTCATGAGTTACAGTACCGTAGCCATATCTCTCATTCATAACTTCTTGAGTTGATTTTTCGATGAAAAAATTAGCCCAAGCATGAGCCAGTTCTTCATCTGCTCCAGCAGTCATAGCCCAAGTATCTAACCATCCGATACCACCTTCTTTAGGAATAATGTATTTCACATTGTGGCCCATATCTTTTAGTGCCACTTCTTGAAATTCACCCATTGAGAACATTAATGATATTCCACCACTATCCCAAATTTGATTTCCTTCATCAAAGCCAGCAAAATAAGTCACTACTAATTTTTTTTGATCAATTAGAGTTTGTTTAACTTTTTCCATTTCAGCTTCAGATAAGTTGTAAGGATTGTCCATACCTAGGTAGATTGCAGTGTTAACGATATTATTATTTGTATCATCCAGTACAATCATTTTACCTGCATTTGCTTGATCATGCATTACAGACCACGAATCTACTCCGCCTTCTCCAAATTCATCAACATCATATATTAAACCTAATGAACCCCAAGAAATTGGAACACCATAATAGCCACCATCAATTTCTACTTCTTTCACATTTTGAAAAGCAGGCATTAGGCCTGAAAAATTGCTTAGCTGACTTTTATCATATGGTTTTAGTAAGCCTGCTCCATGATAACGCGGAAATAGACTTGTATCAATTGATACTAGATCAAAGTCTTCACCTTTACTAGCTTGTGTTAATGCAAACAATTCATCAACACTACCTACGTATTTGACTTTTACTTTAGCATCATACTTTGCTTCAAATTCATCAATCCATTCCTGTTCAGCATATCCTTCAAAACATCCTAAACTTAATTCTCTTGCTGCAAAAACAGAAGTTGAAAAAGTGAATAAGAAAAAAAATGAAACAAATAATTTTAATAAAAATTTCATAATACCTCCTGAAGTGCGCAATTAAACATAAATAAAAAAAATATTCAAATATAAAATTATCATTTACAATTATATTCTAATATTATTAGATAAAAATTAATTTAATTATTAAATAAGTGGGAAAATGACTGAAAATAATCAAATAATCCTTGATTTAAAAAATATTGATAAATCTTATGGAGATACCAAGGTTTTAGAAAATATTAATATTTCAATCTATAATAATGAATTTTTTACAATTCTTGGCTCAAGCGGCTCTGGTAAATCAACAATAATTAGGATGATTGGAGGATTCACCAAACCTTCATCGGGTGAAATAATTTTTGAAGACGAAAATATAAATGAAGAACCTATATTTAAAAGACCATTTAACACAGTATTTCAAGACTATGCTTTATTTCCTAATATGGATGTTTTTAATAACGTTGGTTTTGGTCTAAAAATTAAAAATGTTCAAAAAAACATTATTAAAGAAAAAGTTTTAGAAGTTTTAAGAATTGTAGGTTTAGAAAATCTATCAAATAGAATGCCTCAAGAATTATCTGGTGGTCAACAACAAAGAGTTGCGCTTGCAAGAGCAATTATTTGTGAACCTAAAGTAATTCTTTTAGATGAACCTCTTGGTGCATTAGATGCAGAATTAAGAAAACAAATGCAATTATTTTTAAAAGAAATTCAAAAAAAAATTAAAATAACTTTTATATTTATAACGCATGATCAAGAAGAGGCAATTTTTCTTTCAGATAGAATCGCTGTTTTAAATAATAATAAATTTGAACAAGTAGGTACACCCAAAGAACTTTACTATTCTCCAGATACACCATACATCGCAACTTTTTTTGGAGAGTGTAACTTAATTAAATGCAAAATTCTTAATATTGATGAACAGTCAATTGTGCTAGAATCAAATTTTGGAAAATTTAAATTAAATAAAAATAAACAAAATTCTAAGCAATTAAATATAGGTGATAATATTAAATTTGGAATAAGACCTGAAGAAATTAAAATAATAAATGATGAAAATCAAGATAGCTTAGAATCAAATATAGAAGAAATAAATTTTAAAGGATCTGTTTCAACAATAAATCTTATTGATGAATCTTCTAATGAAAAAATAAAAATACAAAATATTAGTTCAAATGTTTCTAAATCTTTATCTTCAGGATCAAAATTAAAATTTATTATAGATCCAAATACTGGAAATATTTTTAAATGATTTCAGTAATTAATTATTTTAAAACTTCAATATGGACTGTTATAAGTTTTATACTTGTAATTTTTTTAATTTTAATTCCTTTAGGATCTTTTTTATCTTATTCTTTTTTTACTGTTGATAATGTTGAAATAATTCATGAATTTAGTCTTACAAATTATAAAGAATTTTGGATCGAAGAGATTTATATAAATACACTGGTTCGAACAATTTTTTTAGCATTAATTGTAATGTTTTCATGCATATTGCTTGGCTATCCTGTAGCTTATTTTTTAGCCAGGTATGCAGGTAGATACAAATATGCGATTCTTTTAATGTTAATCATTCCACTTTTTATGAGCTACATAATAAAAATATATATGATGAGATCGATTCTTGGTCATTCAGGACTAATAAATAAAGTTTTAAAAATGCTGGGTATCATAGAAAAGCCATTAGAGTTTTTTTTATGGAATCAGAATTCGGTTATTATAACATTAGTTATAATACTTCTGCCTCTTATTATCATTCCAACATTTACTTCTTTAGATAAAATTCCATCCAATATAATTGAAGCTTCTTTTGATCTTGGCTGCAAACCATTTCAAGCTTTTAAATATGTAATTTTTCCTATTGGATTTCCTGGTTTAGTTGTTGGAGGAATTTTTGTTTTTATTCTTGCCTTAGGAGATTTTGTAACTCCGCAGTTAGTTGGAGGCACATCTGGATTTACATATGGAAAAATAATTTATAGTAATTTTGGTATGGCTTTTAACTGGCCATTTGGCGCAGCCCTAGCAAGTATTCTATTATTTATTTCTGTAATAATAATTGCTGTAACAAATCGTATAACAAAGAGAAGAGCTTGACTAGACTAGAAAATATAACAAAATACATGATGGCTCTATTAACAGCTTTAATTGTAACGACTCTTTATGCTCCAATAGCATTAACAATATTTTTTTCTTTTTATAAAACAAGAAAGGGAAAAGTAAATTGGGATTCTTTTTCCTACGAGCCATATACCAAATTAATTTTTGAAAAACAAATTTTAGAATCTTTATTAAATTCATTATATGTAGGTGGCGTGACAGTTGTTACTTCAGTTGCAATAGGATTCTTTTTTGCAAATTATTATCACACTAGTAAGGGTAGAATGAAGGAGTTTCTACAATTTATAATTTTTTTACCTTTTTTGTTACCGCCAATTATCACAGGCTTGTCTTTATTAATTTTTTTTAGAGAAATGAATTTGCCACGATCTTTAAATACCGTGGTTATTGGTCATACAATTTTTGTTTTGGCAATTGTATTCAAAATTATATTAAATAAGTTAGAAACTTTAAAACCATCATTAATGGAGTCCGCTTATGATTTAGGGGCAAGTAAGTTGCAGGCGTTTTGGTATGTTCTCCTTCCAAATATAAAATTATCTCTAATTATTGCTGGTCTTTTAGCATTTACAATATCTCTTGATGAAACTCTTATAACATTATTTTTAATTGGAAATGATACGACGTGGCCAATTAAATTGTGGGCAAAAATGAGAGTTGGATTCTCAAAACAAGTAAATGCCTCTGTTACATTAATACTGATATTAACATCTTTTTTAGTTTTATTAATTGCAACAATTGTATCAAGATCAGAAAAAAGGATAATGTACTAATATGAATAAAGAAAAACGCTTACTAGACAAAAAAGCAATAGTTACTGGCGGATCTAGAGGAATTGGAGCAGGTATTGTTAAAAGACTATATTCTGAAGGTGCCCAGATTATTATTGCTGATTTAAGAGAAGAGCTTGCTAAAGATTTAATAAATGAACTTGATGCTGATAATAAAAATATTTTATTTCACAAAGTTGATTTATCTGATGAAAAAGAAATAATTAAATTATTTGAATTTGCAGGAAATCAATGGTCAAAATTAGATATTCTTGTAAATAATGCAGGTATTGATGATGGCGATTTAATTAAAGATCTTACCTACAAAAAATATAAAAAAACAATCGATATAAATATGGATGCGCCTTTTCTCTGTTCAAAATATTCTTTACCTCTTTTTGAAAAAGCAGGCGGTGGGAGAATTATTATGATTACATCAATACAAGGTGTAAGAGGTTATAAAGGTAGCCTAGCATATAATACTGCTAAGGGAGGACTTGTTAATATGACAAGAGTTTTGGCAGTTGAATTAGCTGAAAGAAAAATACTCGTTAATTCTGTCGCCCCTGGCTTTATTAATACTCCTTTGGCTATTATGAAAGATGGAGTTTTTGAGGGTGATACAGATTGGTTTAAAGATGTTTATATGAAATATGAAAAATTACCTATGCAGAGGTATGGGCAGCCTGATGATATAGCTGGAGCCGTATATTTCTTTTGTTGTGAAGATAGCAAGTATGTTACTGGTCAAACTCTTCTTGTTGATGGAGGAGTTTCAACGACATTTTAGATGCAAATAAAAAAAATAGAAGTTTTTGTAATTGGGCCTGAAGATATTCATTACACTTGGTCACATGATATTCCAGGCATTTATCAAAGTAATACAATAATTAGAATTTATACTGATTCAGAAATAATTGGTGAAGCTGGTGTTTGGAACGCAGCCTATTTTGATTATGATAGATACACAGCTGAGTCTCTTAGACATCTTTTGCCAATATTAATAAATAGAAATCCCCTTGAAAGAGAAGAATTATTATACGATCTGAGACCAAGAGTTTTTCCTCAACCTCCAGGAGCTCTTGCAGTTATAGATAATGCTTTATGGGATATAATAGGAAAAAAAAATGAATTACCAATATATAAAATGCTTGGAGCTAAAAGAGAAAAAATTCCATCTTACGCAAGTACTGTTATGTACGACACAATTGATGAATATTTAAATGTTATTGAAGAAAAAAAGAACAGTGGATTTTCAGCTGTTAAATTTCATACCTGGTGTTTGCCTGATAAAGATGTTGAATTAGCTATCGAAGCAAGAAAAAATTTTCCTGATATGAACTTTATGCTTGATGCAGAAAATAATTATGATTATGAAAATTCATTAAAAGTTGCAAAACAATTAGAAAAACTAAACTTTACTTGGTTTGAAGCTCCAATGACAGATTATGAGTTTGATAATTACAAAAAATTGACTTCAAAAGTTGGTATAAAAATAATCCCCTCTGGAAATTGGATTACAGATTTAAATAGTTTTAATGAAGCTATTAAAAATAAGGTATGGACCGCTACAAGAACTGATATGGCAATGATGGGTGGTATTTCTTTTGCTAAAAAAGCAATAAACTTATCAGAGTCTGCAGATATGGATTGTGAGATAATGTCTTGGGGGTATACATTACCCTCAGTTGCAAATTTACACCTCATGCTTTCAACAAATAATTGTACATATTATGAACAACCATTACCATATGGTACTTTTGAATTTGGAATGAAGGATGTGCTAAGAACACAAAAAGATGGTTATATGCACGCTCCTACTAAACCTGGCCTGGGTGTTGAAATTGATTGGGATATAATGAAATCAAAAGTTATTTATTCACTTTGTTGTGAGACTAATAAAAGAATTGTGGTATCAAAATCATGATATATTAAAATCAATTGTTTTTTTTTTATTTTTCTTTAATTTTTAATTTCTTTATATGCAAATTTTACTAACAGGAGGAGCTGGTTACATTGGTAGTCATGTGGCCCTAGGATTGCTTGACTTAGGGCATAAAGTTTTCATTATTGATAATTTAAGCAAGGGAAATGAGAATTTAATTCCAAAAAATGCAGAATTTTTAAAATGCAATATCAATGATCAAACAACTATTGAGTCTTTGTTAAAAAAAAAGAAATTTGACGCTTTAATGCATTTTGCGGGATATATTGAAGTTGAAGAATCAGTGAAATATCCAGAAAAATATTTTGAAAACAATACAGATAATTCAATAAAATTATTTGAAGTTTGTATTAGAAACAATCTTTCTAATATACTTTTTTCATCTACGGCTGCAGCATACGGTAATCCTTCATCAAATTTTCCAATTAAAGAAAGTGCAGAATTAAAACCTATTAATCCTTACGGGGAATCTAAAGTGAAAACTGAAAATTATTTGATCGATGGAATTAATGAAAAAATTAATTATATAATTCTAAGATATTTTAATGTTGCAGGGGCTGATCCTCATATGAGAAGCGGTTTAATTTCAAAAAATGCAACTCATTTAATTAAAATAGCAAGCGAAGCTGCTATTGGAAAAAGAGAAAAAGTGATAATTTTTGGAGACGATTATGATACCTTGGACGGGACAGCAATAAGAGATTATATACATATTACAGACTTAGCTGAAATTCATATTAAGGCACTAAATTATATGATTATAAATAAAAAATCTGAAGTATTTAACTGTGGTTATGGCAAAGGATATTCAGTCAAAAAAGTGCTTGATGAAGCAAACAAAATTTGTGGGAATAAAATTAATATTAAAGTTGGTCCAAGAAGAGATGGTGATGCATCTATTCTAGTATCTGATATTACTAAATTACAAGAAATTCTTGATTGGAAACCAAGTTATAATAAATTAGATTATATTATAAAATCAAGCATTGAGTGGGAAAAAAAAATTAAAAATGACAAATTTTAATAAACGTCTCTTTCAAAGAAATGATGGTAAAAATTTAATTCTTTATGGAAGAAATATTCATCAAGAGGATGCATCCCAAGAACTTGGAATAATTCCCTCTTCTGAACCTCATATGCGTTGGCATCCTGCAAGACAAGAGTGGGTTTCTTACTCTTCTGGTAGAGAAAAAAGAACTTTTTTCCCACCAAAGGAATACTGTCCGCTTTGTCCTGGATCAAATTTAAATTTTCCAACTGAAATTCCATTTAAAGATTTTGAAATAGCTGTGTTTCCTAATAGATGGTCAAGCTTTAACACTCATACAAATAGTTTAATTAGTGATACTTTTGAAACTAAACCATCTAATGGACATTGTGAAGTTGTAGTATACTCTTCTTTACATGATGATACTGTAGCTCAAATGCCAATTGATAAAATAGTTTTATTAATTGAAACATGGAATGATAGATATAAAGAATTATTATCAAGAGAAGACATTTCTTATGTAATGCCATTTGAAAATAGAGGTGAAGAATGTGGTGTTACACTTCACCATCCTCATGGTCAAATTTACTGCTATCCATTTGTGCCTCCTGTAATAAAAAAAGAAATAGAATCATTTGAAAAAAATAATTTTATATTATCAATGATGAAAGAACTTGAAGAAAAATATTTTGTATATCAAGATGAAAATATGATAGCTGCTGTACCTCCTTTCGCTAGATATGCATATGAGGTTTGGATTATTCCAAAAAAAAGAGTTTCAGGACCGTGGGAACTTAAAAGTAATGAAATTAAGTCTTTTGCTAACTGTTTGCAAAAAGTAGTTAGGGGTTATGACTCTTTTTTAAATAAAACTTGCCCATATATAATGGGTTTACATGCAGCTCCAAATTTAGATGATACAAAATTTCATTTTCATGTAGAGTTTTACCCTCCGCTTCGATCAGGAGATAAGCCTAAAATTTTAGCAGGTTCAGAGTCCATGGCTGGTGTATTTATTATGGATGTTCTTCCTGAAGAGACAGCATTAATATTAAGGGAGCATATGAACAAATGAAAATTGAAGAAAAAATAGAACACTACAAACAAAGTTTAAATTGTTTTGATGAAACTATAGAAAAATATAAATTTCTTTTAGATCAAGGCAAAAAAGCCAGAGTGTTTCCTGAAGAATTTCGTCAAGAAAACTTCAAGGTTAAAGGATGTCAATCACAGGTTTGGGTGGTACCATACATGGAAAAAGAAATGTTAAATTTTCATACTGATTCAGATGCCTTTTTAACCAAAGGAATGGTTACAATATTATCGGATATTTATGGCAATAACTCTCCTGAGGAAATTTTAGAATCTGATTTTAATTTAATTAAAGAATTTGAATTAGATATTTTATTAACGCCCGGTAGAACTAACGGGGTTTACTCAATGCTGAATGAAATAAAAAAATATGCTAAAACTTTTTCAAAAAAATAATTTCGATTATTGGCATGCTTAAAAAAAGAAATAAAAGAGTAAGAACTGCCAATTGCTTGTGTGGTGGTATTAAAATTAGAGTAAAAGGAAATCTTCGTCATGTTACTAACTGTCATTGTTCTCAGTGTATGAAGACTCATGGGAATTATGCTTCTTATACTCAATGTCTAGAAGAAAATATTACATTTTTGAAAATAAAAACTTTAAGATGGTACAATTCTTCAAAATTTGCCAAGAGAGGTTTTTGTTTTAAATGTGGTGCTAGCATATTCTATAAAATTCTTAAAAGTGAAAAAATAAGTATTGCGGCTGGTATGTTTAATAAACCAGTAAATCTTAAAACTTATGCAAATATTTTTATCAAAGGAAAATTAGATTATTATAAATTAGATAATCGTTTAAAAAAATTTATAGAACGTACAAAATGAAAAAAATAAATGACATTTTTGTAAATAAAAAATTATTTGATTTTATCAATAATGAAGTTCTTCAAGATTTAGATCTTGATATAGAAAGTTTTTGGAAAGGTTTTTCTGACTTGATTAAAGATTTGAATCCAAAAAATAAAAAAATTTT
>CEVL01097301.1_pt1 | contig 11721 bp, 7 predicted proteins | sample 427051 | NCBI WGS metagenome assembly CEVL01 (sample SAMEA2623673, study PRJEB7988) | marine metagenome | biome: marine biome (ENVO:00000447); feature: surface water layer (ENVO:00002042); material: "saline water (ENVO:00002010), including plankton (ENVO:xxxxxxxx)" | depth 5 m
GATGAAGGGCGGATCGACGCGTCCCCGGCGTCCCCGCGCGGATCGAGGGCGCGGGGAACGAACGCGCGGCGGAGCGAACGCGTCCGAATCGAAGGGGTGTGAGGCGCGAGGCGACTGACGAGTGGGGGTGCGAACGATTGTCGCGTCGATGATGATGATAGGTATGAGGAGATGATGGATTACATGAGCGAGGTGACGCTGAAATCGAGCGAGGAGGAGCTGAGCGTCGAGGAGAGGAATTTGCTGAGCGTCGCGTTTAAGAACGTCATCGGCGCGCGTCGCGCGTCGTGGCGCATCGTGAGCTCCATCGAGACCAAGGAGGAGACGAAACACTCGAAGGATAGCGATAAGTGCAAGTTGATCGCGGCTTACAAGGCGAACGTGGAGACTGAGCTCACGAACATTTGCACGAGGATTTTGGGTTTGTTAAAGGAACATTTGGAGGATCGGTGCTCGGCGGGCGAGTCCAAGGTTTTTTACAAAAAGATGAAGGGCGACTACTGGCGCTACCTGGCCGAATTTAAGGGAGGCGCGGAACGCAAAGAAGCCGCGGAAGAGACGCTTTTGGCGTACAAGAGCGCCGAGCAAACCGCCGAGGCTGAACTCGCGTCGACGCACCCGATTCGTCTCGGTTTGGCGCTCAACTTTTCCGTCTTTTACTATGAAATCTTGAACGCCCCCGAACGCGCGTGCCAAATGGCGAAGAAGGCTTTCGATGAAGCCATCAGCGAACTCGACACGCTCGGCGAGGAGTCGTACAAGGATAGCACGCTCATCATGCAATTGTTGCGCGATAACCTCACGCTCTGGACGTCCGATATGGACGATTCCGCGCAAGCCGGCGGCATGGAAGAAGAAGAGGAGGAGGACTAAGGAATGGTAAGGGAAGAGCTGTATTTTTTTACTCGCGAGGACGCGCGTGAAGTCTCAACAAAGGGACAGCACGCGTGAGCTTCTCTCACTTTCCTCGAAACAGCACACGCGAGCACGTACGTCTAGTCGAACACCAGATGATATGAACAACATGTGCACGTTTATCCAACAGCTGAAAATGAAATCATTCACAAATCCTTCCTCGAACTAAATAGAATATTTAGCGACGCGTCGAGGCCGCGCGCGTCGATCGCGCGACGTCGTCGAATCGAGCGCGCGTTCACGTCGACGCCCTGGGCTTGTGTCGAAGCGGCGCCTCGGTGTAGAGCAAGCCGAACCCGACCGAGGCCAAGAGCGCGAGCGTCTTCACCACCGAGAAATCCTTCGGCCACACGATGATGGTAAACGCGATCGTGGCCATCTTGTTGATGACACCCACGAGCGTAAACGTCGTCGCCGTGATGACGGATCGACACTTCCAACCGCTGTACGAAATCGCCACGCCCACGACGCAACTCAAAAGCAAATAAAACATCGCCCCCTCCTCATCCTTCATCATCTGTTCGTTCTCGCCCGTGGCGTAATACAAAACAATCGTCGGCGGTATCGCCAACGCGTTCGTGTAAAACACGCGCTCCCACTGCGTCATGGAGATATTTTCGGTGAGATGTTTCCCGTACGTCATCTGCACGGCGAGCAACAGCCACCACACGAGCAACCAAAACATCCCCGCGCTTCCATCGATGCTCACGCCGGTATCGTTCGAGATGTACACGCTCGCCGCGAACACCACTCCCATCAGACTCACGATCGAACGCACGTTCGGAAACGATCGATTCATAAACGCCCACTCGATGAGACACACGATGAGCGGCAGGCAGCACCTCGCCGAAATCACCGCCCCGACGTTGGTCAGCATCAACGCCTTCATGTTTGAAAACAACCCCATCGCGAACATGGTGGTGTACGCGACGAAGGGTAAGATTCTCTTGCGCTCGAACGGGCCGAGCACGCGCATCCCACCCACCTCCATGCAGGTCACCACCAACGCGCTCACCGCGAGCTGCGCCCCGGATACCACCGTCGGGAGCCCGTTCGTGGACACCGCGAGCTTATTGATGACGAGCATCGTGGACGAACACAGGGAATATAACACGATCCACGTCAGCTTTTCTCGCGACGACGGCGTGTTCGCGACGTCGGCTTTACCGCCGCTCATGTCGAGTGGCGTCGATCGCGCGTTCGGTCGGTCGGTACGAGTTCGACGACGATTCTCGCGCGCGCGACGTCGATCGAGGGCGTTCGCGTCGATAATCTCGCGGGAGAATAATTCACGCGCGCGTATGGATCGTCGATCGATCGATCTCGCGCGCGTCGCGGTGTGCGGAGACGCGGAACCACTTTTCCGGATGTCTCGCGAGGTGGCGCCCGACATCACTCGCGAGAACACATTCGCCGTCGTCAGTCGTCGACGCGCGCGCGCGATGGCTCGCGGACGGACGCTGGTGATAGATAATTACGATTCCTACGCCGTCATCTTATCCCATCTCATCGCCCGCGTCGAGGGCGCGGCACCGGTGGTGGTGAAGAACGACGACGTGTCGGTCGATGCCGTTCGAGCGACGCTTCTCGGCGGCGACGAGGGGTTCGCGCGCGTCGTCATCGGTCCCGGGCCGGGAACGCCGACGCGGGCGAGCGATGTGGGGGCGGCGGTGGCGATTTTGCGCGCGGAAGGGGCGCGCGCGGACGTGCCGGTGTTCGGGGTGTGTTTGGGACACCAAGCGTTGGCGACGTTCGCCGACGGGGGCGCGACGGAGAAAAATCCGGCCGGGGCGGTGCACGGACGCGTGTGCGGGGTGAGACACGACGGTGGGAGCGTGTTGTTCGAAGGTGTGCCGTCGGGATCGGCGAATGGGTTCGTGGCGACGAGGTATCACTCGTTGGCGGTGACGGCGTGCGGCGCGGGATATCGCGCGCGCGCGTGGGCCGAGGACGACGGAACCATCATGGCGCTCGAACACGAGCGGTTACCGAGATACGGCGTGCAGTTTCATCCGGAGAGCGTGTGTACGACGTATGGGGATAGGATTTATGCGAATTTTCTCGCGGCGAGCGAGGCGTGGTGGACGTCGAAGACGGGCGAGCCGCCGAGCGGCGTCTCGGTGCCGCGCGCGCTCGTCGACGCGAGCGCGCGTCTCGAGTGCGCGCCGTCGACGAGTGGCCCGTCATCGGTGTTGGGTGATCCGTCGCACTTGCGATTGCGCGTGAAAACCGTGGACGCGTCCGCGACGCCGTCGACGCGAATCACCGAGGATATATTTTGGCGACTCTTCGGCGGCGGCGCCGGCGACTCGGACGCCGTCGCCTCGGATTGCTTTTGGTTGGACACGGCGGACGAGAGTAAAGGTCGATTCAGTTTCATGGGCGCTCGCGGTGGTCCACTCTGGCGTCGCGCGCTCTTCGACCTCGCCCCCGCGCCTCGGGACGCGATGACCGCCGACGCCGACGGGACGCGGCGATTCGGCGCCGCGTCGTCGCGCCGCCGCGCGCCCGGCGTCCTCCGCGTCGAAAACGCGCGCGGCGACGTCACCACAGAAACTCTCGAGCGCGGTTTCGTCGCTTGGCTCGACGATCATTTACGTCGTCGAACGGTGCGCGCGAAGGACGCCGCGTCGCTCCCTTTCGATTTCCGGTGCGGCTTCGTGGGATACTTGGGATACGAAATGCGCGACGAGTGCGATTCGCTCCCGCCAGCGACCGATTCTCCGCTTCCGGACGCCGCGTTCTTCCTGTGCGATCGATACGTCGCGTTCGATCATCTCGAACGCGTCGTCTACGTCGTCGGCGCGCACGACGAGGACGACGACGAGGCGTCGTCCGTGACCACGGAATGGGTCGCGTCGATCGCCGCGTCGATCGACGAAATCGTCGTCGACGCATCCGCCGCCGGTGCCTCGTCGGTCGACGGGACGAACGAGACGGTCCACGCGATGACGTCTGACGAATTAATGCGCGCGACTGATTTCGCGTGGCGGCGCGATCGCGAGGAATACGTCGCCGACATACGCGCGTGTCAAGACGCCATCGCGTGTGGAGAGACGTACGAGACGTGTCTCACGAACCTCCTGCATCGACGTCGATCGGCCGATTCGCGCGCGAGTCCTCGCGCGTTATACACCGAACTCAGACGACGAAATCCGGCGCCGTACGCCGCGTTCCTCTCCGTGGGAACGGGAACGCGACGCGCAGATACCGATACCGATACCGCCGCCGACCCACCGCCGATCGTCGTGACGTGTTCATCACCGGAACGTTTCTTACGTCGCGATCGATCCGGCGCGCTCGAGGCGAAACCGATCAAGGGCACGTGCGCGCGCGTCTCTCCGCTCGGGTGCGACGCCGACGTCGCCGCCGCGCTCGCGCTCGAACGAGACGTCAAGGAACGCGCGGAAAATTTAATGATCGTGGATTTATTACGAAACGATCTCGCGCGCGTGTGTGACGTCGGAAGCGTCGACGTGCCCGCGTTGGCGAAGATTGAATCCTACGCGTCGGCGCACCAACTCGTGAGTCGCGTGACGGGAACGCCGCGCGCCGACGTCTCCTCCGCGGACGTCTTACGCGCGGTGTTCCCACCGGGAAGCATGACGGGAGCGCCCAAGATTCGAACGATGGACATCATAGAGGCGTTGGAAAACGCGCCGAGGATGGTGTACAGCGGCTCGATCGGGTATTTCGATTTCGACGGCGCGTTTGACGTAAACGTCGTCATTCGAACCGCGACGACCCGCGGCGACGACCAGTGGATCGGCGCGGGCGGGGCGATCACCGTATTGAGCGATCCGGTGAAAGAATGGGAAGAGATTGAATTGAAAGCGAGAGCCATCTTGCGCGCGTTCGCGAGCGTCGAGCGCGAACGGTCTGAGTAGCGCGTTCGCGCGGTTGTTTTTTAGGTCAACGCGCCGCCTCCGCGCGCGACACTCGACGACGCACGGACGAAGGAATACGACGCACAATTAGCGTACACGCGCACACACACCATGTCCCGATCGAATCCCGCGCGCGATCTCGAGCTCGCGCGCGTCGTCGCGTCTGACCCGGACGTCTCCGCCGTGCGGGCGGCGCTGCGCGAGTTGACTCTCCGCGCCGCCGAACCGAGACGCGCGCGCGACGACGACGCCGAGCACGACGCCGAAGTGGAAGAAATCGCGCGTTTAGTCACGTACGGCACCGCCCGTCACGCGTCCGCGGAGACGAGGAGGGCGTGCGTGGAATTCGTGGGAACCGCGTTGGCGACGACGAGGACGGCGCCGGCGACCGCGGAGGACGCGGCGGACGACGAGAGACGACGAAAGAAAAAGACGACCGAGGCGATGACGGAGGAGGAGACGGAAGAGAAGGAGGAGGAGCGACGAAGGCGCGCGCGAGCGGAGAAACGACGACGACGGTCGCGAGAATTGTTTTTAGAGGTTTTGCGCGCGAGAGCGCGCGAGGAACGCGACGAGACCGCGCGGCGAACCGTCGCGGACGCGTTCTCTCGCGCGGGACCGGTGGGAACGGCGTCGACGCGTGAATTGACGCTCGCAGTGGTGATGATGGAGGCGTTTACTCGAGACGACGACGCCGAGGCGGTGGTCGGGGCGTTGGACGCGGGGACGACGATGTTGGGCGCGCGAATCGTCAGCCGCGAGGAGGGCGAGACGGACGAGACGATGGAATTCGCGCGCGCGTGTGAACGCGCGTATTGGAGCGTGCGGTCGAATTGCGCGGGGCACAGACGACGTGAGGTGCGACGCGCCGCCGTCGAGGCGTGCGGGGCGTTGGTGACGCGCGTCGTCCTCTCGCGCGTCGATTCGCGCGCGCACGACGCGTTCGGGGAATCGATGGTACGTCTGAGCGTGGATGAGAAGCGAGACGTGCGTCGCGCGGTGGCGTCGGCGGTGTCGAAAATGTTCATCGCGCGCGTGGACGCGGGGAAATTTACCATTCGCGACGCCGACGCCGATTTACTGTGCGCGATGTTCGCGTGCGACGACGAATCCGACGAGTACGCGGCGGCGCGATTACGAGACGTCAACGACGCGCACGCGCGAAAGATGATGGGCGAGGGGTGTCGGTCGGTGGCGCTGTATGCGGTGAAAGGAATGATACGGTGCGTGAAGATGCACGACGTGTGGGAGTCGGACGACGCGCGCGTCTGTCGCGCGAGAGCGAGAGCGTTTTCGCGCATGTGCGAACACCTCGGCGACGCAGTCGCGCCGCGGGCGAGAGATGTGATGGACGTCTTGGCGACGATGATGCACGATCGTCGAAGCGATGCGCTGGATGTTGCGCATAGCGCGTTGACGTACGTGCCGTCCATCAGACGCGCGTGGATTCGATGCGTCCTCGACCGCGCCGAAGAACGCGAGAATACTCGAGAGGCGCTCCTCGAATCTATCGCTCTGTCTTCGTACGTCTTGACGTGGGCCCCGTCGCACGAATGCGAGTTGGACGCGAAGGACATCGTGGACGTTCTCGAGGTGGCGCTTCGGCCAGACATCGGCGCCGCGGCGTGTCGAGTCGTCGAAATCGTCGATTCATGTCACAAACTTTTAGACGCCGACGCCATCGTCTTCGCCGACGATCGAGATCGCCCTGGGATCACGCAGACGAGACGTGAGATTGTCGCCTATTCAAACGCGCTGCTCATCATACACGCGTCCATGTACCACGCGTGCGAAGGCGACGAAATCGTGTCGCAAACCGCGCGATTCATGCGTACGTCGATCGACGGGTCCTACGAGTGGCGGTTGGTATTCAACCGTCTCACCATGCTTTTCGACGATGCCTCGACGTCTCTCGCGCGCGAAGGTATCGATGACGCGAAACTAACGCCCGAAGGCGTCTTCGCCGTCCTTTTCGAATGCGTTTACGATACGACGTTGATGAAGGAGGTGCTCGATTTGGTGCGAAGAAACGTCGACACGAGCGAAAAACCTCCGACGGCTCGCGAGTCTGAAAAGTCTTTACTCGCCGCGAAGAGTTACATCAGGGTCTTCGACGCCTATCTTTGCAGAACCCACATGCTCGATGGTTTGGCGCACCGGGATTTCGAAGAATTCGACGCCGATTTCTTCGCCGTGTTTGACGGGCTCGCGGCGCGTCTGCGATGGAATCCGGGAGACGCGCAGTTCGCCCTGGGCACGCTCGCGGCGACGTGTTTCGCCCGTTTCTACGATCAAAAATTACGATGTGTACTCACGCGATGGTTGACCTGCGACGGGCGCGTCGACCGTTTCGCCGAGGTGATTGAAAACTTTGATTGTTTCGCGTGCGAGGAGCGCGCGCGAGCGTTTTCGGCGTTGCATCGGGCGCTTTGCGACGCCGACCCCGAGCGCGCGCGCGCGCGTCTACACGCGGTCGCGAGACGTGCGATCGAAACGCTCAACACGGGAACGAAATCTGAACGACTTTCCGCGGCGAAGTGTCTCTCGAACGCGTTGGATGAACTCGGCGCCGACGCCTCGGCTGGCGATTACGTCGCTCGCGTCTTCGAATTCGCCGACGATCACGATCCCGACATTCGTCGCGCGACGCACGACGTGCTAGAGCGCGCGCAGAAGCATCACGCAGCGAGGATTCGTTCACTCGTGGACTCTCCGGACGCGAAACGCGCGATACACGCCGACGGATTGGTAGGATTGAAAGACGCCGCGCGCTGAAACGCCTCTAGTGCTAGGAGATATTACATCGTTTACACGCTCGCTCACGTCGCGAGACTCATTAAAAAATTACACACCGATTCCGCGAAGCTCGATTCGTCCCACGCCAACGCTCGAGACGCGGCGGCGGCGGCGATGACGCGCGTGTTGGGATCGACGAGAATCTCTTCGACGCGGTCGGCGACGTCTCGCGCCGACGCCTCCATATTCGCGCCGATGGATTCAACGCCCGGTCGTAAAAACTCCGCCGCGCCTATGTCCCCGTCGGCGTGAAGCATCGTCGGCGCACCGAACGCCGCGGCTTCGACCACCGTCATCCCGAAGGCGTCGTGCGAGGGAGGGTGCACGTTGATCGCCGTCTCTTTGAAAATCGCGCCCAAATCCTCGGGCGACAGAAACGTCTCCACGACGCGTCCACTCGGCGCGCACGCCCGAAACCGCGCCGTGAGCTCGCGCGCGTACGCGCTCGATTCCACTAAACTCGCGTTCGCGCAGAGTAACGGCGTCAACTCGCCCGAATCGAACGCGCCGCGTCGCGCCAATTCTTCGCACGCCGCCACGAATCGATCCGGCGCCTTTTCCTCGCTCACTCGCACCACGCACGTCAAGTACCCCCGTCGACGCTCCCACGACGCACCGTCTCCACTCAACGACGTCGACGTCGACGCCAACTCTGAGATCCTCTTCCGAAGCGGTGGATGCATCACACTGATTTTCGCGCCGTCTTCGCGCGTTCGCAATCGCTCGGCGACGAATCGACCGTCGCTCGCGCACAACGCCAGCACCCCCTTCGCCCTCTCGCACGCCCCTCGCTCGAGCTCCAGATGCCTCGCATCGCTTCGACTGAACAGTCGAAACGGCGCGTACGCGAACGGGACGCCGTCGTCGAACAGACCCAACGCCTCGGCGGCGCCGCGAGACGAAAAATCCACCCCGAGCGCGGCGTCCCCGCCGAACGCGCGCGTCTCCTCTCGAAACCGCTCGCACGCCCGCGCGAACTCGGCGTGCGCGCCGTCGACGGTGAGCGTGAACCATTTCGATCGAGGCACGCGCGCGCGGCGCACGATCAGCGTCGTCGAGGCGACGCGCGCGTCGTCATCATCGACATGGTCATCGTCGACGTCATCGTCGTCCACCGGTCTCGCGCACGCGACGAACACGTCCGCGATGGACGAGAGCCCGCGGACGAGGGCCTGCGACAAGATGCCGTTCCCCGAGAAGGGTTCGGCGTCGTACTCGAGCGCGACGAGGACGATTCGTGGACGACGCATTGTGATGGCGTCAGACATCGACGCGCGCGCGCGGTCGATCGACGACTCCGCGCGCGCGAGGAGACGTCGCGCGCGAGCCAAGGCGCCTCGTTCGATCGCGCGCGAGCGTCGCGAACGCTCGACGACGACGACGCGGACGACGCGCGCGACGAATAGGACGTGGAGGAAAACGCTCGAAAACGCCAAAACATGCTCGAATTAGAGTACGAGGTGCGTCGCCGCGTCGCGCGCGGTCGACGCGATCGAACGCGCGGGATGCGCTGAAAACACGCGCGCGCGCGCGACGGTGACTGACGCCGGACGCAGGAATTCGCGAGCACGTCGTCGAGTAAACATCACGGGTACAAGGTGGAGACCCAGCGCGCGGCGGACGCGCGCGAAGCGGTCGAACGCGTCGAGGCTCGACTCGCGCGCGCGTACGCGGTGATCGATCGAGGGGATTCCGTGGATGATCTCACCGCGCCGGGAGCGGTGAAGAAGATTCGAGAGATGGATCGAATGGGATTGACGGCGCGCGCGCCTCGATTTTTGACGTATCCGGAGGACGCGGGCGCGGCGGAGACGTCGACGGACGAGGTGGGAGAGGAGACTATGGGACGAACGGCGCTCGCGTTGCGTCGCGCGGCATCCTTACCGTTGGTCACCGCGTCGATCGCGCGAGGGGTGACCGGGAGACCGGCGAGACGGGTCGAGCACGACGCGCGCGTCGGCGTCGGGCCCGAGCGCCGCGTCGACGATCGAATCAAAGACGCGATACGGGGCGAGTACACGCCCTCGGGAGAGGTCTCGGAGTCGATGTATCGCGATTTAGATTCCATCGATTGATGCGCACGGCGCGTCGCGACGCGTCGGTCGTCGGTCGTCGTCTCGACGTCTCGCCGTCGCCGCCGCGCGCGCGGCGCGTCCCGAGGACATGGGAAAATATCTCTTAGACTCGGAGCGGCGCGCATACGAGTGTCTCCGGCGTGTACATATCGCATAAGTAGGGTTTACAGTTAGGGTTGACGAGTCTGTCCCGAGAATATTCTCCGCGCGCTTTTCCGTCCCGACGCGTCGACGCCGCGCGAGGCTTACGACACTCGTCGTCCGTCGACGCACGCGCTCGATCGTCGTCCATCGCTCGCGCGCCGATCGCGAGAACACGCCGAACGCGCGCGCGCGACCGCACGACCGCGAGAGAGAGGGCACGACTCGAAACGTCGCGATCGAATCGAATCGAAACCGATCGGTCGTTGGCGCCCGTCGACGACGGAAGAACGGTGGAGAGAGGAGACAGAGGGAGAGCACACGCGGAGGAGGACGAATGTCGACCGCCGATGACGTCGAGGACGCGGTGAGGACGGAGGACACGGTGAGGACGTCGCGAGACGACGCGAGAGACGCGGCGGAGGAGGAGTATATACCCGCGTACGGGGCGCGGGACGCGGATGGACAAAGACGACGACGACGAACGCTGTGGATCGGAGAATTGGCGTATTGGATGGATGAAACGTACGTGTGTTATGCGTTTTCGTCGGTGTATAAGACGATCTCGCGGGTGAAGATTATCAGAAATCGACAAACCGGGTTGAACGAAGGGTACGGTTTCGTGGAATTCGTCACCGAGGAAGACGCCGAGTTCGCGTTGGCGACGTTTCCGGGACACCTGATGCCGGGGACGATGCACGCGTTCGTGTTGAACTGGGCGTTGATTAAACCACCGGTGATGCCGGAAGACGCCGAGGAGGAGGAAGCCGAGGAGGAGGAAGCCGAGGAGGAGGAGAATCCGAAGGAGGTCGAGGAGGAGAATCCGAAAGACGTCGAGGAGGCGCCGGCGGGCCAAGCCGCGGGCCGAGCCCCGGGCCGAGCCGAACTGAAGCTCAAGTCGTCGACGAGTTCGCGCACCGTGCTCGCGCCGGTGAGTGAGGCCGGTTCGGACACATCCGCGGATACGTCCATGGACGACGCCCATCGAGGCGAAGAGGAGGGCAAAGGCGCCGAATACAGCGTCTTCGTGGGCGATCTCGGACAAGACGTCACCGAGGAGGTGCTCACCCAACTCTTCAAGACCAAGTGCTCGACGGCGTGTAACGCTCGCATCGTCGTCGATTTGAAGACGCTCAAGAGCAAAGGATACGGATTTATCGATTTCAAGACGGAGGAAGATTACAACACGGCGATGGAGGAGCTTCCGGGCGCGCGCGTGGGCGCGTCCAAACGTCCCATTCGTATCGCCAACGCCGTCGAACGTCGCATCGACACCGTCAACGGCGTCAACGACGCGCCGCACGATTTTGAAGACCTGGACCCGACGAACACGACCATTTTCATCGGAAACCTGGACGTGACCGTCTCGGGCGACGAGCTTCGCGACGTGTTCGAGCGTTTCGGCGACGTCGCGTACGTCAAGGTGACGCCGAAGAAAGGATGCGCGTTCGTTCACTTTTACAGGCGAGCGCAGGCCAAGGCAGCCTTGGACGCGGTGCACGGGATGAAGTTGGGCGCGAAACATTTGCGACTGTCGTGGGGTCGCCACAACACCACCAAGTGCGCGATCAGTTCCATGCTCAACGGCGGCCAGTATCCGCAATACCTGCCGTCGCCGATGATGGTGCCCCCGCAACCCATGTACGTGCCGACCGTGCCGACGCCGCACACGGTGCCGTCCGTGTTCACGGGCATGCGCATGCCCATGACGCCGGCGGCGTCCGTGTATTCAATGTACGGCGGCGTGCACGTCATGCCGCCCCCGCCTCCGATTTCGCTCGTCGCGCCCGACAACTAGGGCACTACCGAGATTGTCATTCGTACAATTTTCCCTGTACTGTAATAAGAATCACATCATGTCTATCTTTGAACGCGTCTACGACACCCGAATCGCCTCACCGACGAGC
>CEVL01048805.1_pt1 | contig 11688 bp, 12 predicted proteins | sample 427051 | NCBI WGS metagenome assembly CEVL01 (sample SAMEA2623673, study PRJEB7988) | marine metagenome | biome: marine biome (ENVO:00000447); feature: surface water layer (ENVO:00002042); material: "saline water (ENVO:00002010), including plankton (ENVO:xxxxxxxx)" | depth 5 m
TTTTTTTGTATCAATAGAATTATTTTTTTTATTTTTATTTAAACTATTACCATTTTCTATTTCATTTTTTTTAATTAAATTATTATTATCATTATTATTGTTTGAATTATCTTGTGATTTTTTTGTATCAATAGAATTATTTTTTTTATTTTTATTTAAACTATTATTAGTTTCTATTTCATTTTTTTTAATTAAATTATTATTATTATTATAATCATTATTATTATTATTATATAAAAAATCAAATAAACCAGAACCTATTTTTTTCTGTTTCATATTTATTAATAGTAAATAAAAATAAAAAAAATCAAATATATGTAAAATAATTTATATAATTTAATAATTTAGAAGAATAATTAAAATTAATATTAAGAATATTATTATTTAATTGATTTTGAAATTTCCATAAAATTTCAAAATTATTATTATTATTATTTAATTTATTAGGAATGGAAATATTAATATTGTTTGGTAATAATAAATGAATAATATCATCATTATTATTTAATTTTAAATAATTTAAATATGGAAATTTATTATTAAAAATAACATTATTATTTTTAAATTTATTAATTTTCAATGGATATTCTAAAAAGTAATTTGAACCAAAAATAAAAGGATTATTATTATTATTATTTATAGTATTATTAAGTTTAATAATATTATTATCATTATATAAATAAGTTTTATTATCTAAAGAATTTCTATTTAAAATAATATAATTTAATTTATTAATATTATTATAATTAATAATAATATTAAATCTAGTATTATTATTATAAGGATTAATAATATATAAATCTAAAGTATTATTAAAAAATTTATTAACATATAATTTAACATTATAATTTAATAAAAATATAAAAGGATTTGTTTTATAATTATAAATAAAATTATTATTATAAATGATATTATTATGATATTTAAAGAAATTATAATTATAATCTATAAAATTAGTAGAATAAATATTATTATTTAAATTATCAAAATACCAAGTACATTTTTTATTATAATATTTACCATTACAATTATTTAAATATTTAAAAATATTATTCCAATGTATTTTTAGAGGAGAAGGATTATTATTATTTATTTTAATAGATGCGAAATTATTTGAAAAAGCAGAACAATATAATATATTAAATATAATTAAAAAAAAATTAATATAAATCATAATATTAAATAATAGTATAACATTTATTTTTAAGTAAATTTATTTTCTTTTACCACCAGTTGTAGGTGAAAAAGAAGAGCCTCTGTTTTTTAATTTATCAATAAAATATAAAAGATCTAGTTTATGAATTAAATGTGAAAAAAGGTAAGAAGTAGCAAAGAAGAATGCAAAAAAAGCAAAAAATCCTTTAGCTACAGGATTATATCCAACAACAGTATTAGAACTCCAACTTAAACTTACAGCCCATATTGCTAATAATAACCATATAATAAGAAGAAATACATATAATATAGTAACTCCTAAAAAAACATTAGAACCTGCACTAATAACTTCAGTAGTAGCAATAGTGGCACTAGCAACATCAGCAGGTATTTCTACTTCATTTATTTTTTCAGCTTTATTTTCAAAATTTTCATTTGATTTTAATTTATCATATATATATTTTACAGCAAAAACATCCATAATAAAAAATTAAATATTATTTATCTAATTAAAGGAAATATTTATTTTTAATATCTAAAAAATTATAATATGATAAATCAAAAAATTTATTAAAATATTTTAAAATTTTTGTATTATTAAAAATATTATTATCAATATCAAAATTAATATTATTATTAATATTATAATATGAATAATCTGATATAATAATTTTATAATTACAATTATTTAAATAAATAATATTATTTTTATTATAATATTTAAATTTTTTTTTATAATTATTTTTAATAATATAAATTAAATCAATATTAAAATTATCAAAATAAATATTAAATTTATAAAAAGCAGTATATAATGAATATATAAATTGTGTATATATATTATAAATATCAGAATAGTTATTAATAAAAGAAATATTATATTTATGGTAATTAATCATAAATACAATAGAATTATTAATAGGAAATTTTTTATTTTTAATATTATCAAAATAATATAAGAAATCATCTTCATATTCAAAATAACATAAATAATTATTAAAATTAGAAATAATTTTTAATTTATTAGAAATAGAGAATTCGTTTTTAAGAAAAAAAAAATCCCAATCATAAATTTTAATAATATATCCATAATCAATAAATTTTAATAAAGTTTTATAAAAATTTTTACCGATAAAATTAATAAATCTTAAATCATTATTAATTGTTAAATGATATATTTTATCTTTTGTTAAATTATTAATAATAAAATAATTATAATTATAATTATTCATAATAAAAACAATACTTATAAATTTTATATATTATTTAAATACAGGCAAAATTATAATTTATAACACCATTTGGATTACCAGGTGCATAAGGATGTGTTGATAAACCTTTACCCCAATTATCAATAGAATCAGATGGATTAACTTCTAAATTTTGTGAATCTGGTTTAACTTTATCATCAGAAGCATCAGGATTTTCAAATAAAGGTATATGATTATCTTTAGCAACCATTCTATAATTAGTAGGAACTCTATTAAATTTTTCAAGAGCAAATTGTTGAGGGTCTTCATATAACCATTGCCAACGATTAATACCTGTACCTCTTAAAGTGTTAGAAGGATTAGAAAGACGTGTAGATTCTTGTGGAGTAAAACATTTACGAGGGTCTTCATCAAATTTAACATTACATTTGAATTTTTGATTATATTTATCAGGTAAATAATTATCATCATTACATTTAGAATTTTTATAATTAAGACCTTTTAATTCATTAGAATCATCAATAGTATCAGAAATAGAACAAGTATTTAATCCATATTTTTGATATCTTAAAGAAGGGTCATTTGGAACACTTAAACCACAATCTGTACAATCATTACTGGGAACATTAATATTATATAGTCCGGGACCAATACTTCTTTTTAATTTTTCTTCATAAGAACATTCATCATAATTAAGGCGTGTATCATTAGGGTTATTATTCATAGAATAAATTTAATCTCTAATAAAATAAAAATATTTTTATTATAAAAAAAAAATTAACATCTATTAAAATTCATTTTTGGTGGTAATGGAATAGATTTATACATAATTGATTGACATGTACCTAAATGATTAAGAGATGTATCAATTGGTTCTGTTTTGTCATTTTTAATAATATTATCATTAGTTGGTATATAATAATTATCACCGCATTTTGAAATTATTCTTGTTTGTCCTCTTAATTCACTTTCTAAATCAACGATATTTCCTTTAATATGTGAAACAGAAGTACCACCAATAAAACCTAATTGATGTCTACATTTATCTTTATGTTCATATCTAAAAGGAGTTAAAATATAACCTAAAGTATTAACATTTTCTTCTAAATCTTGTTTATAAGAACAGGTATCATATTTTGTTCTATTAAAGCTCATATTAATCTATTATAATATAATATAATTATATTTATATTTATCTTCTTTGTTGTGTAAATCTTTTATTAAATTCAGATCTATTTTTATAAGATCTTGTATCTTCACCCCCATTAGTCCATTGTGGAACTATATTATCGGGATTTTGTATATCTTGTAATGAATCTACTAATGGGTATCCTATTCTTTTTTCTTTTTCCATAACTGTTTTTTTAGATTTATAAACATTTGTATCATTACCACTTAATAAATCTAATTCTTTTTCAACATTACCTTCTGCACCTTTCAATAATGGTGGTGCTTGGAAAACTCTAGCAAATAATTGTGTTGCACATCTATCGTGTGTTAATGAATTAGGATCATTTCTTAAAGCTGAATAATTATCAATTAAATAATCATCAGACAAACCGTATCCTACACGACCTCTTAAATTAGGATGATTTAATCTAAAATCAGGCATAGAACCATAATTATTATCCGATTTATATTCAGCATATTTATCATATAATGTATAATCATTTATTTCTTTATTATTTGTTTCTTTAGCATTTTTCCAACAAGTATCAGAAGCAATATTAGTATTTAAATCATATTTAATATCTGAATTCATAAATATATTTGTTCTTTCTATATATATATTAATTAAAAAAATATTAAGAATAAAATTATAATAATTATTCAGTAATAGAAATTACACGATTTGTTTTTTTACATCTTTTTATATATTCTTTTTTTATATAAACTAAACCATTATCATATCCTTTAATTTTTTCTAAATCTTTAATAACTTTATCTGTTCCGAAATAATCGTGTGATATTACAAAATTAGTATTTATTTTATGTCCTAATGTACATGCTATATAATTATTTAAAATAATTGTATGTTCATTATCTAATACTAAATTATATATATATTTAGTATTATATTCCTTTGATTTTCCAATTGTATATGGAAATATCCATAAACCATCATATAAAATAGGATGATATGGTGTAATAATTGTATTAGAATTTAATTCAATTAATTTAGGATTATTATCACAAAGATATTTAACAACACAAACAACATTACTAATAGTATTATTTAAATTTTTAACAGAATCACCTTTAACAATATATTTAATTTTTTTAAATGTATTATCCGACATTAATACATTTGTATCTTCATGAAAACAACCATTATCAACATTATTAAATGAATTTTGAAAATTATTAATACTTTCTTTTTTACTAATATTTTTAAATCTACTAATATTTTTAAATCTACTATTATTTTTAAATCTATTATAATTTATAAATATATTATCATTATTATTATCATCATTATCATTATCATTATCATTATCATTATCATTATTATTATCATTATCATTATCATTATCATTTTCATTATCATCTATATAATTAATATAATTAGATGGAGTGGGTGGAGGTAAATTACTAAAAATATCATCAATATTATCTTTAATAATATTAAATAATATACCACCGTATTTTTGAATACTTTTATCTTTAAAATTATTACATCTTTCTTCTAAATGTGCATTTGTAAAAGATTTGATATAATTTTTACCCCATGTATTATAATAAGTATTAACAGCCATTTTAATTTGTTCTATATCGTTATTTAAATCATTACATATATATAAATTATTATTATTTAAATAATTATTAAAATTTTTAACTAAATCATTATAAATATTTGTATTTAAAGATTTAATTAATTCTAAACGAGAAATATTAAAATTAATATTATTTACAACATCAGTATTATTATAATCTATAGTATTTTTATTTTTATCAAATGTATATTTAATAATTTTATTTTCATTTTCAATAGTTTTATATTTTAAAGCAATAGTTAATAAGTCTAAACAATTATTTAAATCTTTAGATAAAATTTTAAAAATAATATTTTTATTACAACCAATATGTAAAGTGTTTAAATTAATATTATTTTTATTAAAACCTAAAACTTCAACATTATTTTTAAAATTATTACAAATAAAATCTAAATCAATAATTGCAGTATTACAAATTAAAGTTTTAATATAAGCGAGAGAATGAATAAATACTGTACCAACAAAACCAGAATCTGGTATATATGAGAAATGTCCATTACCTTTTATAGCAATATTAACTAAAATATCAGTATCTAAATTATTACCAAAACCGAATGTATAAATATTAGGGGAAATAATATTACTATCATTAATAACTTTAAGTTTTCTATCAAGTGTTTCTAAAATACCTCTAGGTGGTAATAAATGATTACTAGGAATACCATCAGTTAATAATAGTAAAGATTTAACTCTATTAGTATTTGTATTATTTTTATCTAAATATTGTTCTAAACCTTTATTTAAACCTGCCCAAATATTAGTAGCACCTTTTGTTTTTAAATTATTAATTAGTGATTTAATATATTCTTTATTAGTACTATCAATATGTGTTAATTTTATTAATGTATCAGCATAATCTGAAAATGTAATAATAGAAATACGGTCATTTGGTTTAATAGATTCAATAATAGTATTTAAAGCATGTTTAGTAATATCTAAAATAGTGAATCCGATATCAACACTTTTACCATTTTGTTGAACATTAGCATTAGAGTCCATAGAACCAGAAATATCAATTACAGCAACAATATCAATAGGAGGACTATATTCTAAATTAATAATGTCAATATTAAGATGATAATAGGTATATTCATTTTTAATATATTTATTAATTTTAAATTTACATATATTATCATTTAATTTAAAATTATTATTAGTTTCAATAATTTCAGTATCTTTTATAAAATTTTTTGATTTAAATAAATTAATTAATTCTAATAAAGAACGATTAGGTTTTAAATCAGATAATTTTAAATTTTGTCTTGTAATAGGTGATGTATTATTATTTACTAGCCATTTAGTAATTGCTGAATATTCATATGTAATACCATCGTTATCAATATAAGGATTAGACATAATATTATGTGTAATCGGACATAAAAATGAATCTGGTATTGTAGAAGATGCCATTGATATTAATGATATAAAATAATATAATCATTTTTTTTATTTTAATAAATTTTGATTTTCAACCGGAATATTTTCACATGCATCTATTAAATTATCATTAAAACTAATATTTTGATAATTATCAACATATTGTTTTTCTAAATTTGTATTAAAAAATTCTTTAATATCCCAAGAATCTTTATTTTGACTATTACCAATTTTTTCATACACATTATCACCATTTTTATATAATTTATTAAAAGTTTCAGTACTACCATTATTATCTATTTTATTAATATAATATGTAGACCATAATTTATCATCATTTAAATGTGTATATTTGTATTCAATTTTTTTAATAATATTTTGATTATTATCTAAATTATCTTTAGTAAAAGTAATAGAAGAAGAAAAATTAGCCATTAGAAATTTATTATTCTAATTAAGGTATATTTTATATTTTTATATTATTTTACTCTTAAATCTGTATATAAATTATTATAACATTCTATACCACCTTCTTCTTTACATGTTTCATTATCTCTATATAACCATTTTGCAAAACCTTCTTGATCATTAATAATATTATTATTTGGTACTGTATAAAATATATTACTTAAAATATTTCTATTATATATATCATAATCATCGGTATAAATAGAATTATTTAATATTTTATTTATTTTATTTTTAATACATTTATTATCAATATCACAATTATCATAATTTCTATTATCATAAATGTTTCGATTCATTAAAGGATTATTTTTTGAAGGTGTTACACATAATTTGTTATCAACATAACTTAAATTATTTAAATTATTAAATTTTTCTTTAATAATATTTAAATTAAAATTGTAATAATTTAAATAAAGTAAACATAAAATTATAATAAATACAAATAATGCTATTTTATAATTATTTAAAATTAAAGCTAATATTATACCACAAAATAATATAAAACGAATAATAGTATTAATTTTTTCAGATTGTGTCATATTATTATTTAGAATAAAAATAGGTTTTAATAATTCTGAATAATCTAATATCATTATTATTATGTAATCTCTATATTATTAATGTATTTTCTTTTTATTGATTATTATTTTTAGCAGCTAATTTTTTTCTAGCTTTTTTTTGTGCAGCTAATTTTCTATAATTTGAATCACTAAATCCTGATCTTGTACCTTTTTGACTTCCTCCCATTGATTTAGCCATATTTTTCATTGAATTAATATCGGGCATATCATCATTATTATTTGACATTAAATCAGCAAACATACTCATCATATTTCCCATATTTGGTGCTTTACCTTTTGATTGATCTTGATTATTTCCAAACATTCCCGGCATCATTGTTGCAAATTTCATTGCATCTTTCATTAAATTTTCTTGATTTAATTCACCACTTGATAATTTTGTTGCCATTTTTTGACTTACATTTGAAATAATATCACCAAATCCACTATTCGGGTCTCCTAAACTTTTTAATACATCTCCATTTTCTCCTATTGATTTTTGTAATTTATTTATATCGACATCTTCTAGTATTTCCTTTGCTAATTGTCCTAATGTTGTATTTTCCATTCCACCCATATTTAATTCTACTGATTTTTTTATTTTTATTTGTTTTATATATTGTAAATTTGTTAATATTGTTTTAAAATTATCATTTTCATCTTCTAATTCTTTTAATTCTTCTTCATAGTTATTTTGTTGTAATAAATTTACTATTTTTGTTGATACTTCATCATCAATATCTCTTGTTAAAATAAAAAATATACTTACATAATGATGACAAATATATTCATCTCTTAATATTTTTTTTATTTCACCTAATGTTATATCATTAAATATTAATAATTCAGAATTATTTTCTAACCATTCATTTGCTATATTTGTTATATCTGTTTCATTTGAAATATTTAAGTCTTCTTTATCTTCATTTTTTATTATATTTATTTTTTTATATGATTCATATATTTCTTCTGATATATTTTTTTTAAAATATAATATATATTCATCTGTTGATTTATCTAATGTTAAATAATTATTTTTAATACTATCATAGACTTTTTTCGCTGTTGTACTTTTTTCTTTATGTTTTTTTGTTGTTGTTTTTAATCTTTTTATTAAATCTATATAATATTGATTAAATATATATGTTTTTGTCATTATTATTACTATATTTATTTTTGTATATTTCTTTATATAATTTATATTATATCTTGATTTCTTTTATTTAATAATTCTTCTATTGAAGGTAATTTTAATTCATTATTTTGATTTGTTGATGATATTGGATTTATACTTGAACTATTATCTACTATTTTTTCTATATCATTATCATCTCTTAATACATCCCAACTATACATTTTATCTTTTAATATATTATCATCACTTTCATCTATTAATGAAAATTTATCTGATAATGAACTTCCTAATGTAAATGCTGATGGACCATTATCTTCTTGATTATCACTCATATTTATATTTTCTTTTGAATCTTTTGTTTCTTTATTTAATCTTGTATTATTATCTTGTGTAAATAATACACCTCTGTTTGGTAATAATAAATAATCAAATACTTGTTTTCCAAAAAGTATATCATCTTTATTTATTTTATTATTATTTTCTATTTTACTTATCAATGCTGGTACTGAATGTATTATTCCTTCTATATTATATTCTTTTCTTAATGAATCAATTGATATCTTTTTTACTATATTATTTTTATCATGTTTATCTATTGTTTCTAATAATATATTACAATGTTTACAAATATCACTATATATTAATATCATTCTAAATTTAATTATAAAATATTTCTTAAATAATTATATTATATATAAGTATTTATTTATTCTATATTATTATATATAATTTCATTAGAGAATAATGGAATTAAGACAAGGTGATATTCCTTCAATGGATAATTATTATAATTCTACAAATTGGGAAAAAATTAAAAATTATGATATTAAAGTTAATAAAAATAATCCTATTGCAAATTTAACTTATTTACCACAAAATGAAAGTTTTAGTAATATTAATGAATCTTTTACTTCATTAACTGGTGAAGTTATGAATAAAGAAGATTTAAAACATAATAATATGCAAAAATTTATTAAAGGTTCTGTAACACAAAATACAAATATTGATAGATATGTTATTGATAATAATAAAGATGTTCATAAACTTTATAATAATAAAAAAGAACTTGAAAATTTCTTTCAACCTACTGCTGGTTATGATTTAATTAATGGTTCTAAATTTGATTCCGCTTTTTTAAAAGATAGAAGTAATTCAACTTTAACTAATATTAATAATAATGTTTTTCCGATTGAACAAAAAAGAGTTGGACCCGGTATTAATGATGGTTTTAATGATGCCGGTAGTGGCGGTTTTCATAATTTTTATTCTAATGTTTATTCTAAACCTAAAAATATAGATGATTTAAGAGTTAAAAATAATCAAAAAGAAAAAACTTTTGGCATTAATTATAATGCTCCTAAAAATGAAATTGCAAAAAGAGGTGTTGTAAAATCTTTTACTAAAAATAAACCTGAAAAAGTTTATAATACTGATGAAAAAAATTGGTTTAAAACAACTGGTGCTAATCTTAAAAGTTCTAATAGACCTATTGAAAATTTAAAACATACTAATAAACAAGATTTACATCCTGAATATTCTGGAGGTATTAAATATACTAATCCAGGTGTCGGTGCATTTGATGAATATGGTAAAAATAATATTATGGTTTATGATAATGAAAGACAAACTACTGAAGATAAAACTGTCGTTACTAATTTTACTAGCATGATTAAATCTATTATTTCTCCTCTTATTGATGGTGCTCGTTTCACTACTAAAGAATATACTATTGATGCTCCCCGTGAAACTGGTGGTAATTTAAAAGGTTTAGTTGAAAAACCTACAACTTATGATCCTATTAATCATATTTCTAAAACTACTATTAAAGAAACTACTATTCATGATAGTGATAATTCTAATTTAAAAGGACCTAATACTTCTTATTCTGCTCTTCATGATGATGCTAAAACAACTGTTAAAGAAACTACTATTCACGATAGTGAAAATTCTAATTTAAAAGGTCCTAATACTTCTTATTCTGCTCTTCAAGATGATGCTAAAACTACTGTTAAAGAAACTACTATTCACGATAGTGATATTCTTAATTTAAAAGCTGACCCTAAAACTTATCTTGAAAATTTTGATAAAATGAAAACTACTGTTAAAGAAACTGTTAATGTATGTGATAATATTCGTAATATTGGTCCTCATCAATATAAAACTTATGTTTATGATCCAGATTTAATTGCTAAAACTACTGTTAAAGAAACCACTATTATTGGTAAATCTGAATATGGATTCTTAGGTGGTTTACTTAATAAATTAGTTGGTGGTTATTTTAATAAAGAAATTGAACTTAATAACACTAATAAACAATTCACTTCTGATAATCCTTCAAGAGGTAATGTTTCTTCTGTTCATGAACATAGACAAGGCAATCGTAATCATTATTATGAAGCTCCACAAGATGATACTAGAGAAACTATTTTAATTGCTGCAGGACATACTCCAAATCCTGGTAATATGAATATCGCTGTTGATTCTTCTAGTATTAAAATGAAATCTGATAGAAATCAACTTCTTAATAGACAATATGGTAATATTGGTAAAATTTATCAAAATAATAATAAAAATTTCTCATCTTCTGTTGATTTTAGAAAATCTATTACTAAAGAAAATATTCAACATAATGCTTTCGCTGAAAGACTCGATTCAAATATTATGAAATCTTTAAAAACTAATGAATTAAATATTAATATTAATCCTATTTAATTTATAATACATATAAGAATTCTATCTATTTTATATTATAAATATGCAAGCTTTTATTGATACAAAAAAAGAATATATGCATTATATTTTAGATTCTATTACTATTCCTATCGCTGAAAAAATTAATTCTTTTTATCTTCAATCTATTGAAGATAAATCAGGTTTAAAAGGTTTTCAAATTAAACTTAATAATATTAAAAATTGGAATAATTTAATTATTGAAGAAGAATATTCTAATATATTAAAAAATTCTAAATATAAAAATTTAGATAAAATTTATAAATTAATTATTA
>CEVL01039393.1_pt1 | contig 11585 bp, 13 predicted proteins | sample 427051 | NCBI WGS metagenome assembly CEVL01 (sample SAMEA2623673, study PRJEB7988) | marine metagenome | biome: marine biome (ENVO:00000447); feature: surface water layer (ENVO:00002042); material: "saline water (ENVO:00002010), including plankton (ENVO:xxxxxxxx)" | depth 5 m
TTGATTTGTTAGCACCTTATGCAAAGGGTGGTAAAATAGGTTTATTTGGTGGAGCAGGTGTTGGCAAAACAGTTATAATAATGGAGCTTATTAACAATATCGCTAAAGCTCATGGTGGGTTTTCAGTATTTGCTGGAGTTGGAGAAAGAACTAGAGAAGGAAATGATCTTTATCATGAAATGATGGAGTCAGGAGTTATTAAACCTGAAGGTTCTGGATCCAAAGCAGCATTAGTGTATGGACAAATGAATGAACCTCCAGGAGCTAGAGCTAGAGTTGCTTTAACAGGATTAACTGTAGCAGAATATTTTAGAGATCAAGAAGGACAGGATGTATTATTCTTTGTAGATAATATTTTTAGATTTACCCAGGCAGGCTCTGAGGTTTCTGCTTTATTAGGAAGAATTCCTTCAGCAGTAGGGTATCAACCTACTCTAGCAACTGATATGGGAAATTTGCAAGAAAGAATAACCACAACTAATAAAGGATCAATTACATCGGTACAAGCCATCTACGTTCCAGCTGACGACTTAACAGACCCTGCTCCTGCTACATCTTTTTCACACTTAGACGCTACGACAGTTTTATCTAGACAAATTGCAGAACTTGGGATTTATCCTGCGGTTGATCCATTGGACTCTACTTCTAGAATATTAGACCCCCGAGTCGTTGGAGATGAACATTATAGAGTTGCAAGAGAAGTTCAAAAAATTCTTCAAACATATAAATCTCTGCAAGATATTATCGCAATTTTAGGAATGGATGAGTTGTCAGAAGAAGATAAACTTACTGTTGCAAGAGCTAGGAAAATTCAGAGATTTTTATCACAACCATTTTTCGTAGCAGAAGTATTTACTGGATCACCAGGAAAACTTGTTGATTTAGAATCAACAATTAAAGGTTTTGATGCAATTTGCAAAGGTGAATATGATCATTTACCTGAAGCTGCTTTTTACATGGTTGGAACTATTGAAGAAGCAATTGAAAAAGCTGAAAAAATGGCCAAAGAAGCAGCTGCTTAATGAGCGAAGAATATAAATTAGAGATAATTAATCCAGAAGAGTCTTTCTTGATTAAAGAAGATGTAATCGAAGTTGTTGTTCCAGCTTTTGAGGGAGAAATGGGAATATTAAAAGATCATATTTCAATAATCTCATTTTTAAAACCTGGTATAATAAAAGTTATTACCAAATCTTCTGAAGAAAAATACTATTTAGAAGATGGAATTGTTGAATTTAAGGATAATAATTTATCAATTTTAACAAGCTTTGTTGTAAAAACATCTGAATTTGAAAAAAGCAGATTAAATAATCTTCTCGAGGAAGCTGAAAAAGAAATTAAAAATACTGAAATTAATGATCAAAAAAAATATTTAATTGATCAAAAAATAGAAGTTCTTAAATCTCTATCAATAAATTAAAAAATTAAATTTAGATGTTTTTGTATTTTTTTATAAACTTCTAATTTAAAACTGACTGCAACTTTAGTTATATCACTTATGTCTATCCACTTCCAATCCATAAATTCTGGTTTGTGAGTATTTAAATTTATTTCTTTATCATTTCCATTAAATCTCATTATAAACCATTTTTGTTTTTGTCCCCTATATTTTCCTTTCCATATTATTCCTAATAAATTTTGAGGCAATTCATATGTTAACAATTCATCAATTTCTTTTATTAAATCAACACTTTCAATTCCTGTTTCTTCTTTGAGCTCTCTTAATGCTGCAGATAAATATTCTTCACCAGGATCAATCCCGCCCTGGGGCATTTGCCAAAAATTTTTTGGATTATCTATTCTTTTTCCAACAAAAATCTTATTAGATTTATTTAAAACTACAATTCCTACGCCATCTCGCAATGGCAAGTTATCTAATTTTTTTTTCATTTACTAACCGTTTAGTAACTTAATAGCATATTCAAGCTGGTTATCAGTATCTGTATTTATTCTAAATTCTTCAGAACCTTCCGCAACAATTATGTCAGGGGATACTCCAACTTCAGAAATAGATTTTCCTGATGGAAGATAATATTTGGAAACTGTTAATCTTATTGCACCTCTATTCTTTAATGGAATAATTGACTGAACCGAACCTTTTCCATAACTATTTTCTCCAATGACTATTGCTCTTTTATGATTTTTTAAAGCTCCGGCAACTATTTCTGCTGCAGACGCAGAACCATAATTTATTAGAACAATAAGTGGATTTCCATTAATAATATCACCTTTCTTAGCAAACCATTTTCTATTTTCTCTTTCTTTCCTACTTTTTGTTGAAACTATTTCTCCATTATCAAGAAAAAAATCTGCAATTTTTATTGCTTGGGACAATAGTCCTCCAGGATTATTTCTTAGATCTAAAATAAAATACTCAACATTTTTATTTTTTTTTAATTTTGAAACTTTTTCTTTTATTTGTTTACTGCTATTTTCATTAAATGAAGTTAGTCTTATATATCCTAAATTTGTATCTATAATTTTTGACTTAACAGACTCTATTTTTATAATTTCTCTAGTAATATTAAATATTAATGACTTTTTTACACCTCGTCTTCTTATCGTAATTTCTAAATCTGAACCAACAGGTCCTCTCATCAATTCAACTGCTTCAGTTAGTGATTTTCCTTGTACTTGTTCATTACCAATTTTGACTATGTAGTCACCCGCTTTAATTCCAACTCTATCTGCTGGTGAGCTATCAATTGGAGATATAACTTTCACAACGCCAGCCTCCATTCCCACTTCGATACCGAGTCCTCCAAATTCACCGCTTGTTTCAGTCTGCATTTCATTAAACATTTCAGGAGACATATAGGCAGAATACGGATCTAAAGATTGAAGAACCCCATTTATTGCTGCGTCCATGGCCTCACTTTGATTAATATCATCAACATATTCTTTATTAATCTTATCTAAAACTTCACTGAATAAATCAACTTTACTATATATATCTTCTTCTTTATCAGCAAATGACAAGCTGATATTTAATGTAAAAAAAATTGTTAGAATAATTAAATATAAGAATTTTTTCATATCATAACTTTTTCTTTAGGCATTAGTTCAGACCACATTTTTTCTAATTCATAAAATTTTCTTTTATCTGGATTAAAGATATGAACTATTAAATCTATTCCATCTACTAACTTCCATTCATTACTATCTTTTCCCTCTATTTTACAATTTAAAATTCCATTTTTTTTAAATCCTTCTAAAACTTGTTCAGATAAAGCTTGTATGTGTCTTGAAGAAGTACCACTAGCTACAATCATATAATCAGCAATTGATGACTTGCCCTCTAAATTTATAGAAACTATATCTAAAGCCTTGTTTGAGTCTAAGATTTTAATTATATCTTTTTTAAGGTTGGAAATTTTTTCCATTAATACGATGAGACTATCAAATTTTTCTCAATTGAGAAGATGAAATATTGACCTTTTTAAAAGATATAAAAACCAAACCTTTTTTATTAAATTTTTTATAGGTTAATGATTTCATTGATCTATGTTTATATCCTTTTCTATCAAAGACTAAAATTTTACATTCATTGAAAATTTCTTGCCATTTATGCCATTTATGAAAATTAATTAAATTATCAGCACCCATAATAAAATATAAACTATTTGTTTTTTCATATTTTTTAATAAAATTTATAAGATCGATTGTTTTTCTGGATTTTATTTTTTTCTCAAAATATTTAATTTTTATAAATTTATTTTTTAAATTTATTTTTTTTGCATATTTTATTCTTTTTAATAAACTTAAGTTACTTTTTTTTTTAAATGGATTTTGATTTGTTATGCACCAAATTATTTTATCTAGTTTAAATTTTTTTTTTGCTATTTTAGAAATTTCAATATGACCATTATGCGCTGGATCAAAAGTTCCTCCTAATATACCAATTTTTTTTTTAAAATTTTTTTTCAATTTATTTTCTTATTTGTCCAGTACCTATTATTTCATACTTATATGATACTAGTTGATTCAATCCAACAGGACCTCTAGGAGGTATTTTATTAGTTGAAATTCCTACCTCTCCTCCAAAACCAAATTCTCCTCCATCTGCAAATTGTGTTGAGGAATTAAGTATTGCAATTGAACTTTTAACATTCTTTAAAAAAAAATTTGCGGTCTTTTTATTTTGTGTCAAAATTGCATCTGTGTGCATTGTTCCATATTTATTTATATGATTAACAGCAACTTTTACATCTTTTACAGATTTGACAGACACCATTGGTAGTAAATATTCTTTAGACCAATCTTTTTCAGTAGCATTTTTCGCTTTTCCTTTAAAAATTTTTTTTATTTTCTTATCTGCAATTATAATACAATTATTTTTTTCAAGTTTTTTTAAAACAGGATTAACAAATTTTTTTAGAGTTTTTTCGTGAAATAATACAGTCTCAGTTGCGCCACATATACTCGTATTTCTCAACTTTGCATTATATACAATTTTTTCAGCAAGATTTAATTTTGCATCTTTATCTATAAAAGTGTGACAATTGCCTTCTAAATGACCAATTATTGGAATTTTAGAAATTTTTTGGACTTTTGAAACTAAGTTTTTTCCTCCTCGAGGTATAATAACATCAATAAATTTTTCCATTTTAGAAAGAAGTATATCTACAACTTTCCTATTTCTATTTTTAATAAATTGTACATAATTTTCATCGACTTTATTTTCCTTAAGAGCTTTTCTAAATAATTTTGAAATTATTAGATTTGAAAAATATGCTTCTGAACCACCCCTCAAAATAACACTATTCCCAGATTTAAAACACAAACTTGATACATCTGATGTAACATTCGGTCGACTTTCATATATTACCCCAATAACACCTATAGGTATTGTAACTCTTTTTATAACTAATCCATTTGGTCTTTTCCATTTACTTAAAGTTATATTTGTAGGGTCTTTAAGTTTCGCAATATTATTTATCGATTTAATTATTTGATTTATTTTAGAATTATTAAGCAATAATCTGTCGATTAAATTTTCTTTAAGACCTTTTTTAATTGCAAATTTAATATCCTTTTTATTTTCTTTAATTATTTTCGATTTATTTTCATTAATTAATTTTCCAAATTTATATAAAATTTTATTTTTTAATTTTTGGTCTATTTTTACAGTTAATGCCCTATTAGCTTTTTTACCTATATTTACTAAATTTTTATCCATTAAATTTCCACCATATCATCTTTATGAACTACTTCGGACTTAGTTATATATCCTAATAAATCATTTATTTTATTTGAATGTTGACCTCTTATTTTTGATATTTCGTCTGAAGAAAAAGAACTTAAACCTCTTGCATATTCATTCATATTTTTATCAAGAATTTTTATATGATCTCCTTTGTTAAATTTTCCATTGATCTTTTTAATGCCTGCTGCAAGTAGGCTTTTACCTTTTGTAAGTGCTTTTATAGCTCCGTCATCTATAACTAATTCTCCTTTAGGAGAAACTGAGCTAATTATCCATTTTTTTCTCGCATCTAATTTAGATATTTTTGGTAAAAACCATGTACATGAATTTTTTTTTATTATTTTCTTAATTGGATTCAAGGTCAATCCATTTGCAATTGCCATTACACAACCTGAGTGTTGACAAATTTTTGCAGCATCAATTTTTGTTTTCATGCCGCCTGTTCCATACTCACCTACACTTTTTGTAGCAACTTTCTCTATTTGAAAATCAATATTATTTATCTCTTTTATCATTCTTGCATCTTTATAAATTTTAGGATTTTTTGTATATAGTCCGTCAACATCTGATAGCAAAACTAAACAATCTGCTCCTGATATTTGAGCCACACGTGATGCAAGTCTATCATTATCACCATATTTAATTTCCGAAGTAGCAATACTATCATTTTCATTTACAATTGGGACAAATCCTAATTTAAATAAGTTTTCAAAAGTTCTTTTTGCATTAATCGCTCTTCTTCTTTGTTCAGTATCTTCTAATGTCAATAAAATTTGAGATAAATTAATTTTCATTAAATTAAATGTTTTTTTAAATAAGTTCATTAACTCTATTTGTCCAATGGATGCTATAGCCTGACTTTTATCCAATTTAAGGTTTTTTTTATTTAATTCTAATTTTTTACAGCCTAAAGCAATTGCTCCTGAGCTTACGATAATTACATTTTTTTTTTGATTTAATAAATTTTTGATATCTTTAGCAAATTCTACTAACCATTTTTTTCTAATTACTTTTTTATCATCTATAATCAATGATGATCCTATTTTTATAACAATCGTTTTTGAATTTTTAAGATGCATAATTAATGATTTTAGATTTGATTTTAGAAATATATTGTTTTTTTATTGTTGATAATAATAAAACTTTTTTCTTAGTTTTTTTATTAAATTTCTCTTCTTTCTCCTTTAATTCTTTTTTATTGATTAAATCAATTTTATTCAAAACCACTAACTCATTTTTTTTTAATAAATCCTTACTATATTTACCCAATTCCTCTCTTATTTGTTTATATGATTTAAATAAATCATTTTCAGTGACATCAATTAAGTGTAACAAAGTTTTGCATCTTTCAATATGTTTAAGAAATTTAATTCCTAGTCCGGTCCCAGAATGAGCACCTTCGATTATTCCAGGAATATCTGCTAAAATTATTTCTTTATTGTCATAAATAGCAACTCCTAAATTGGGATTTAATGTTGTAAATTTATAATTTGCAATTTTAGGTGTAGCTTTAGTAATTGATGCTAATAAACTAGATTTACCTGCGTTTGGCAATCCAATTATCCCAATATCAGCGATTGTTTTTAATTGCAGCCATATCCAGAATTCTTCACCTTTTATACCTTTTGTAATTTTTTTTGGTGCTCTATTTGTAGAAGATTTAAATCTTGTGTTTCCAAGCCCACCTTTACCTCCTAATGCAGCTACAAAATTTTCATTTTCTTTTTTAAAATCAAATATTAAAGTTTTATTATCTTCTTCAAAAATTTGTGTGCCTACTGGTACTCTTAAATGCAAATCTTCTCCTCCTTTACCAGTTTGTTTTTTGCCTTTTCCATCTTCACCTCTCTGGGCTTTAAAATGCTGTTGATACCTGAAGTCTATAAGAGTATTTAAGTTTCTTTCTGATTTTAATATAATCGATCCACCTTTTCCACCATCTCCACCATCAGGTCCTCCAAACTCGATAAATTTTTCACGTCTAAAACTAGGAGATCCAGAACCCCCATCTCCGGCTTTGATAAATATCTTAACTTGATCTAAAAATTTCATGATACAACCAGTGTTTTTAAGTTGTATAGATTAATTGGGTTTTACAGAAACAAATGTTCTATCTGATTTTGTTTTCTTAAATTCTACTCTTCCTTTTATCAAAGAGAATATAGAATGATCTTTTCCCATTTTTACACTTTCTCCAGGAAAAATCTTAGTACCTCTCTGTCTTACAATTATATTTCCTGGATTAACTATTTGTCCACCGTATTTTTTTACACCTAGTCTTCGACCTGCACTATCTCTTCCGTTACGTGACGATCCACCAGCTTTTTTTGTTGCCATAAATTACTCTTTTTTTTCTATCTTAATTTTATCCTCTTTATTATCATCTTTTTTTGCTTCGGCAAATACCTCTCCATCTTTAGCAAATATTTTTTTAATTTGTATCAGAGAATACTGTTGTCTATGACCATTTTTTCTTCTTGAATTTTTTCTTCTTCTTTTTTTAAATATTAATACTGTTCTATTTTTTGCATTTTTAATTAATTCTGCTTCAACTTTTGCTCCATTTACAGTAGGTGAGCCAATCTCTATTACATTTTCGTCCCCATATGCCAAAACTTCATTAAATTCAATTTTACCAGGCTTATCTTTATCTAGTTTTTCAACTTTAATTATATCGCTGGTTTGGACTTTATATTGTTTTCCACCCGTTTGTATTATAGCAAATGACATTATTTCCTTTTTATTTGATCTGCAATATAGAGCTAGACTCTACATAGTCAAGCTGAATAAATTAAAAATTATCCTTTAAATCTCTGAGTTTTGAAAAGGTTTCAAGTGGAGTTGGTTCAATTAAACTTAAATTTCTTTGAATATATTTTTGATCTGATCTTAAAAATATGTTCATATCTATTTCATCTTGCAAAGTAACAGGAATAGTTGGAAAACCCTCCTTTATTTTTTTTTTATTCTCACTTATTTTTCTTTTTAATTTTTCATTATTTGGATCATACATTAAACAAAATTCAGAATTTTTAACTGTATATTCATGACCACAAAAGATCATTGTTTCCTTGGGAAAATTTTTAATTAAATTTAGTGAGTTAAACATTTGTTCATAAGTACCTTCAAATATTCTTCCACATCCTAAAGAAAATAATGTATCTCCAGTAAATAATAATTTTTCATTAAAAAAGTTAAAACATATATGTCCTGAAGTATGCCCAGGTATATGAAAAATCTTTGCTTCAAATTTTTCATATTTCCAAACTTGTTTATCTTTTAATGGAATGTCTATCTCAGGAATTCTATTTTTATCTTCAATGAAACCCACCACTTTTACATTATATTTTTTTTTTAAATCTTTGTTTCCTCCAATATGATCAAAATGATGATGGGTATTTAATACAAATTTGAGGTTTATATTATTTTTCTCTACAAAATTAATTATTGGTTCAGGCTCACTTGGATCAATAACACAAGCTTGTCTAGAATCCTCATCAATTATTAAATAAGAATAATTATCTTCTAGACATTTAATTATTTCTACCTTCATTTTTTTTCTACTAAAAAAATTCCTAATTCAGAAAATAAATTTTTTACATTTAAATTTTTATTATTTATTTCAGAAACTGTTTCTTCATGAAGTGCAATTGATCTAACCAAATTAATATTTTTTTTATTACAAAAATTTACAAAATCTTTAATTGTACACATATGCAAGTTAGGAGTATTATACCATTCATTTGGGAGATGTTTATTTACTGGCATTGTGCCCTTTAGTAATAAATGTATTCTAATTTTCCAATAACCAAAATTTGGAATTGTAATTATAGCTTTTTTTGAGACTCTTAATAAATCATCAATTACTTTTTCTGGTTTATAAAACGCTTGAAGCGTTTGCCCTAAAATTGCATATTCAAAAGATAAATCTGGAAATTGTTTTAGATCATCTTCTGCATTCCCTTCAATAACAGATAAACCTTCAGCAATGCACATCTGAACCTTTTCTTTTGATATCTCTAAGCCTCTACTATCTACATTTTTATTATCTTTTAAATATTTCATTAATATTCCATCCCCACACCCAACATCTAAAACTCTAGAATTATTTTTAACTAATTCTGAAATTATTTGAAATTCTTTTTTCATAAGTTTATATAGTTTGCCTCTAAAAAATTATTTATAGATTTTAAAAATTCAGGAACTTCTAGAAGGAAAGAGTCATGACCTTTATCACTAGCAATTTCAATAAATCCAACATTTGCTCCTGCTGCATTTAGAGCTATAACAATTTCTTTATTTTCTGAAGTTGGATATAACCAATCAGATGTAAATGAAATTATAAAAAATTTTACTTTACTATCTTTAAAGGCATTTGAAAGATTTCCATCGTATTGCTTTACTAAGTCAAAATAATCCATTGCTCTAGTTATATAAAGATAGCTATTAGCATCAAAACGATCAACAAAAGCTGATCCTTGATGTCTTAAATAACTCTCAATTTGAAAATCTGCATCAAAACTAAATTTTAAATCGTCTCTTTCTTGTAATTTTCTTCCAAATTTTTCTTGTAAACCTTTCTTTGAAAGATAAGTAATATGTGCTGCCATTCTTGCAACAGACAAACCTTTGTCTGGAGAATTTTCTCCCTCTAGATAGTCTCCTTTATTCCAATTGTTATCAGCCATTATTGCCTGTCTTCCCAATTCATTGAGTGCTATATTTTGCGCAGAGTGGCTAGCTGTACAAGCAATTGGTATTGCAGTTTTAGATTTATTAGGAAAATTTGCAACAAACTGTAAAACTTGCATACCTCCCATTGAACCGCCCATTACACTAAACAATTGATCAATTTTAAAATATTCTAATAAATTATATTGAGCATTAACCATATCGTTAATAGTAATAATTGGAAAATTCGTTCCATATTTTTTTTTGGTATTAGGGTCAATACTATTAGGACCATAAGATCCTATACAGCCCCCTATAACATTTGCACATATTACAAAAAATTTGTTTGTATCTACTGCTTTACCAGGACCAACCAAATGAGACCACCATCCACTTTTGTTTGTTATTGGATTTTTACCTGTCACAAATTGATCACCTGTTAATGCATGAAATGCTAGGATTGCATTATTTTTTTTTTCATTTAATTTTCCATAAGTTTCGTAAGCCAAAGGAAAATTTGATATAGTTTTACCACAATCCAATTTTAAGGGTTTTTCTACAATAATAGTTTTTAACTCTTCAATTTTTTTCATCTTTTCCTTTATTTATGAATTGAGAGGTAAAAAAAACTTATTTAGCGGTTTTTTTAAAGCGCTCGCAATTCAGTTAAATCAGCGCAATGATTATTTACATTATAGATTTTTATATGTCAATTTTTTTGAAAATCATTATTTATTATATGTAAATAAGTAATTTTTTATCTATAAAGATACAAAATATTGAAAAAATATGACTTCGCTAAAATTTAAAAAAATAAATATAGAAGCTTATAAGCCAGGAAGATCTATATTAAAAAAAAAGAAAAAAATAATAAAACTATCCGCGAATGAGTCAGCATTAGGGGTAAGTTCAAAAGTTCTCAAAATATTACGAAGCAAAAATTATAAAATTTCTAAATATCCAGAGAGTAAATCTATAGATTTAAGAGGTTTAATTTCTTCAAAATTTAAATGTGATTTTAATAAGATTATTTGTGGATCAGGATCTGATGAAGTAATCCAAATGTTATGTCAACTATTTCTTAAGCCAGGAGACGAAGTAATAGTGCCACAATATAGTTTTTTAATGTATAGAATTTATTCATCAATTGTAGGTGCTAAAGTTATTTTTTCTAAAGAAATAGAATTTAAAGCTTCTGTAGAAGATATAATTAAAAAAGTTAGTAAAAAAACAAAAATAGTTTTTTTAGCAAATCCAAATAATCCAACTGGAACATATTTAGAAAAAAAAGAAATGATTAATCTTAGAAAAAAACTAAATAAAAAAATTTTATTAGTTGTAGACGATGCTTATGATGAATATATGAAAGATGAAAAATATTCATCGGGACTGAATCTATTTAAAAATAAAAAAAACGTTTTTATATTAAGAACTTTTTCTAAAATATATGGCCTAGCCTCTTTAAGAGTAGGATGGGGTTATGGTGATAGAAAAATAATTGATGCATTAAATATGATTAAACCACCTTTTAATGTAAATAAAATTGCCCAGCTATGTGCAATGGAGTCATTAAAGGATAGTAAATTTATATCAAAATCTGTTAAACATAATTTATTTTGGAGCAGTAAAATTAAAAACAGATTAGAGAGATTTAATATCTTTTGTAATAAAGTAAGTGCAAATTTTCTTTTACTTAATTTTAATAAAT
>CEVL01031685.1_pt1 | contig 11468 bp, 11 predicted proteins | sample 427051 | NCBI WGS metagenome assembly CEVL01 (sample SAMEA2623673, study PRJEB7988) | marine metagenome | biome: marine biome (ENVO:00000447); feature: surface water layer (ENVO:00002042); material: "saline water (ENVO:00002010), including plankton (ENVO:xxxxxxxx)" | depth 5 m
GATCAGGAGCGAGAGAAGCCATAGAGCAATACCCAGATCGTTTCATAGGGTGTCACGAGCCTGACCCGAACGATGTAATGGGCTCCATAGCAACTGTTCGAGAACTGCATAAAAATAGCTACATCAAAGCAGTATCTGCATTCCCAGCAGGAAGAAACCCTCAAGTACCCATCAACGATCCTAAAATGTACGCGCTTTACGCAGTATGTGTCGAATTGGATATTCCGATCTTTTGTTGCGCAGGAATCCCAGGGCCACGTGTACCCTTTGAAGCCCAGCATGTGAAACTCATTGACGATGTCATGTATGATTTCCCAGACTTGAGGTTCGTCACAAGACACGGATGTGAACCATGGGAAGATTTAGCAGTCAAACTCATGTTGAAATGGCCCAATCTTTTCTATTCAACATCAGCCTTCGCTCCAAAATATTATCCCAACGCAATAATTGACTATGCAAATACAAGAGGAGCGGAAAAAGTACTATACGCAGGTTATTTCCCGATGGGCATCCACATTGACACGATTTTCGAACAGCTCCCCGATGTACCTTTTCGGGATCATGTATGGCCTAATTTTTTACGTGACAACGCTATGAGAGTCCTCAAACTTGGATCCTAGAAGCCAATGCTGACCCTTCGCTTCGATTTTCGCCTCAAACCAGGTAGCGCATCAACGATGCAAGAGATGTACAGTACCGCATTGGATATCTGCCAATGGGGTGAACGCAACAACGCCTTAACTGCGATGTTCTCCGAACACCACAGTTCCCCAGACGGCTATCTTCCATCGCCGATTATTATGGCTGCTGCTGCCGCAGCACGAACCGAAACTCTTACATTCAACGTGGGAGCGCTACTGCTTCTCATGTACGATCCAATAAAACTCGCTGAAGATATCGCCGTGCTAGACCATTTAAGCGGAGGAAGGGTCGGATACACAATAGGGCTCGGGTACAGAGAAGAAGAGTATGAAATGTTTGGCGTTGAAACTAAGCGACGAGGAAAAGAAATTGAAGAACGAATTACCGCACTCCGCCGTGCTCTAAGCGGAGAACCTTTCGAGTGGAGAGGTAGAAGAATCCATGTTCAGCCAAAACCTGCCTCTACTAGCGGCCCCATTATTGCCTACGGAGGTGGCAGTAAAGCAGCTGCCGAACGCGCAGCACGCCTCGGGATGATGTTCTTTCCGCAAACAACAGACCCCATGATGGCAGTTTTCTATGACGAAGAAGCTGAACGCGTCGGAAACCCAACAGGTTTGACAATGGGTCCTAGCCAAGGAGCTCCCACAACTGTTTTTCTCGCTGAGAGTCTTGACCAAGGATGGGAACAATTTGGCCCGTACATGCTCCATGATGCCGTTTCGTACCGAGGATGGATGGGGAAAGATAATAACTCAGCGAGTCTTAGCCAAGCTTCTTCAGTCGCTGAACTACGAGAAGAAAATGGGCCATACAGAATTGTGACCCCGAAACAAGCCGTTGAGCTCATAAAGACATATCAAACCTTGTCGCTTCAGCCCTTGTGTGGTGGTGTACCTCCAGACCTAGCATGGTCTTCGCTTTCATTAATAGAAAAACAAGTGCTCCCATTCTGCTAATAAGCCAACTTAAAATCAGGAGCATGATAATGTTAAACATCGGAGGGATTATGAAAAAAATATTCTGTATAACTATGACTGCACTCTTAGTACTTGCAGCCTGCGGAGGCAGCAACGACGACGCTGAATCAGCAGAAAGCTCGGATGGGCTTAGCTCTGGAGAGCAAGCAATTGCTGATGCGCTCACTGCAGAACTAGTATCTGATCCAGAGTTTCCTTTTGTGGATGATGCGATATGCATATCTGAAACTTCCGTAAGTGTAATCGGGCTAGATAAGCTCACCGAACTCGGTTTCAGCGCAACATCAGTTGACACCCCTGCAGCAGAACTACCCGAGGAAATTCAAGAGGCCTTCACCAATGCAGTCCTTGATTGTGCTGGTACATCCGGATTAGCAGCCTATATTGTTGAAGCTTCCGCTGAAGATGATGACGGCGCGCCTTTACGAATGGCAGACGCAGAATGTATCGCAAACGGACTAGATCGTGAGCAATGGTACGAATTTGTAGCGTCAAGCTTTGAAGCAGAAACCCCCGATGATGTATTTGCAGCAGAATTCTTTTCTGCAATCCTTACTGCGTGCCCCCAAATACTCGTTAATAGCTTCATGGATGATTTAGGCCTAGACCAAGAACAAGCTGAATGCCTAAGTGGGTCTCTATCTGACACTTTACTGGACCTCTTTGCCTCCGGGTCTGGTGAATTAGAGGATAATGACGTGCCACCAGAACTATTTGGAGATTTGATTTCCGCCTTTGTTGACTGTGGCGTGGATTTATCCCAATTAGAGTAAGTGTGGAGCTAAACGATCCAAGCTTGCATCATCAAATGGACTGAGTTGCGCCCTTGAAATTCCTTGATCAGCAAGCCACCCCAAACCATCAGCAACTTTTTCTGGGCTTCCAAAAAAACGACTGTAAAGCCCATCACCCATTCTTGCTTCTATACCTTTAGTGAAGTCATCAGTCCCTGCGTTGCAAAGGACAAACATTCCTAATTCAACATCCGGACGAATATTCCTAACCTTTTCAATCATTGACAGAAGATGGTCCTCTGGTACCTCTGCGAGAATACCCATATCCAACTTTCCTCCGCGGGTAGAAGCACTTGAAGCTTTAATCTCTACTCTATCAAGGAACGGGGTTACCTCCCGGACCGTTCTTGGGCCTCCAACCGACCCAATCAATAATGGGGCCCTATCACCAACAGGCCCTAAATTTCTTGTATTCACTTGGTAATAATCTCCACTGAAGGTACAAGTGCCTTCAATTAATAATGACCGAACAATTTGGATTGCCTCTATATACATGCCAGCCCTGTCCCGTGGGGGAGGATATTCCATTCCAGCATCAACGACCTCGCCCTCAGCCCAACCAGCGCCCAAACCAAGTTCAAATCTGCCATCAGAGACCTCATGCAAAAGAAGCGCTGCCTGAGCCACTTCAATAGGAGACCGCAACAGGTTGTTAACAAACGACGTAGTGATTTTCACTCGGGTAGTAGCCGACGCTATGGCAGTCGTTGCGACCCAGATATGAGGAAACGGTCGATGATCCGTATAGAAATGATCAGCGACAGAAAGAACATGCCACCCTTCATCCTCACGTTGACGTGCCCACTCACTTGGCTTCACCGTCACATCCATAAGGTTCACTACATATTCCATATGTAAAGATTAACCTAGACTTGACGAAACACACAACGGAGACTGAAGGGTGTAATATCTAATTTCACCTGATCGGATCACACATGCAAAAGAGACATATAAGAAAACTTCCACTACTCCTAGCACTCATATCCTCAGTTCTACTCGGCATCTCGTCCCAAGCTGCTGCACATACAACAGTTGACAAAGAAAATTCGACTCCCCAACCTGCTGCGGTGCTAACAGACCTAAATGAAATCCGATTAGTTTTCAAATCACCCTTAATCGATGATGGAAAAGCAAAAATATCGCTAGCTACAGTAAGAGAAGGACAAGATATACCAATCGGTGAAACGGTGTTCGAGTCTCCAACAGTCATTACAGCAAGTATCCTTCAAACCCCAAAACCGGGACAATACGTTATCCGATACGTAGTCACTGCAGAGGATGGCGATATGAACGATGGGGGATATGCCTTTGAACTATATGAAAAGCAGGATTCGAGTAAGCCATGGTTATTTCTAGCAGCGGCATTAGGGATACTCCTCGTTTTCGTTTTTCTGCTCAGATCATATTCCCAGAGCGCCACACAAAGAGGGGAATAGTGACTCAGCCGAAAATACCACCACTTGACATCAATAACCTTGATGCTGATGCTGCCGCAATACTCCAGCCGATGATAGATGCCGGACGCCCCTGGAATATTTTTCTAACATTGGCGAAGCACCCAGACCTTGCTAAACGATGGCTAGTCTTCTCGAACCACGTACTATTTAAGTCGACACTGCCTCCCCGAGAAAGAGAACTAGCTATCCTACGGATCGGGTGGCTATGTAAATCAGAATACGAGTGGGCACAACACAAGATCATAGGTTCAGATGCAGGGTTAAAAGCAGAAGAAATAGAAAAAATCAAAGATGGGCCACAAGGAGAATGGAACCAACTTGATTCGCTTGTACTCAGAGCCACAGACGAACTGCACGCTGAAAAGCAAATCTCTGAAGAAACATGGACATCACTCCTAGAATTCTGGAGCGAGCAGCAACTAATGGACCTAGTATTTGCTGTCGGCCAATACACACTTGTCTCAATGGCTCTAAAAACATTTGGAGTTCCACTAGACGACTTCCTAACCGGATGGGATCCAGCATAATTTATCTATCCACGAGACCGTAAGCGAAACCAGTATTGAACAATGCACTTGACAAAAATCAGAATCGTAAATGAAGCATCCTAACTGCAAAGTACATTCTTGTAATAAAATCATAAGTAAGAGTACTGAACAGAATCCCAATTTATGAGGTCAAAATGCGCTACATCCTAGGGTTACCCACAGACCATGTTGAATCTATTGACCAGTTCGGGACAAGCCAAGCAATCGTTGAAATGGCTACCACCGCTGAAACGCTTGGATTCTCAGGTGTTTTCGTAACAGATCACCCAGCACCACCAAAGTCATTCCTAGACACTGGCGGCCACCACACACTTGACCCCATGATTACATTGGCAGCTGCAGCAACTTCAACAAAAAAAATTAAGCTACTAACAAATCTTTATATAGTCGCATACCGTAACCCACTACTAGCAGCAAAAATGGTCGCAAGCCTTGACAACCTTTCACTAGGTCGCCTCATTCTCGGAGTTGGAGCGGGTTACCTTAAAGAAGAATTCCAAGCAACCGGTGCCGACTATGAGAACAGAGGGCAGTTATTGGATGACCACATTGAAATAATGAAAAAAGCTTGGACCGGGAATCCAGTTTCAACGAAAGGCTACAACTTCGAAGCTAAGAAAATCATTTCGTTACCAACCCCTGTTCTCCAAAATGGTCACCCTTCACCCCCGATATGGGTCGGAGGTAACTCTAAGAATGCTTTAGAGCGCGTCGCACGTTTCGGCGAAGGATGGATTCCTATGGCAACACCTAAAGGAATAGAAAAATTTGTTAAAACAACGGCAATTACTGATATGACTGCTTTAGCAAAAAGAATCAACGACCTCATGGAGATATGGGAACGTCATGAAAGAAAAAGTAAACCGTCTATTTCCATTGAACCCTGGGATGCAGGGAGACTCGGGTCAAAAAAATGGGACTCTAATAAATACTTGGAACGCGTAGAAGAACTTTCAGAAATGGGAGTTACGCACATCCCCGTCATGCTTAGCTCAATCGGCAGGGGGTATAAAGCAACCAGATCTGAATTCCTTGAATCCGTTAACGAGTATGCGCAACTCACCGGAATTCAATGAAGTGAACCTATAGCAAACCAATTTCTCTAGCGACGTTCTGAAGTTGAATGGTCTCACCGGAAATATACTCACTGACATCAGAAGCAATATGAGCAACCACCCCTCCAATAACTTCAGGCTCCACCCCTAAAGAGGCAACGTTCTCGACTGGACCACGAACAATTTTCACTCGCTCGGTAGCGACTAGACCCGGTTGAAGATTCAGCGAGGTAATACCATCGTCCCCATATTCGTACCCAAGCTGGACCGCCAAGCGATGAAAGCCACCTTTAGATACAGTATACGCTGACCCCCAACCACCCTTACCAGGCATAGCGAACGGAGCTTCGTACGCCGCAGCTGACGTCATAAATAACAAAGTTCCGCTCCCTTGCTTCACCATCGAAGCAAGGATCGGTCTGAGGAAAAAGATCTGAGCAGTAATATTACCGAAAATTCGATCTGCAACATCCTCAAGATCGTTGTCCAAAAATCTCCCATAATTTCCCGGACCGCTATATACGGCGTTACTCAGGAGCACATCCACATAACCTAACTTGTCAATAATTGCTTCTGCAGTGGGAATCAAACTATCTCGTTCCATAAGGTCCATATAGAAAGGAAAAGCCTGCACTTTAAACGAGCGGATAATTTCCGCTGTTTCCTCTAAAGAACCGGGAAGCATTACTGCGCTTAGTCCAGAAGGCTCAGGAGATTGGTCCTCCTTTGACATGGTTCGAGCAGTAATAGCCACATCAAAACCCTTTTGAGCCAAAGCAATAGCTGAGGCTTTACCAATCCCTCGGCTAGCACCAGTGACTACTGCAGTTCGTCTTTCCATATAAGCTTGAATCTATTTTAGGCCGGCGTTGCTATCAATTAGATCCCATAAATCTTCAACATGTCGCTGCTCAGTCCACGTTGACCCAATTGAAACACGAATATAAGCCACATCATCGGTAACAGATGGAGTGACATACGCTGAACCACTGGCATTGATTGCATCTGCTAATTCCCTTGTTGCATCATTGCCGTCAGTATGACGAAAGCACACTAATGCTAACGTCCGAGGCGCTGTAAGCTCTAACCTCGAGTCATTAATAATCCTAGATTCAAGTGCTTCCGCCCAAGCGACATGGGACCTAATGAACGTTCGCAAATTTTCTGCTCCATACGACCGAAGGACAAACCAAAGCTTCAAAGCTCTAAAGCGCCTGCCCAAAGGCACATGCCAATCCCTGTAATCAATAGCAGCCGGATTATCCTCCGTTTCATTGCGGAGATACGGCGGCAAAATACTTAAAGTTTCTATTAATTTTGAACGGTCAGCAACCCAAAAAACCGAACAATCAAAATTTGTTAAGAGCCACTTGTGTGGATTAAAGGTATAGCTATCAACAAGCTCAACGCCATCTTGGAGCTCTCTGAACTCAGGACAGATCATTGCACTACCAGCGTAAGCCGCATCAGCGTGGTGCCACATTCCATTCTCCGCAGCAATAGCAGCTATTGCACGGATTGGGTCCATCGCTGTCGTATTTGTTGTACCAACTGCTGAGCAGACCCATGCTGGGATGAGACCAGAATCAATATCATCCCGAACTATTCGTACGAAAGCATCAGTATCAATCCCAAACGTTTGAGTTACAGGAACCGAACGAATGTGCTTAAATCCAGCTATACGAGCCCCTTTTTCAATAGACGAATGGGCCTGAGAAGAGCCATAGGCAACGAGTGAATTTGCATCCGCTCCAGACAGTTCAAATTGATGCCTCGCAACAGCAAGAGAGAGGTGTGTCGAATCTGATGCGCTCATTTGGATAACGCCACCTCCAGGACCCTCATCCAAACGCCAGGAAGATGGAAGCCCAAGAAGATCAACAAGCCAATCTAAAACCGTATTCTCTATCTCAGTCGCAGCTGGAGCCGTGGACCACATCATTCCCTGCGTTGCTAAACCAGCAGCTACGAACTCACCCAACGCAGATACAGGAGATGCCCCCGAAGGAAAGAAAGCATACCAACCGGGATGCTGCCAGTGAGCCACGCCAGGCATGACGACCCTATCAAGATCATCAATAATCTCATCCATTGACTCGGCCCTCTCTGGAGCCGAAACTGGAAGCATATTCCTGATATCGCCAGGCTCTATAGAGGGAAGCACCTGATACTGACCAACGTTGTCAAAGTATTCCGCAAGCCAATCAACAAGACGGTACCCGTATTCTTGAAACTCAGCTTTAGATAAATGGATATTGGAAAGGTCTTCAGTCATAGTTGGTAAGTGTAACGAAGGACGCATCAAGTAGGGCAGAGAAAGCATTAGGAACTATCCGGATTTCCTGACCTCTTTTCCCAGCGCTTACATATATTGACTCCATTGATAATGCTATTTTCTCCACAAATGTTCGGTGACGGCGGCTTTGGCCAAAAGGCGAAATACCACCCAAGACGTATCCAGTTCTTCGCTCAACCACTTTACCATCGGCCATAGAGGCTTTTTTAACTCCAGCTGCTTTCGCTACGGCTTTTAAATTCAGAGAAGATGAAACCGGTATCAAACATACAACGAACTCGCCTGTGTTTAATTCAGACATCAAAGTTTTAAACACAGCCTCCTCGTTAACCCCCAATTTACTTACAGCTTCGCCTCCATAACTCCCAACAGACGGGTCGTGATCATAATGCAAAAGCTCATACTCAAACCCCGCATCCTCTAATTCTGAAATCGCAGGGGTCATGACATAATCTTAAAGCAAAATCTATTAGACAGGAATTCGGCTGTCTTATTGAACAAATAGTCAAAAGCAGGCTATATTCCATAGCAAATAGGGGAGGTTATATGTCAATAGTTGGAGCTAAAGTAATCCGTAAAGAAGACCCCAATCTTCTTACAGGCAGAGGTCAATTCGTCGACGATATTCAACTCACAGGGACAACCCATATGGCATTTGTCCGAAGCACAGAAGCACACGCATTAATCAAAAGCATCGACGTCTCAGCAGCCTTGGAATGCGAGGGAGTCATCGGAGCGTGGACAGCAGCTGACCTTGAGCTTCCACCTTTGCCAGGTGTTCCGGGACTCGAGAGGCCAGCACTGGCCATTGACAAAGTGCGCTTTGTTGGAGAAGCAGTCGCAGTAGTCGTGGCTGAAACTAAATATGCAGCAGCAGATGGAACAGAACTAGTAATAGTTGATTACGAACCGCTTGGAGCAGTAACAAGCATAGAAGAGGCAACTGCGGAGAATGCGCCACTTCTGTATGAGGAGCTAGGTTCAAATACAGTCGCAGAAGTTCCCACAGAAGATGATCACCAAGCTATCTTTGATGCCGCACCGCACACAGAAACAATCAAACTCGTCAATAATCGTTGCACTGCAGCTCCTATCGAAACAAACGCATGTCTAGCAGACCACGGTCCCGCAGGTCTTACAGTTTGGGCTAGTTTTCAAGCCCCGCACCATTTACGAAACCGAATCAGTGCATGGCTTGACATCCCGCAAGATCAATGTCGCGTCATCACTCCCGATGTCGGCGGAGGATTCGGCCAGAAAATTAATTTCACTCCAGAGTTTTTCATTGCACCAGTTATTTCAAAAATCCTCAATAGGCCGGTGAAATACTCGCAAACAAGAAGCGAAGCCATGACTTCCATGTATCACGGAAGAGCCCAAGAACAAGAAGTAAGTGTGGCATTTGATAATGACGGAAAGATTCAAGCACTAAAAGTTTTTGCTTCACAAGACATGGGAGGATATGCAGATGGAACTGGAATGGGGATGCCGGTGCTGACAACTGCAATGTCCGCCGGTTGCTATGTGATCCCCAATGTTTCAATCGCATGGAGAAATGTTTTGACAAACACGACACCTATCGCTGCCTACAGGGGAGCCGGACGTCCCGAAGCCACATACCTCATAGAGCGCGCAATGGACCATATCGCATACAAACTTGATATGGATCCCACAGAGGTGCGCCGACGAAACTACATCCCTAAGGACAGTTTCCCCTATCCAACCCACTCAGAACTAGCAGTATATGACAGTGGAAATTTTGAAGGAGCCTTGGATGAACTACTCAATATTATGGACTATGAAAGTTTAAGAGAAGAACAGGCTACTAACCGAGAGAATCCCGAGAAACCGCTTTTGGGAATAGGATTCTCAAGCTGGCTAGAAATTGCAGGATTTGGTCCACCGGGTTCTCTTGAAGGATTCGGTCACCTTGGGTCTTGGGAATCAGTTCAAATACGGATCCAGCCCGATGGATCTGCGATTATCTACACCGGAGCTTCCCCACACGGGCAGGGTACAGTCACGACTTTCGCACAGATTGCCTCAGAATACCTTGGCATTGACTATGAAAAAATTTCTGTACGCCATGGAGACACCGCAACTATCCCTCAAGGAATTGGAACAATGGGATCTCGCCAAGTTGCCGTAGGAGGTGAAGGTGTAAAAAACGCCTCGCTCAAGATTGTTGAGAACGCCAAATCAATAGCGGCGCATAAACTTGAGGCAAACCCAGAGGATATAGAAGTCGCTGATGGGAGTCTTTTCGTCAAAGGAACCCCAAGCAAAAACCTCACTTGGGCAGAAGTCGCCACCTTCAGTTTCCAACGCCTAGAACTCCCAGAGGATATGGACCCCGGGTCACTCGATACTACAATCCTCCAAGAAGTCCCGAACTTTAGTTTTCCATCAGGAGCCTACGCATGCGTAATTGAAATCGACAGGCAAACAGGAGATGCAAGGATTCGCGACATGTACCTCGTGGATGATTGCGGAACAGTTATAAATCCACTGTTAGCAGAAGGGCAGGTACATGGAGGAGTCGCACAAGGCATCGCACAAGCGCTATACGAAGAGTTCAGCTATGACGAGAATGGGCAACCCACAACCGCAACGTTCATTGATTATCTCATGCCAGGGGCGCCCGACTTACCTTCATATATATCTGGCAGAATAAACACCCCGAACCCAAATAATTCTTTGGGTGCGAAAGGAATAGGGGAATCTGGTTCAGTAGGAACGCCACCAGCAGTGATGAACGCAGTAGTTGACGCCGTACGGCACTTAGGTGTTACCCATATTGATATGCCAGCAACGCCTCAGAAGCTATGGGAAATACTCCAAGGAGGATCAAAATGAGTTATCCAACATCAATAACTATCAACGGAAACACATACGATAAATCCGTTGACCCCCGAACACTACTCGTACACTTCATACGTGAGGAATGCGGATTAACGGGAACACACATAGGCTGTGATACATCAAACTGTGGTGCCTGCACCGTGCTCCTCGATGGAAACGCTGTTAAATCTTGCACAGTGCTAGCAGTGCAAGCAAATAACCACGAAATAACCACTGTTGAAGGTCTCGCAAATGACGACGGATCCTTCACTCCAGTACAAGAAGGCTTTAGGCAAGAACATGGATTGCAATGCGGATATTGCACTCCCGGAATGTTAATGGCAGCCACTGCTCTGCTTGATGAAATACCTAATCCAAGCGAACAGGAGATCCGAGAAAACCTCGAAGGGAACCTATGCAGATGCACAGGTTACGAAATGATCGTCCGTTCAGTTCAGTGGGCAGCACAAAACCCCGATGGAATACCAGTACAGATAGGGGAAAACTCATGATCCCAGCAAAGTTTGACTACAAACCAGCACAATCAAAAGAAGAAGCTTTATCGCTACTTGCGGAATATGGGGATGAAGCAAAATTATTAGCAGGAGGGCATTCATTACTCCCTCTCATGAAATTGAGACTAGCCACACCCGAAGTCCTTATTGACATCGGAGCAATAGAAGACCTCTCATACATCCAAGACAAAGGTGATGTTATAGCTATTGGTGCCCTTACCAAGCATCGGCAGGTAGAACAATCTGACATACTTAAAGAGCACATTCCCTTACTTGCCCATACAGCAAGCCATGTAGGAGATCCACAAGTTAGAAACCGAGGAACCATAGGGGGATCCCT
>CEVL01029266.1_pt1 | contig 11389 bp, 12 predicted proteins | sample 427051 | NCBI WGS metagenome assembly CEVL01 (sample SAMEA2623673, study PRJEB7988) | marine metagenome | biome: marine biome (ENVO:00000447); feature: surface water layer (ENVO:00002042); material: "saline water (ENVO:00002010), including plankton (ENVO:xxxxxxxx)" | depth 5 m
TTTTTTGCGAATTTACAATTACTATTCTAAATTTTCTTCTTTTTTGCTAGCTGATATACTTGCATTAAGTTCAAATCCTATTAAAAGAATAATAGCATTAAAATACATCCATATTAGAATAATCATTAAAGTTCCAATAGAACCATAGATCTTATTATATTGAGAAAAATTATTTATATAATAATTAAACAAGGCAGATGTTGATATAATACATATGGTTGTAAATATAGATCCAGGAGTTAGGAGTTTCCATTTTTCTTTCAAACAAGGTCCTATATGGAATAATATAGAAATCCCAACTAATAACATTATTAACATAACAAGCCATCTTCCATATATTATGAGGTCAGCAGCCAAAATAGATATTTTGTCAAATTCTGTTAAGTGAGTTATAGTTGTTTTACTGAAGATAATTAATCCAATAGTCATAATTAACATGAAGGAAAGTAGTAGTGTAAGTGCTAAGGATAATAATCTTTGTTCAAATAGCGGCCTAACTTCTTTAATATGATATGAAGAATTAAAAGCCTCAATTAATGAGTTTATTCCATTGGTAGAAAAATATAATGCAAGAATAAATCCAATTGAAAGTAGTCCTCCTCTTGGATTATTAATAATGTCTTCTAATGTGGTGAATGTGATTTCATAAGTAGTTTCAGGCAGAACTATAGCAAGTAGTTCCATTAAATTTTCTTGTATTCCTTCAATAGGTATGTATGGTATGAGTGTTAAGAATACAATCAATGAAGGGAAGAATGCTAGGAAAAAATTAAAAGCAAGAGAAGAAGCTCTAGTTGTAATAGATCCATTTATTAATCCTTTCCAAAAGAAGATAGTAACATCATAAATACTAAGTCCTGAGAATCCCCATGGTTTTATTTTTTTGAAAATTTCTTTCATTTTAGATATCAGAATATTTTAAGGCTTAAATCAAAATTCTTTAAAGAATTTGTGAGTTCTCCAACAGATATGAAGTTTACTCCACATTTTGCATATTCTAATATTGATTCTTTTGTGATTCCTCCGCTTGATTCTACTTCATATTTTTTATTTATTATTTTAACAGCTTCTTTTGTTTGCCTGTAATTAAAATTATCAAGTAGGATTCTTTTGATATTGCCTTCTTGTAATACTTCTTTAACTTCTTTTATGTTTCTTACTTCAACTATAATATCTAAGTTCTTGTTGTTGTTATTTAAGTATTCTTTTGTTCTTTTGATTGCATTTGAGATCCCTCCTGCCGCATCAATATGGTTATCTTTTATCATAATCATATCATAAAGGCCAAATCTATGATTTTCTCCTCCTCCAATTCTTACAGCCCATTTTTCTATTAATCTATTTAAGGGAGTTGTTTTTCTTGTGTCTAGTAATGTGCATTCCAGATGGGATATTAAAGAGCTAAATTGATTTGTTTTTGTTGCTATTGCACTCATATTTTGCATGCAGTTTAATACTAATCTTTCTGATTTTAGAATTGAATGTGTTTTACCTTTTATGGTAAACGCAATATCTCCATTATTTACTTTATCTCCATCTTTTAGAATAGTAGTGAAATCAAGCTTAGGATCTACTTTATTAAATATTATTTGTGCTAATGAAATACCCGCAATTATTCCATTATCTTTTATTAAAAGTTTTGCTTTATTTTCTTTATGTGGATTAATACTTGCTATTGAGCTATGATCTCCACTCCCAATATCTTCTAATAATGCATTCTCTATAAAGTTATTAAGATTTTTATTAATCATAAATAGCAGAAATTATTAATATTGTCAAAAATACAAAAAATGAGAATTGTATTAATTTATGTAGGAAAGACAAATAAAGAGTGTTTTAGAGATGCAATTAATATTTATCTTGATAAGATTAAGTATTATAATAAATTAGATGTTATTGAGATAAAAACGATTAATAAAAAGAATCTCTCTAAGATAGACGTTTGTAAGAGAGAAGGAAAGTTGATAACAGCTCAAATTAATCATAGTGATCATGTAGTCTTATTAGATGATAAAGGAGTATCTTATACTTCAAAAGGTTTTGCATCTAAGTTAGAAAGGTGGATGGTTTTATCTAAAAAACGTTTAGTGTTTGTTATTGGAGGGCCATATGGTTTTTCTGATTTAGTTTGCTCTAGGGCAGATGAAAAATTATCATTTTCAAGAATGACATTTTCTCATCAAATGATACGATTATTCTTTTTAGAGCAATTATATAGAGCGTATAGTATTATTAATAAACAACCTTATCATCATGAATAAATGGACTTAGTTTTTGCAACAAATAATTTGAATAAACTTTTTGAAATTAGGAGTTTATTACCTGAGTCTATTCGTATTTTGGCTTTAAATGATATTAATTGTACTGAAGAATTACTTGAAGAGCAAGATACTTTAGAGGGCAATGCCTTACAAAAGGCTCGTTACATTTATAATACTTATGGAGTGAATTGTTTTGCAGATGATACTGGTTTAGAAATAGAATATTTAGATGGTAAGCCAGGAGTTTATTCAGCTCGATATGCGGGTGAAGCATGTATTGCTGAAGATAATATTAATAAGGTATTATTAGAATTAGAAGGTGTTATTAATAGGAGTGCAAATTTTCGCACTGTAATTGCATTGATCATTTCTGGTGAAGAATATATTTTTGAGGGTAAATGTCAGGGATTAATTACAGAAAAAAGATTAGGTAAGCAAGGTTTTGGTTACGATCCAATCTTTTTGCCATTAAATTCTACAATGACTTTTGCAGAGATGAGTGTTAAGAGAAAAGGAGAAATAAGCCATAGAGGGAGAGCTGTTTCTGCATTGATAGATTTTTTATCTAATATAAAAATTACAGGTTAATTTCTTTTGGTAAGAATTGTTGAACATTTCCTTTGTTTTTAAGTATTTCTCTAATTAGAGATGAGGAGATGTGTGATAATTCAGGAGGAGTTATAAAGAAGATAGTTTCAATGTTTTTATTTAACTTCTTGTTCATTTGAGCAATATCCTTTTCAAAAATAAAATCATTATGATTTCTTAACCCTCTAATAATAAAGTTTGCCTTTTCTTTTTTGCAAAAATCTACAGTTAAACCTTCATACTGTGTTACTTGAATTTTTTTGTTATTAGCATATACTTCCTTTACCCATTTTATTCTTTTTCTTATAGAAAAATATTGGTTTTTTTTTGAATTTTTGCCAACTGCAATTATTATTTTATCAAATAAAGGAAGTGCTTTTTCAATGATTGCTTTATGACCAATAGAAAAAGGAGAGAATGATCCAGGAAATATTGCAGTCTTTGACATTTTCTGTGAAATTATAACAAAAATAGATAATTAAAATGAGAAAATACTAAATTGAACATTTCCATATTTTCTAAGTTCTAAATTTTTTTCATTAAAACAAGTGTTCTTATCATGTTCAATTATAAGACATCCATTTTCTTTTATTATTTTCTTTTTAAGGATTAATTCTTTTAATTCTTTATATTTTGTGTAATTGTAAGGGGGGTCTAAATAAATGAAATCAAATTTTTGATTACACTTTTCAATGTAACTTTTACAATCTGATAATATTGTAAGAATTTCTAACTCTAGTATTTTTGCATTTGATTTTATTTGATTAATACATTTTATATTGTTGTCAACAGCAGTTATATTCTTTATGCCTCTTGAGGCGAATTCAAATGCAATATTCCCTGTTCCTGAACATAAATCTAGCATACATTTGTTTTTAAAATAATACCGATTATCTAGTATGTTGAAAATAGCTTCTTTAGCTCTGTCGGTAGTTGGGCGAATAGATAGTTCTTTTAGAAAGGGTATTTTTCTTCCTTTAAGATTGCCTGATATTATTCGCATAGCACTTGTCCAAATAATCCAAAATACTGGTGTTCTTTTATACTCTTAAATTCATTAGGGAATGTAATTTGTTTGGGTCTATTTATAAAATCAATATTCTTTATATATTGATATATTATCTTATAGTTTTCATCTTTTTCAGAGATATCTCCAGATAATACTACAGGATCTTTTTCAGTTATTAGATTTAATTGTTCAAAAGAATAAAGTATATAATATAAGAAATCTTCTTTTGTTAAAAATTTATAGGTATTGTTTAGAAGTAATCTCTCACCATCTAATATTGTTATATTTACACTATCTTTTTTTACATCTATATAATTTGTTTTACCTGCTTTTTTAAGTTTTGTATATTGACTGATTAATATATTTTCTGAACAATTGTAGTAAGCTGTCGGAAAAAAGGTGTTTATGGTTGTAGTGATTTCTTCTGGTATTGCATATATTATTTTAGCTTCATGAAGATAAAGATCATTAGTGAAAATGTTGTCAGAACTGTTTGTGTGTAGATTAAGAACTTTTTTAACATATTTCTTGTCATACAAAGATTTAGGTATTAATGAATTTGGAAATCCAGAAAAGCTAATAGAAATAGAAGAAAACTTTGAGTTTAAGATTTCATTATTATTTATTACTGATGTAAGAAAGTGGCTATATTTTTTTTGATTTTTATTGTATATTTTTTTTTCTAGATATACATAAGTTAGAGTTTTAATATCTAACACGCAAAATGTAAAAGTATATAGGTCAATTTCTATTGACAAATGATACTGTTCAGATAAATCAATGTTAAAATTGCTCGTTTTTATTAAGGCAGTATTATTCTCCCCAGTTTCCATTTAATGAAGCTTCATACATTGAGCCAACTTTTAATAAACTATTTAGATCATAGTTTTTATTTTTTGCATTAAGTCCTTTCAGAATATTTTCATAGGTAGCTGATATTTCAAATACTTGAACTAGTACTTTCCCTTTTTCTATAGTGCCAGCATTTATATTATATTCAATTTCTGATTGTGGAATTTGGTGAAGTTTTTCTATTTCTAAACGAAATGATTTATTTCTACTTCTTAGGTATACTTCATCAAATATATGATCTTTTGCATTTACATAAATAGTATCACGGCTTATTAGGCCTAATTTTAAGGCTTCTTCTTCTGTCATTTCATCAGGAATCTCACCTATTGCTTTTATTGTAGGAATCTGTCCAGATTCTAAAAATCGAATTAGAGAGTTAAAATCTCTTGCATAATAACCTTTTGCCTTTTTATGACCAATTTGAACTTGTCTTAAATCTTTTAATTTTTGAATATTTTCTGATATTCGTATTTTGGCTGATGCTTCAAAGACCATATAATCATTAACACTGTTATATACAAAATAGAACAATATTATATTAATCGGTATAAGTAGTAATGCGATGTGTTTTGCTTTCATCCTCAATCTTTTTATTATTGCAAACTTACAATTTTTGGTGATATAATTATAAAATGTTTTTTTTCTTTGTAACAAAAAATAATTTATGAAAAGAATTTTAGCTATAATGATTTTTAGATTAATTGGATGGAAAGTTATAGGGCTTTCTGTGTTCCCAAAAAGATGTTTAGTAATTTGCGCTCCTCATACATCTAATTGGGATTTCTTCTTTGCAAAATGTTATGGATATATTCTAGGTATTTCTCCTGGTTATCTAGCGAAGAGTGAATTGTTTTTGCCAATTTTAGGTAAAATACTTAAGTGGAATGGAGCTATACCTATATATAGATCTTCTAGTAATAATATGGTTGCACAGATTGTAGAGATGTATAATCAAAGAAATAATCTTATTATAGGTCTTTCTCCAGAAGGAACAAGAAGTAGAGTAGATAGGTGGAAAACAGGATTTTATCATATAGCGCATCAAGCAGATATTCCTATATTATTTTTAAAGATTGATTATAAGTATAAAGAGATCGGAGTATTTAATCAATTAATACCTACGGGCAATTATAAGAAAGATATTCTCTTTATAGAAAAAGAATTTTCTTCAGTTCACGCTAAGAAACCTAATTGTTATAATCCAGTTATTAAATAATATATATTTATTAAAAAGATGTTGAAAACACAATTTTAAAAGATGAATTTAGAAATAAAAATATATAATGAAGAGTTATATTTGTTTTTTTAAATTTTTAATTTATGTCTTTAGAAATAGCAAACGATTTAGCAACTGTAGAACAAGCTCTTGAGATGGGCCTTTTGGAAGATGAATTTAATAGAATAATAGAGATATTAGGCCGTACTCCAAATTTTTGTGAGTTAAGTATATTTGGTGTAATGTGGTCAGAGCATTGTTCATATAAAAATTCTATTAAATGGTTGAAAACTTTACCAAAGGATGGACCACATATGTTAGTGGAAGCTGGAGAAGAAAATGCTGGTTTAGTTGACATAGGGGATGGTCTAGCTTGTTGTTTTAAGATAGAGTCACATAATCATCCTTCAGCGCTTGAACCTTATCAAGGAGCTGCAACAGGCGTAGGAGGTATTAATCGAGATATTTTTACGATGGGCGCTCGTCCAATTGCACAATTAAATTCTCTTAGATTTGGTGATATAACTTTAGATCGTACAAAATGGTTAGTTGAGGGAGTTACAAAAGGTATTGGAGATTATGGTAATGCTTTTGGTATTCCTATAGTTGGAGGAGAAGTATTTTTTGATGATTGTTATAATACTAATCCATTAGTTAATGCTTTCTCTGCAGGTATTATGAAAAAAGAAGATATGATTTCCGCTACATCATCAGGAGTTGGAAATCCTGTTTTTATAGTAGGTTCTCGGACTGGTAAAGATGGTATTCATGGAGCTTCATTTGCTTCAAAAGATATTACGGATGATTCTGTGGATGATTTACCTGCAGTACAAGTTGGCGACCCGTTCCAAGAAAAATTATTATTAGAGGCGACTTTGGAATTAGCACAAACAGATGCTATTGTTGGTATGCAGGATATGGGAGCTGCTGGAATTACATGTTCTTCAAATGAAATGTCAGCTGCAGGAAAACATGGTATGGATTTATGGTTAGATAGGGTTCCAACTCGTCAAAAAGATATGCATGATTGGGAGATACTACTTTCTGAATCACAAGAGAGAATGTTAGTCGTTGTAAAAAAAGGACAAGAAGATACGGTTATATCAATCTTTGATAAATGGGATTTATCTTGTGAAGAGATAGGTGTCGTTACAGAGGGAGAAAGAGTTAGATATTTTATGCATGATGAATTAGTTGCAGATGTTCCTTGTGCAGATTTAGTTTTAGGAGGAGGAGCTCCAATATATGAGCGATCATTTAAAGAACCATCTTATTTTAAGGAATGGAAAAAATTTAATATTAATACAGTCGAACAGCCAGAAGATTTAGTGCAAGTTGCTAAGTTTTTGGCAGGTCATGAAAACATTTCATCTAAGAGATGGATATATGAACAGTATGATTCTATGGTAGGCACTGTTAATATGAGCACTAATTTTCCAACTGATGCAGGTATAGTTAATCTTAAGGGTACAAATAAGGCACTTGCCATGACTGTTGATTGTAATGCTCGTATGGTACACGCTGATCCTGAAGAGGGATGCGCAATGGCAGTTGCTGAAGCAGCTAGAAATATTGTTTGCTCTGGAGGAGTTCCTTCAGCAATTACTAATTGTTTAAACTTTGGTAATCCCTATAATCCTGAAGTTTATTGGCAATTTGTAGGTGCTATTAAAGGTATGAGTAAAGCTTGCAGTAAATTTAGTACTCCAGTTACAGGAGGTAATGTAAGTTTTTATAATCAATCTGTATCAGATCAAGAAGAAGCGCCTGTTTTTCCCACTCCTACTATTGGTATGTTAGGTATTATTGAAGATAAAAAACATATTACATCTTTAGCTTTTCAAGGTAAGTCAGATTTAATTTATATAATAGGAGAGAGTATTAATGACATATCTTCTTCAGAGTATTTAGCTTCTTATCATAAGATTAAAGAATCCTCTGTTCCAAATTTTGATCTTGACATGGAATATAGAGTTCAAACTATTATTACACAACTAATAAGGGCAAATATTATTGAGTCTGCTCATGATATTTCTGATGGGGGTTTATTTATTACATTGATTGAAAGTGCAATGTGTAATAATCTAGGTTTTGATATTACTACTCACTCTGATGTTAGAGAAGATGCTTTTCTATTTGGGGAGTCTCCTTCTAGAGTAGTTGTTTCTGTTACAGAAACAGGGGAGGATGAGTTTTTAGATATGCTTAGTGTTAGTGGAGTACCTTTTCTCTTACTTGGGCATGTGACAAAAAGAGAAATACGTATTGATGATCAGATCTTTGGTAATATTGACGACTATAAAGATATATATTATAATAGTCTTTCTAAGAAAATGAATTCTTAATTAAAAAGAGATAACTAGTTTAGCATTTAATTGTCTTTGAGTAAGGTAGTTAGGAACTGCATATTCTCTTCCACTTATATCGGACACCCATAGATATGATATTGTGTTATTTATATCTAATAGATTAAAAACTTCAGCTGATATCCAGATATTTTTAAATGTGTTTAGCCATCTTCTTTTACTTTCTCTTTTCTCTGATTTTAGTATTGCAGAGAAACCAATATCTACTCTCCTGTAATCAGGTATTCTTAGCACATCTTCATGTTTCTCAGAGCCAGGAGGTCCAAATGGTAATCCTGTACCATATATCATATTTAGATGCATTTTATAATTTGGGTTTCTTGGTATATAGTCTTGAAAAAACATAGAAAAATTCACCCTTTGATCAGTTGGTCTAGGTATAAATCCTACCGCAACTAAATTACCATTTTCATCTATTCTTTCATCTCCTATAATATCTTCTCCAGTTTTCATGATTGATAAAGAAGCCCAGCTTTCTACACCATTTACAAATTCTCCATTAATTTTCATATCAATTCCAGTTGCGTATCCATTTGATAAATCATTTGTCATATATTGTATTTGCACATTATCTATTTTATAAGGAATTAAGTTTTTGAGATCTTTATAATAAATTTCTGTTACCCATTTGAAAGGTCTTCCCCATTTATAAAAGAGATAATCCTTACCTAAGACATAATGTATTGATTTCTGAGATTTTATATTATTGTTTAATATACCTTCTTCACTGCGTAGCTCTTTATAGAATGGTGATTGATAATATATTCCACTTGAAGCTCGGAATACAATGTCTTTTTCCCAAAGAGGGGCATATGCTATAGAGATTCTTGGACTAAGTAATATTTCTTGATTATAATCCCAGTAACTTCCTCTTGTTCCTGAATTTAGAGTGAAGTTGTTAAAATCTTTTGAAAACTGAATATAGGCGGATTGTCGATATGAGGATAAATTGATTTTTGTTTTAAGAGATTCGTTGAGTATAATTTCTTGGTTAGGATCTCCAGGCATTCCTATCGAGTCTACAGGGTGTGGGAAATTGAAAAAAGCAGAGTCGATTAAAGTCCATTCACTTATTTCATCTTCAATTTTTTCTTCTTGTAGTCTGAATCCCCAATGCACTTTTAGTGATTCTTTTTCATATTTCCCTCTATGTGAGAAATTTATAATGGTTGCTTTTAAGTTATTTCTAGCATGATTAATGTATTTGCCTACTCCTCTTTCAAAAGCTACATCTCCAAATTCATTTGATCCCATATTATTATTTAATTGATATAACCAATATTCTCCTAATATGTCAAAATTCTCTTCTTCAAGAGTCCTGAATGCAGAAGCTGTAAAATGTAATTGATAATTCTTATTTGGATTATATATGCTACTTAGTGCTCCAAAAAAAGATTTATATTGATCAATTTCTTGTCCTTCAAAATATATTCTAAGTTTTAAGGCTTCATTTATTGTTCCAAATTCAGTCTCTCTATTCTCAGGTCTCATAATATATTTATTTTGACTAATGTTTCCTAAAAAGTTAATAGACCATTTTTTATTAATATCATAATTAATAAAAGTCTGTATGTCTGAGAATACAGGTGTGTATTCTGCTTTTGTATCCATGCTTCTAAAAAGATATTGGTTGGTCTTATGTCGGAATCCTAGCAGATAAGAGAATTTTTTATTGTTACTTATACCTTCGGTATAAGTACTACCTCCTAATAGGCTTAATTTTATACTGGTGTTATTTTTTATAGGTTTTTTATATCTAATATCTAGAACAGATGACATTTTATCTCCATATCTAGCATCAAATCCTCCAGCTGAGAACATGATATTATTTATCATATCTGTATTTACAAAAGATAATCCTTCTTGTTTTCCAGAACGGATTAAGAAAGGTTTATATATTTCAATTCCATTTACGTATACTAAGTTTTCATCAAAATTTCCTCCTCGCACAGAGTATTGTGAGCTAAGTTCATTTGCGGAACTTACTCCAGGTAATGTTTTAAGTATTGCTTCGACACCAATTGAACTTCCAGGTAATAAGTTTACGTATTTTGCTTTAATTTTACTAAAACTCTTTTTTCTTTCTTTTTTGTCAGTTACAATAACATCATTTAATAACATATTGCTGGGTTGTAGCATTATATCTAATTTATATTCTTCACCTTTTCTTAATCCAGGGATTCTTATTTTTTCAATTTCATATCCAATAAAGCTATAAATAATAATAACTGATTTATTAGAAGGAACTGTAATTATATAGCTGCCATCCTTTTTTGATGTGCTTCCAATACTTTCATCTAATATCTTAATATTGACTCCTTCTAATTTTTTTTTATTTTTCTCTGTAATGATGCCGCTTATAGTTTGGCTATATGTATTAATAGGGAAAAAAAAGATGCAGATGATAAAAAGAAATTTATACATATTTACAAAAATAGGATTATATACCACTGATAAACATTAAAAATGAAAAATTATTATATTTGAACCTTAGCAAATTATTTCATAAAAAATATAATTTAACTTCTTTTATATGCTTAACATTTTAGTTTTATGTACAGGCAATTCTTGTAGATCTCAGATGGCTGAAGGTTGGATTAGATATTTCTTAAAAGATAAGGTTGTGGTTTATTCAGCAGGTACGCACCCAGAACCAGTTAATCCTTATTCTATATTAGTTATGCGTGAAGCAGGTGTAGATATTTCTAATCACACTTCAAATCATGTTGATGAATATAAAGATTTTCATTTTGATTTTGTATTTACTGTATGTGATAATGCTAAGGAAATCTGTCCTGTCTACTCTAATGCCAATAAACTGATTCATCATAGTTTTCCTGATCCTGCAAAGGCCATTGGAACAAAAGAAGAGATTATAGAAACGTATTCTAATGTGAGAGAAAAGATTAAAGAATATTTCTTAAATTTTAATTATTTTATAATGTGAAATTTGTAATATAACTGGTAGTATTACCTAATTTATCTTCTACTTTTAGGGTAAAATTGTGATTTCCTTTTGGGAATGATTTTGGAATGTCAAATCTTAGTAAATTCTTTTTAGGATCATAATCCATAAGTATCCATCTTCCATTTATTT
>CEVL01168227.1_pt1 | contig 11376 bp, 10 predicted proteins | sample 427051 | NCBI WGS metagenome assembly CEVL01 (sample SAMEA2623673, study PRJEB7988) | marine metagenome | biome: marine biome (ENVO:00000447); feature: surface water layer (ENVO:00002042); material: "saline water (ENVO:00002010), including plankton (ENVO:xxxxxxxx)" | depth 5 m
CAAATGATAAATTTGTATTTTCACATTTAATAGACGCACCAGGAACATCAATATTTGTTAACTGTGATATATCAGGTGATGTTGATGTTGATGGAACACTTGAAACAGATGCGTTAACAATTGGTGGTGTAACATCCGTACCTTTTGAATCGGCAGATCATTCAAAACTAGATGGTATTGAAGCTTCAGCTGATGTAACAGATACTACGAATGTAACTGCTGCTGGCGCACTTATGGATTCTGAATTAACAGATTTAGCTGGTGTTAAAGGTGTAACAATTTCAACGTTACAACCTAAACCATCAGAAGGTGCATTTGCAAATGGAGATAAAACTAAATTAGATGGTATAGCCGCTGGAGCACAAGTAAACGTTGCTACAAACCTTTCACAAACTACAGCTACTGGATCGTTAACAATAGCATCATCAACAGGTACAAACATAACTGTTGCTGAAGCAACTGGTAGTATTGCTGGTTTAATGAGTACTACTCATCATGATAAACTAGATGGCATAGCTACTAGTGCAACTGCTGACTCAGCTGCTTCAGTTGTTGAAACAAAAGCGGGTTCTAACTCTTCTAAGTTTGTAACACCTGCTTCTTTAGCTGGTAGATCTGTAACATCAACTATTGATGTTAGTGCAATGGATGCAACAGTGTTAAAAGCTTTAATAGATCATGATCTTGATACACCAAATGTTATTGTTGAAGTTCATGGACTTACTTCAAAAGAAGTTTATATCTGTGAGTATCATAAGGATAATAATGGTTCTGCTTCTGATGATCACTTAACTTTCCATTTTGCTGAAGTACCAAGTGAGGATTTAGTTGTAACAGTTACTTCTTGCAAAAACGCAAGCTCAGTAACAGCTACTTATCCTGCATCTTAATAATAATTAAAAATACGGCGGTACTTCGGTACCGTCAGTATTAATATAACTATAATAATATGCCTATAAATATGAATGCCGCTGGAGGCATAACACATCAAGATGAATTCCTTTTAAAGGGTTCTGCACCTACTTTACGTTTCACTGATACAGACACGGGAGCTGATTCGTATCTCACAGCATCAAGTACTGCTGGAGCTTTATCCTTATGGGCTGATTCTGGAAGTGAAGCAAATACAACAAAAATATATTTTGGGTGTGATGGTAAAGAGGTTGGTCATTTTAGGGGAGATAGTAATCAAATAAGTAGTTTAAGATTATTTCCAGAAAAAAATGATTCTACTTCTGCTGGTATTTTCTTTGGTACTGCTGCTGATGGTTCTGGTCCTGGCATTGGTACGTGGAATGATGTTAGAGTTATGTCTATGGATGAAAATGAAGTAGTTCACTTATATCCAGGTTCTAATACTACAGGTGCACTTCAATTAAAATCAGCTAATGGTCATGTAGAAACTGCAGCTAACTTAACAGTTGGTAGTACATTATATGCTAGTACTATTGAGGATAAAGGTGCGGACATGACTATAATAAATGCGCATAATGATGCTGCAATTTGGCTTAAAACTTCAACTGGAAGCTCGACATATTTAAACTTTAAAGTTCATGGTGCTGGTCATACTGAAACCGCAGGTAATCATAAAATTGGAGGAGCTTTACAAAGAACCTACACTACAGTAACACACTCTAGTAATACGCATACTTGTAATTTAAGTGTAAATGATAATTTTATAATAAATGCTAACGCTGCTACCAATACTATAGCTATGACTATTGCAGATGCAAATATTGGTCAATCTGGTAATATAGTTATTGTAAATGCTTCTTCTGGTACTGTTGCTTTCGCTGCATTACCTAGTTATATGCTAACACCTGATTCAGCAACTGTAAACTTTGTAACAACAAATAGTGCTGTATCTTTATTTTCTTATCTAGTTATTAGTGATGATGATGCTGGCAATAGGAGAGTACTTGTTAATTATGTTGGTAACTTCGGATAAAATAAATAAGTATGAAATGGATACCATTTGCAAGAAAAGATTTCTGGTTAAAGAACACGACAGGATCGTTTTCAACATCAACGACTACAACTTGGAGTACATCTAAAAGTACTACAACAACATACAATACTTCTCATAGTACTACTACGACATATAATACTAGTCATAGTACTACAACTACATTTAATACTAATACGTCTAAAGTAACTACGACAACATTCAACACTAGTCAATCTACTAGTAAAAATACAACAACAACATACGCTACTAGTCACACAACTAATACCACTACTACGTGGAACACAACTAGAGACACAACAACAACTTGGGAGACTAGTAAAAACACTACTACCACGTATAATACTAGCCGTAGTACTGACACTACAACAACGTATAATACAAGTAAAAATACAACTACTGTGTACGCAACAAGTCATACAACGAGTACAACGTACAACACTAGTACCACTACTACAACTAGTTATACAACTTATTACAACACAAGTCAAACTACGACTACCACGTGGAGTACTAGTAAGAGTACGACTACTACATATGCCACTAGTCATACAACTAATACAACTACAACCTGGGCAACAAGTAGAGATACAACAACAACGTATGCTACTAGTAAAACAACTACTGAAACGTATAATACTATGCATGATACAACTACTACGTATACCACATATTGGAATACTAGTAGAAATACTACTACGACATATAATACAACTACAACGTATAATACATATCACAGTACAAGTCATAGCACAACAACAACTTTTAATACTAGTTCAAATACAACGACTACGTATACAACTTATTATGTTTCTTCATGGAATACAACACGTAGCACGTCTCACAGTACAACTACAACATACAACACGACATATGCTACCAGTCACAGTACTACAACAAGTTATAATACAACTTATAACACGTATCATAGTACTTCTCATTCAACGACGACAACATATAATACAACGTATAACACTAGTAAATCAACAACTACAAGTTATACCACATCATTTAATACAACAACAACGTATAATACTAGTCGTACAACAATGACTTCTTATGCAACTAGTCATACAACAAGTACAACATATTATACAAGTAAAAATACTACTACAACTTATAATACTAATAGAACAACTACTACAACTTGGTCAACAAGTCATCAAACTGATACGTTTACCACAAGAAACACTGGTACAACAATAACAATGTGGAACACTGGTAACTACACAAGTAGAACAACATTTACCGCTGGTGGTGGAGGCGGTGGCGGTGACTGCTTTAGAGGTTGTATGTAAATTAAATAATTATGGCACATAGATTTAGAGATTCATACTTAAACGCAACATTAACATTTGCAGATGATAAAATTACCTGGTTTTGCCCAGAGATGAATGACGTGCGAGAAGTTATGATGTCTTGGGAACAACCTATTATGAATAAAATGGCTGAGGTTGCTGTATCTTCTGGCGATCATGTTTTAGAGTGTGGTTTTGGTATGGGTATATTATCTACAGCTGTTCAAGCTAGAAACCCAGCATCTCACACTATAGTTGAATGTCATCCTCAAGTACTAGTTAAATTAAATGAGTGGGCGGCTGATAAACCAAATGTAACTGTAGTAAATGGTAAATGGTTTGATTTATTAAGTGAACCAGAAAAATACGATGCAATATTAATGGACACTTATGTTGATGATGATTTACATCCTAAGTTTGCCGGTTTTTGTCAAAAGAAAGCTAAAGATAATTGTAAGGTTAGCTGGTGGAATTTTAGTGGTGGAACAACAGATGAGTTTATGAAGTTTTATTGGGATAATGTAACGTTTACAGAAGTTACAGGTTTAACAGTACCTGAAAATACTTATTATAATAGAACAAATTACTTTGTGCCATTAAAAGTTTTAAATCAAAAAGCAAAAACATATGGTATAGTTGATTCATCAAACGTACACACATCTACTAGTGAAACAAGAAATATTTATAAGTTCGATGCTGATCAAGATGTATTAACGTGTGCAGATCCATCTAATCCTAGTCTAGTGGTTAAAAAAGGTATGTTATCATATGGTGTTAAGTGTAAAGGTATTTATAATATAAACAACGGTTTATTAGTTGTTACTGGAAATCATCCAATGATAGTTAAAAGAGAAGGATCTTGGATTGAAAAAAATATGAATGAATTAGTTATTGGTGATAAGCTATATAAAGTAGATAATACTGAGGTTGAAATTACAAATTTAAACTTTGATAGCTCTGAAACAATATATACTGTTGTGAGATTAAATTCTGATGACAATTATTTTGTAAATGATATATTAATTAAAAACGGAGGAAAAGATGCCTAATACTACTACAACATGGTTTACCGCTTGGGCAACAAGTAGAGAAACATATCATGCTACATCGTACGATTCGTATTATCAAACGTATTTTAATACTAGTAAAAACACCACTACAACATATAATACATCACACACGACAACTACGTCATGGAATACTAGTCATAATACAACTACTACGTATAATACTAGTCACAATACTACTACTACTTACAATACTAGTCATTCTACTGGTACATCTCGTAATACGTCGCATAGTACAACTACGGTATATAATACATCTCATTCTACATCTCATAGTACTACCACAACGTATAATACTACTTACGCGACTAGTCGTGGTACTTCTCATAGTACTACTACAACGTATAATACATACCATAGTACATCTCATAGTACAACTACAACGTATAATACAACTTGGTCAACTAGTTCCAATACGTATAAAAGTACAAGTCATACAACAACTACAACCTGGAGTACGAGTAAGAGTACAACAACCACGTATAATACAACGTATGCTACAAGCCATAGTACAGCCACTAGTCATACTACTTCAACAACCTGGCAAACGAGTCAGAGTACGTCTCATACAACTGAGACTACGTACTATACGTCTCATAACACAACAACCACGTATAATACGTCACATACGACAACCACAACGTTTAACACTAGTCAGAGTACTACTACAACAACTACGTATAATACGCAAAGAAGTACAACTACAACGTTTAACACTAGTTCAACAACAACTACAACGTGGCAAACAAGTCATGGTACATCTCATAGCACAACAACAACATATGCTACGTCAAGAGATACAACGACTACTTATAATACAAGTAAAAGTACAACAACTACTTACAACACTAGTCACACAACTAGCACGACTACTACGTATAATACTACAAAAACCACAACCACGACGTTTAATACATCGCAGTCAACAACTACAACATTTAACACGTCACAGTCAACCACTACTACCACTACGTATAACACAAGTAAAACAACGAATACAACTTTTACTACAACTTGGTCAACTAGTACTAACACAACAACTGTTTACGCTACAGCTACAACAAGAAGTACTACTACAACCTATAATACTAGTAAGAGCACAACTACGACTTATAATACGTACCATAGTACAACTACAACATTTAATACTAGTCAAAGCACAACTACATCTTGGAATACAACCACCACGACAATGACGTCTAGATATAATACAACAAGAAAAGATATGTCTACTATGGTTGATTATTTAAATAGAGGTGCGTTATCAACTTTTAATTCATCAACACAACAAAACTTCTTATCTGTTTGTAGTGCTACAATTAATCAAACATATTATCACAATGGTAGTGGAATACTTCCAGTCGGTGGAGATGTTGTTAAAGACGGTAGTGGTAATTGGCTAGCTGCTGGATATTATAGAGTTGGTGATGGTAGTAAATATATTAGAATTATGAGTAGTGTTGGTGTTGTTCAAGGGTTAAACGATTGCGCTTAGAAATAAGTGATATTGTGTAACTATATATAATAACGAATTAAATTTAATAATATGGAAATGTTTAATAAAAAGGTTTTAGACGGAAGAATAGGACCATTAAAGAAAAATACAAACTTAGATGACTTAGAACAAGTTGAGGGTTATGTAATTAGAAAAGCAAGTGAAGCTGGTTTAGAGACTAGTTATGATGTTATGGCAGAAGAAATGCCTTATTTTAAAACCATGGGTTATACGTCATATGGAACTAGTTTTATAATGCAACCCTTGAATCTTAAGTTTAGAACTGAGCAGATAGACGATGCTTATGATGATAAAGATATTGATGTTTTAGATTGGGCTGGATATTTAAATAAAAATATTCAAGAAAAACAAGCTAATAAATATCAAAATAGAAGAAAGGTAGATACAAAAAAATATCCTTATAAAGATTATTTAGTTGTTTTACCTGGATCTAATAAATTAAAAGAAATAGTGTGTTTAAATAAAATGATAGCAATATCAAAAAAATATAAACACAACATATGGTTTAAACCACATCCTATCACTAAACATCAGTTTATTGGTGAGCTACAAGATTTATTTGGTGAAGAAGCTATATTACATAGAGATATGGATTTATATCATTTTTTAGTTAAAGCTAAGAAAGTATACACAACACATGTGAGTGAAAGTGCTTTATATGCGACTATACTTGGTAAAGATATAGAACCAATAGATGTTTGGCAGTTAACACATAAAGGATCTTTTCATCATATCAACGCTAGATTATACGATAATAAAAACATTGAATGGGTTAATAAAACGTTTTCTAGCCCTAAATCAGGTGTTATTAATCCAAACGTTGATAAAAATTGGAAAGAAAAAGTAGATAAATACTTTGAGTATATTTTAAACAAAAGATATTACTACAAAGATTGGTTTATAGACAATAGAAAACCAAAATCTAAAAAATAGTAAAAAGCGTGACAATTGCGTAATAATATAAGAGTAAGAAGTTTAATTAAAATTTAATAAAATGGCAAAAAAGACAAAAGATTTAAAAATCACAAAAGACGAACTAAAGTCTATACAAGTTGTAGTAACTGAAATTAATCAGTTGCAGATGCAAATAGGTGGCTTAGAAGTACAAAAAGACATAGCTTTGAGCAGATTAAAAGAAGGTCAAGGGATGTTAAGAAAACTACAAGCTGGGCTTGAAGATAAGTATGGAAAAGTCTCTGTTAATTTAGATACAGGAATTTTAAAACCAGTTGAAGATGAGCAAGCACTTAATAAGAAAAATTAGTATAGGCAAGGATTATAAAAACGAAGCTATGCATTATTCTGTAGGCCAAGAGGTTTATGGAGGACATATGATAGATTGTATTGTCGAAGAAGATGAAAAATATAGTATATTCATTATAAAGAATAACGAAATTTTACCTTGGAAAGACTTTAACAAAAACATGGCAATAGCAGTTGAATATAATTTAGAATATTAGTGAAATCACTACATGATTTCGTTGTTGAACCTTTTGGTGGTAGGTATACTAACCAAAAAAAGGTAGGTGATAAGACTTTAATATTGAATAGTGAAATAACTCACCATCAATATGTTAACAGAATAGGTGTTGTTAAATCACTACCACTAATTGGTAAAACAAATATAAAAGTAGGGGATCAAGTTGTTGTTCACCATAATATATTTAGAAGATGGTATAATATAAGGGGTGAAGAAAAAAACAGCAAAGGTTATATAGATGACAATAGCTATCTATGTACATATGATCAAATATTTGCTTACAAAAGAAAAGACAAATGGAAAGCTGTTGAAGGCTACTCATTTGTAAAACCAATTGAATCTAATGATATATTTAGTTTAGATAAAGAACAACCTTTAATAGGTGTTTTAGTATATTTAGACGACACCAATAATGAATTAAAAAAAGGTGATCTAGTAGGTTTTACACCCTCTAGTGAATACGAGTTTATAATTAATGGTGAAAGATTATATAGAGTTAGATCTAAAAATTTAACTATTAAGTATGAATATCAAGGAGAGGAAAAAGAATATAATCCAAGCTGGCTATAAAGCTGTTGAAGAATTAGTAAAAGTTGCTAAAGAACCAATAGTAGATAGTGGAGATGATATAACAGCTGATAGATTAAAAAACGCTGCAGCTACAAAAAAGTTAGCTATATTTGATGCGTTTGAAATACTTACCAGAATACAAGACGAGGAAAATATATTAGAAAATAAACCAAAAGAAGAAGAGAAAACTAAAACTTTTTCTGGGTTTGCTGAAAGAAGATCCAAATAATGTATAGTCAAGATTTATATCAAATAATAGAACCTGTTAAAATAAACACTTTAAAAAGATTAAATAAATCAAAAAAGTGGCAATATGGATATAATAAGGAGCATGATCTAGTTGTTATATCTAAAACAGGTGAGATAGGTGATATATATGAAATACAAAATCTTAAAATAGCTTTACCTAAAGCTCCTAAGAATATACATAGATTTAAAAGTGATAAGTTTGAGGTTGTTGAACAACCAAAAGCTTTACAAAGAATTAAAACTATATTTGATTGGAAAGAATATCCAAATGATTTTAAAAATCAATATATAGATTACATAGAGGAAGAGTTTAAAAGAAGAGATGAGGGCTTTTGGTATTACAATAAAGGTACACCAACATATATAACAGGAACACATTACATGTATTTACAATGGAGTAAAATAGATGTAGGACATCCAGATTTTAGAGAAGCAAATAGATTATTCTATATGTTTTGGGAGGCTTGTAAAGCAGATAAAAGATGTTACGGTATGTGTTACTTAAAAAATAGACGATCTGGTTTTTCTTTTATGGCTTCTGGTGAACTTGTAAATATGGCTACATTAGCTAGTGATTCAAGATTTGGTATATTATCTAAAACAGGTCCTGATGCTAAAAAAATGTTTACTGACAAAGTTGTGCCAATATCAGTTAATTATCCTTTCTTTTTTAAACCGATTCAAGATGGTATGGATCGACCTAAAACAGAATTAGCATATAGAGTACCAGCTTCTAAATTAACTAGAAGAAATATACAAGCAAGTGATAGACCAGAGGAGTTACAAGGATTAGATACTACTATTGATTGGAAAAATACTGGAGATAATAGTTATGATGGTGAAAAACTAAAACTATTAGCACATGATGAAAGTGGTAAATGGGAAAGACCTAATAATATATTAAATAACTGGAGAGTTACTAAAACTACATTAAGATTAGGTAGCAGAATTATTGGTAAGTGTATGATGGGATCAACATCAAACGCTTTAGATAAAGGTGGTGATAACTTCAAAAAACTTTATAAAGATTCAGATGTTACAAAAAGAAACCGCAATGGACAGACTAGCTCGGGATTATATAGTTTGTTCATACCTATGGAATGGAACTACGAAGGATTCATTGATTCTTATGGCTTACCTGTATTCGACACTCCAGAAACAGAAACAAAAGGACCGTATGGGGAATACATTGACACAGGTATTATCGAGCATTGGCAAAATGAAGTAGATGGTTTAAAAAACGATGGAGATGCTTTAAATGAATTTTATAGACAATTTCCAAGAACTGAAGAACATGCTTTCAGAGACGAAACTAAAAATAGTATATTTAATTTAGCTAAAATTTACGAGCAAATAGATTTTAATGAAGAATTAAATAATAATAATGAAATTACAAGAGGTAATTTCCAATGGATTAATGGAGCCAAAGATACTAAAGTTACTTTTTATCCTGATGCAAGGGGTAGATTTTTAATTAGTTGGGTTCCTAATCAAAGACAACAAAATAATATTATATTTAAAAATGGTAGAAAACACCCAGGAAATGAACATATGGGTGCTTTTGGTTGTGATAGTTATGACATATCAGGTACAGTAGATGGTCAAGGTTCAAAAGGATCTTTACATGGTTTAACTAAGTTTAGTATGGAGGATTGTCCACCAAGCCACTTTTTTTTAGAATATATTGCAAGACCAGCAACCTCAGAGATGTTTTTTGAGGATGTTTTAATGGCTTTAGTATTTTATGGGATGCCATTACTTGCAGAAAATAATAAACCTCGTCTATTGTATTATTTAAGAAGACGTGGTTATAGAGGTTATTCGATGAATAGACCTGATAAAGTTTGGAATAAATTATCTGTAGCTGAAAAAGAAATAGGTGGTATACCAAACTCTAGTGAAGATATTAAGCAGGCACACGCTGCCGCGATAGAAATGTATATACAAGATCATGTGGGATTAAAACAAGATGGTACTCATGGTAATATATATTTTAATAACACATTAGGTGATTGGGCTAAATTTGATATTAATAATAGAACAAAATTTGATGCTACTATTAGTTCGGGTTTAGCAATAATGGCTTGTAATAAACATTTATATAGACCTAATGCTGAAAAAGAAAGAACAAAATTAAACATAAGCATAGCTAAATATAAACAAAAAGGTATGCATTCAAAATTAATAAATTAATATGGCTGAGTCAGTTGTTAAAAGTTATTTCCCAAGTCAAGTTGCTAGCGACGTTGAGAAGATCCAAGTAGACTATGGATTAAAAGTTGCTAAAGCAATTGAAAGTGAGTGGTTTAAACGCGACTCTGGTGCTAATAGATATTATGGTAATCAAACAGAATTCCATAAACTTAGACTATATGCACGTGGTGAACAAAGTATACAAAAATATAAAGATGAATTATCTATTAACGGTGATTTATCATATCTTAACTTAGACTGGAAACCAGTACCTATTATACCTAAATTTGTAGATATAGTAGTAAATGGTATATCAGAAAGAGTATTTGATGTCAAAGCATATTCTCAAGATCCATATGGTGTTTCTAAAAGAACACAGTATATGGAAGCTAAAATACGAGATATGGAAGCTAAAGATCTAACTGATTTTGCTGAGCAAGCTTTTGGTGTAGATTTAAGAGAAACTAAAAAAGAAGAGTTACCTGATAGTATAGAGGAGTTAGAATTACACATGCAGTTAAGTTACAAGCAGTCTATTGAAATAGCAGAAGAGCAAGCTATTAATACTATAATGCAAGGTAACAACTATGATTTAACAAGAAGAAGATTTAATTATGATTTAACTGTTCTTGGTATTGGTGCTGTAAAAACTAACTTTAGTAAATCTAATGGAATTACTATTGATTACGTTGATCCTGCAAATTTAGTATACTCTTATACTGATTCGCCTTATTTTGAGGATATATATTATGTAGGTGAAGTTAAAAGTATACCTGTTAACGAGTTGAAAAAACAATTTCCTGATTTATCAACAGAAGAATTAGAAAATATACAAAAACAAGGTTTTCAAAATTCTGGATATTATAACAGAAGTATAACAGAAACAAATCAAGAAGATAAAAATCAAGTTCAAGTTTTATATTTTAATTATAAAACATATGCTAACGAAGTGTATAAAGTTAAAGATACCGCGACGGGAGCTAGCAAAATATTAGTAAAAGATGATCAATTTAATCCAGCTATGGATGAAATGCTTG
>CEVL01169725.1_pt1 | contig 11350 bp, 8 predicted proteins | sample 427051 | NCBI WGS metagenome assembly CEVL01 (sample SAMEA2623673, study PRJEB7988) | marine metagenome | biome: marine biome (ENVO:00000447); feature: surface water layer (ENVO:00002042); material: "saline water (ENVO:00002010), including plankton (ENVO:xxxxxxxx)" | depth 5 m
ATCATCCATCCATCCACGCGCGAACGATGACGACGACGCGCGAACCGGTCGTGGACTGACGGGAACGACGCGCGCAGGAACAAGGGAAAAAGTCTCGCGTTCGTGGAATCGAGGCGCAGCGCGCGAACATCGCGGCGGCGAAGAGCGTGGCGAGGACGTTGAGGTCGTCTCTGGGACCAAAGGTGCGCGCGTTGACTTTTTCGCGGCGCGGCGGCGGCGCGTTGACTCGCGACGGAGAGGGGAAGGGACTGACGGGTGACGGTGGCGATGCGTTTCGTGATGTAGGGTATGGATAAGATTTTACAATCCGGGGACGGTGATATCACGATAAGTGCGTGTTCGACGACGGCGAAGACGCGCGCGGGAGAGAGAGGGCGAGAGAGACGACGACGACGACGACGACGACGACGACTGGTTCGCGCGAGAGACTGACGATGATTTTGGTGCGCAGCGAACGATGGGGCGACTATTTTGGATCAAATGGAAGTCGAGCACGAGATCGGTAAACTCATGGTCGAGCTGTCCAAGTCGCAGGATTTTGAAATCGGCGACGGTACCACGGGGGTTGTCGTCCTGGCCGGATCGCTCTTGGAGCAGGCGGAATCTCTTCTCGATCGAGGTATCCATCCACTGCGTATTGCCGAAGGTTACGAGATGGCGGCCAAGGTGGCGACCAAGGAGCTCGCGAGAATTAGCGAAAAGTTTGAGTTTGACGCGCAAAACATCGAGCCTTTGATCCAAACGTGCATGACGACGTTGAGTAGTAAAATTGTGAACCGATGCAAGCGGGAGATGGCTGAGATTTGCGTCAAGGCTGTGATGGCTGTGGCCGACTTAGAACGTAAGGATGTGAACTTAGACTTGATTAAGGTTGAGGGTAAGGTGGGTGGTAAATTAGAGGACACGATCCTGGTCAACGGCATCGTCTTGGACAAAGACATCAGCCACCCGCAGATGAGCAAGGAAATTAAGGATGCGAAGATTGCCATCCTCACCTGCCCGTTTGAGCCGCCCAAACCGAAGACGAAGCACAAGATTGAGATTGACACTGCAGAAAAGTATGAGGAACTTCGTCAGCAGGAGGAAAAGTATTTCAACGACATGGTGAAGCAGTGCAAGGATAGTGGCGCGACGCTTGTCATTTGTCAGTGGGGTTTCGACGACGAAGCGAATTCCATGCTCATGCAACAGAAGCTTCCCGCCATTCGTTGGGTCGGCGGCGTTGAGCTCGAGCTTTTAGCCATCGCGACTGGTGGACGAATAGTCCCTCGTTTCACGGAATTGACCCCGGAGAAGCTCGGATCCGCCGGCATGGTGAAGGAGGTGGCGTTCGGCACGACCAAGGAACGCATGGTCATCATCGAAGACTGTGCCGCGAGCAAGGCGGTCACGGTTTTCATTCGTGGAGGCAACAAGATGATGATTGATGAAACCAAGCGCTCTTTGCACGATGCCATTTGCGTCGCTCGCAACTTGGTTCGATCGAACAACATCGTGTACGGCGGCGGTTCCGCGGAAATCGCGTGCGCCATCGCCGTCGAAGAGGAAGCTGACAAGATTGCGAGCGTCGAGCAATATGCCATGCGAGCGTTCGCTGATGCTTTAGACGCCGTGCCCACCGCTTTAGCCGAGAACAGTGGTCTTCCGCCGATTGAAACGGTGGCGGACATCAAGGCGCAGCAGCTCAAGGAGAAGAACCCGGTGCTCGGCGTCGACTGCAAGGAAGTCGGCACGAACGACATGAAGTCTCAGGGCGTCTTCGAGACTTTGATCGGTAAGCAACAGCAAATCTTACTGGCCACGCAGGTCGTCAAGCTCATCCTCAAGATTGACGACGTGATTCTTAGCGGAGAAGCGATGTAATGAGCCACACAACCAACTCACGACACTCGCCGGCGCGCGCGCGGTACTCTTCGTCGCGCTCTCGCGCGTCGCGTCGTCCTCGCGGCGCGCGCGCGAACGAGAGAGTCGGGTCGTGAACGCGCCCGAGAGCCATGCCGCGCGCGCTCGTCCTCGAAATCGTCGATCACGCCGGCGCGCGACGACTCTTTGCCGAGCTCTCGCGAGCGCATCGTTCGTGTTTCCCAGAGGATGCCCTCGAGAGCAACGACGCCACCGCGGATGCGTTCTTCGATCGCGTCACGTGGTTACACGAAGAGACGCAGGCGACGTGGTTCTTGCTTCGCGTCGCGGATTCGGAGGGCGTCCTCGGAGAAATCGTCGGTTTCGCGTGCGGGTACGCGTACTCGGACAGTTGGTACGGAGCGCACTTGGGCGTCGTGCCCTCTCATCGACGACGCGGACTCGGTTCGTACCTCATGAGGGTCGTGCAATCGCGCGCGGCTCGCGCGGGTGTGTTGAGGATACAGGCGAGCGTGGACATTGATCCTAAAGTTGGACGGGGACGACTGTTGCGGTATTACGAGCGACACGGCGCCTCCGTCGTGAGAACAGGAATGGGGAGCGCGGGATCCGTTTCCGGAAGCGTCATTAGAATAGAGAGAGTATTCACACCGGCGATCGCCGCCGAGGAGCTAGAGGAATCCGAGCGCCACGTTTTTGTCGGAAATACTCGTAGAAACTTTCACGTCTCGGTAGCGCTCGGCTTGGGCGCGGTGTGGGTACTCATTCAAAATGTTAGACGGAGATAGATTACATGTATAGAATTACGTTGCAGTGTACATTGTCCTAGTAGATATTGGTTCGCTACAGTTCCGTTATTTTCCAATTCTCCGGAATCGCGAATTCCGGCTGTTCACCCTGTTCCTCTGGTTGAACTGCGTCAACCGCTGCGTTCGGTGCCTCTCGCTTCACGACTCTCGGTTTGCCGGTTTCTCTGTTCAGCTCGACTCCGAGCCCTCTTGACAAAAGATCTTCGCTCTCTTCTATTGCTTGAGGTTGCAGTTCAGAAATTTTATTTCGCGCCATATCGCTCGCCTGCGTCATGTTACGCACCGCCCAGAGTGCCCACTCTCTGAGATACGGCTCGTCGTCTTCGCCTCGTGTGTGATTCAAAACAATCGGAAGGCCGCCCAAGTTTGCCACGTCGTCACACACTCTCGTGCGATTGAAGGCCGCGTTACCGATGATCGCGATGAGATCGACCCGATAGCCAGACCAAGGAACTTTGCTAGGATACACAAGTTCACTTTTCAACTCTTCCGGTACGTACGCTTCCAGTCGAGGCGCCGAGGCGGGTCCCGTCGCCTTGCTTGTCTGACCAATACCTTCCGGTGGCGGTAACGCGGCGAGAAGAGACAAAACTAAACGCACGAGACCCATCGCAGCTAAGCACGCGATCGTGTCGCCGATGTGGGGCTTGACTTCTCGCTCGCTCATCTGCCGCAAAATGCTCACGCACTCCATCAAGAGCGACAACGCGACGTCCCTTTCGTCGTCATCTTCGGTCAGCGCAAAACGTGTAGCGACCACAGAGGTGGTATCTAAGACGAACGCTAGCACACCCTCAGGTAAAAGAAGAGGCGGTTGCTCTCCCTCACGAACCTCTGAGTGATGAAAGTCGACGTACGAAGTCGCCTCCTTGTCGCCCATCAGAGTTGCGACAAAGTGTAACAAAGTCGCTTGCTCGGAAACGTATTCAAGTTTTGGTGTCTTGCGCGCGTGAAAGTCAGACTCTAATTCATTGATGCGGGAGTCGTCTTCTGCGAGTGCCACAAGGCGGGCGCGAAGCATGGCTTCGTTGAGCGCGGAAATCTCCGCTCCGTTTGGAGACAAACCTCTAAACAACTTTGGTAAACCATCACTCTTGCAACACAAGGTACAAATCAAATTCATCAGGTGGGAACCTCCACCGACACCGTCTGGTTCATCCATTTCTGACGACGCGCGCAGAAGAGAGAGCCAAAACGTTTGCGCAGAGTCGAGGACTCGAGGCGCGCGAGACTCGTCATCCTTCACGCACGTGTCTACAAAAATACACAATAATCCATGCGTCTTCGCGGCGCTCTTACCTCGCAACCGCGACACCGCATCCAACGCTTCCACGATGACCGGTGCTTCCCACGCCGCGCGCAGGCATTCTGCGTCATCCATCCCCGCGTTGACGAGGGTCTGAAGAGAAAACATGACGCTTTTCATCCTTCCCTCCTCCTCCTCCTCCGACGTTTTACCTCCCGACGTGGCCGCGTCTCGCATCAGACGCAGCAAAGTTCCGCACCCATCGTTTTCCCTCAACGCTCGCGTCGCCTCGACGTTTCCAGCGCACGCGTTTCTCACCTCTCGCGCGTCCGCCGCCGCATTCGCGAACGCCCCGACCCCCGTCCCTCTCTCCTCGAGCCTTCGCAGCGCGTCAACAACGATCCCCATCCTTCGTTCGACTCAGACCCTGACAACAACACAACAACGACCACCCTTTCACCAACGCACCGATGCCCCCACCGCAGTAATTTCCCTTACCGTCCGACTGCGAGCCCAAATTCCTCGGCTTCGGTGCCGTGAACTCCAACTCTTCGTCGACGCTCGCAAACTCGCTCGCGCTCGCGCTCGCGCTCAGACCGGACGTATCCCCCGGTGACGCCTCTTCCGTCGTCCCCTCTCGCGCGTTCGTCCTCTCGGTCCCGCTCATGCGGCGGTCGAGGCTCACTGTGACGAATCGAGGAGTCAGTGGGAGACGCGCGGATCCTCGAGATGAGCGGCGCCTTCAAGGTCGGCAAATGTCCCAATCAGGTGCGTGCGAGGGGACGCGGACGTCGATGCGATCGCGCCGGACCGTCTCGCGTCGATGGAGCGCGCGCGCGTCGCTCGTGCGCGGTGTGCGTCGGCTCGACGCGATCGACCCGAGAATTGTGATGACACCGTGAATCTCAGACTGACGATGAGTGGGACCGGACGACGATAGGATCTCGCGCTGACGAACTTTGCGTTCGTGAGCGACGCCGATGCGAACGGGTGTTTGCCGTACGTTGAGATCGGAGAGTTCGTGTTCGCGGTGCAACCGCGCGGGGACGTCGCCCCGGGCTCGGTGGGTCTGAACACGGTGCAACGAAAGATTCTGCGAGTGAGCGTGGGAGATGTCGTGAAATGGAGCCGTTACGAACCTCCGAGTCGTGAATTCGATTGTGCCGGGATGACTATAGAGTTGGAGTGTAACAAACCGGCGACGGCGGCGGCGCTGGTGCAGACGAATCAACACAGGCAAGTGCACGCGGATGAGTTTACGACTGTTCTGCGGAGGACTTTTAGCTCGCAAGTGTTTTCAATCGGGCAAAAAGCGCCCGTTGACTACGCCGGAGAGACGTATTTAATCACCATCAATCACATCGTCGTCGAAGGCGCCAGGGAAGGCGTGCAGAGTTTGAGAGGCATGTTCACCCCGGCGACGACGGTGGTGTACGAGGCGACGTCGAATAGCGGCATCAAAGTTCAAGGACAAAAGGCTGCGGTGATGAACACGGGGTTGTTCAAGAATAAGGATTTCAGTTTCTCCAAGCTCGGAATCGGTGGCTTGGATAGGCAGTTTGAGGATATTTTTAGACGGGCGTTTTCTTCGCGAGTTTTCCCGCAAAGCGTCGTGGAGCGACTCGGGATCAAACACGTCAAGGGTATGTTGCTTCACGGTCCGCCTGGTACGGGTAAGACTTTGATCGCGAGGCAGATCGGTAAGATGTTGAATGGCAAGGAACCCGTGATTGTGAACGGTCCGGAAGTCATGTCCAAGTATGTGGGCCAATCCGAAGAGAACATCCGCAACTTGTTCATAGACGCGGAGAAGGAGTACAAGGCTCGCGGAGACGATAGCGATTTGCACATCTTCATCTTCGATGAGATAGATGCGTTGTGTAAATCCAGAGGGAGTGTTACTAGTGGTACGGGCGTGCACGACTCCATCGTGAATCAGCTTCTCACGAAAATCGATGGCGTCGACGCGTTGAACAATATTCTGCTCATTGGTATGACAAATAGAAAGGACATGTTGGACGAGGCCATGTTGCGTCCAGGACGTTTAGAGGTTCACATAGAAATCGGTTTGCCGGACGAGAAGGGTCGCATACAAATCTTGAACATTCACTCGAATCGCATGAGCGAGAATGAGTTTCTTGGTGCAGATGTAGACTTGGCGGAGCTCGCGAGACGCACCGGCAACTTTAGCGGAGCGGAAATCGAAGGTCTCGTAAAGTCCGCCGTATCCTTTGCGTTGATGCGACAGGTGGATATGAACGATATCGGCGCGCCCATCGATGAAGAGAATATCAAAGTGACCATGGCAGATTTTGAAAAGGCGTTGCTCGAGGTGAAGCCGGCGTTCGGCGCGTCGACGACGTTATTTGAACGATGCATGTTGAACGGTATGATTTCTCACGGCGAAACACACGAGAAACTCGTGTCGACGATGGAATCGCTCATCGAGCAAGTTCGCGTGTCCGAGAAGACACCGATGCTCACATGCTTACTCGAAGGCAGCGCGGGAACTGGAAAGACGGCGCTCTCGGCTGCGCTCGCGATCAAGTCTCAGTTTCCGTTTACGAAACTCTTCTCGCCGGATACGTTTGTGGGCGCGCCCGAGGCGAAAAAATGCGCGGATTTGGCCAAGTTATTCGACGACGCTTACAAATCTCCGGTCTCTTTGATCGTGTTGGACGATATCGAACGTCTTCTCGAGTACGTCGACGTGGGACCGCGTTTCAGCAACGTCATCCTCCAGGCGCTTCTCGTGTTGCTCAAGCGACAGCCTCCGCCCGGACGCAAACTCTTCGTCATCGGGACCACGTCGTTTTCGCAGGACATCTTGAAGCGAATGGGACTCGACAGCGCGTTCAACGTGTGTTTACACGTTCCGGCGTTAAATCCGGGCGAGACTACCTCCGTGCTCACCCAGCTCGGCGCCTTCGCGCCGGACGTCCTCCCTCGCGCCTACCAGGCGCTCGAGGCGTTCGCGGGTTCGCAGATCCCCATCAAACGATTATTCATGCTCTTAGAGATGGCGCGTCACGGTCAGGCCGACCACGACGATTCCATGGACGTCGGATCCTCCGGTCCCGTGAGCCTCGATCGATGGGTCGAATGTCTCAGAGATCTCAGCGCGTGAATCCGTCGACGGACGCCGTCGGGCGCGGTCGGGCGCGACGACGAAAACGAAAACGAAAACGATGACGAAAACGAAAACGACGACGCCCTCCCCGCGCGATGGAAATCACCCTACAATTCACGGTATACCATCACAAAACAAACGCTACAGAATCACCCCGTCCCCGAGTCCCGCGCGTTTCCGTCCCTCGCGCGCGCGCGCTCTTTCCCGCTCACTTCCCGAAGATGCCCGTGAATCCGTTGACGACGACGCCGTAACACACGCCACCGACCACCGCGCCCACGCGCACGAACGCCGCGAGCGAGCTCTTCCCCGCGTACGGTCCCGCGCCCATCATCGCTCGGCGTCGAGTCGCGTCGCGTCGACCACTGCGGGGACGATCGCGGGCGACCGCGCACGCGCGCGGGGGGGACTCTCGGAGGGTCACGACTCATAAAGGGAAGCCACGCCACGCGTAAACCCTAGGTAGGGTTTTCCTTCTCGCGACAGACCTGTGGGTTGGTTTGTTTTCTGGGTCGTGACTCGTCGAGAGTCCCTCCTGGTGTCGGTCGTCCCGCGGGACGATTTGAAATTGCATTTCAAGTCGACGCGCGCGCCATTCGACGCCGTTCGACGCCGTTCGACGACGACGGACGAGCGATGACGGTGATGGTGACGCGCGCGGTGGTGGTGCGAGGTGGTGCGACGTTGGCGCGCGTCGAGGGTGGGGCGAGGCGCGGGATGGGATGGATGGCGACGTCGTGCTCGAGGAGGCGGATGACGACGACGACGACGACGACGACGATGGGTGGTGATCCCGGTCGCGGGACGACGCGCGCGATGACGACAATGACGCGCGCGCGCGCGTACGCGAGCGGACGCGACGTCGACGGTGGATCGAGCGTCGTCGGGCGATCGGTCGGTTTCGGCGGCGCGCGGCGGATGACGGCGGGCGCGGGGAGGCGCGGGGCCACGACGACGACGCGCGGAGGCGGTGGAGGCGGTGGTGGAGGCGGCGGTGGTGACGGTGGTGGTGGTGGTGGTGACGGTGGTGGTGGTGGTCAGTCTTCGGGCGGGAACGGGGGCGTTCGCGCGCTCTGGGCGGCGTACCTGAACGCGCTCGAGAAGAATCCGTTGGCGACGAAATGCGCGACGTCCGGCGTGCTCAACGCGCTCGGTGACTTGTTCGCGCAGTTTGCGTTCGATGATGCCGCCAAGAATGGCATCGACTGGAGACGCGCCGGTATTTTCACCTTTCTCGGTGGATTTTTGGTCGGTCCGACGTTGCACTTTTGGTACAGCACGCTCGGGAGAATCGTCACCGCGCAGGGGAGCGCCAAGGCGTTCATCAGTCTCGTTCTCGACCAAGGCGTGTTCGCGCCGGCGTTCCTGTGCGTCTTCTTATCTTCGCTCTTCACCATCGAGGGTAAAGCGCACGAGATCGTTCCCAAGTTGAAGCAAGACTTTGCGAGCACCGTGACGGCCAACTGGAACATTTGGATTCCGTTTCAATACTTGAACTTTCGTTTCGTTCCTTTGAACTTGCAAGTAGCCGCGGCGAACGTCGTGGCGCTCTTGTGGAACACGTACCTTTCGTGGGCGTCTCACAAGGAAGTGGTCGCGGTCCAAGAGTCTGGTGGCAAAAAGAAGCGTTAGCAAGGGATATGTATTTACAACAACAGCGCGTCGTTTAAATCGTCGCCCCCGAACACGACGAACCAGAGCCCGCCGTACATCCGAAGCAATGGTTATCCGCGACGATGTGTTGGCCCACTAAATCATCGCACGATTCTAAATCGAATATCGTCTTCTTCGTCCCGCGCACGGGCATGTCGAGCTGTTGATTGAAATCGCAGTCGTAGAGTTTTCCATCCCACGAGACGCTGATGAGGTCGCGGCACATCACCCCGACGGAAGCTGCGACGTTGAAGTTTTCGACAAGCAAGCTCATGTACTCGCTCATCTTTCCCTCTCGATGTAAATAGTCTGCGAATCGTTTGATCGGCATGTTGGTGAGCGTGAATAAGCGCGAAAATTCCACGCCCCACGTGTCTCTGAGTTCGCTTCGGTACGCCACCTCGAGAGTTTCCTGTGATGGCGGAAGGAAGGCTCCACCCGGATTGTACATCAAATCGAGCTCTAAACCAGTGCCCTCGACGCCGTATCCGACCGCGTTGAGGTCTTTCAAGGCGGCGATGGATCTTTCAAACACCCCCTTGCCTCGCTGCGCATCCGTGTTCGCTTCGCTGTAGCACGGAAGAGACGCCACCACCTTGACTTGATTATCCGCGAGAAACTTTGGCAAGTCCTCCTGCCCTTCCTCGTAGAGAACCGTCAAGTTACACCTATCGATCACGTCCACTCCTAATTTTCTAGCCTCGATAACCAGGTATCTAAACTGCGCGTGCAACTCGGGCGCGCCTCCGGTGAGGTCCAACGTCTTCACGCCCGGTGAATTTTTCAGCACACGAACGATCGCCTCCGCGGTTTTCGCGTCCATGACTTCCTTCGTTCTCAGCGGCGACGATTCAACGTGACAGTGAGAGCACGCTTGGTTACAGAACAGACCGATGTTCACCTGTAAAATGGTCGTCGGCGCCCTGTGTAACGCCTCGCCACCCTTCGAGTCCAAGTACGCCTCGAACGACGGAACGCCGAGGTTATCCAGCGCGCGTCGGCGGCGCGTGCGCTCTTCCTTCGTCAACGCTCGCTGTCCGAGCTCGTCTAAACGACGCCGCGCCGTCTGGAACTCCTCGTCCGTCTCCATCAGTTCGAGGGTCTCAGAAATCAAGCTTCCGTAACGCGCGTCCGCATCGCGCGCCACCGTCGCGCGACGCGCCGAACGAACGCGATCGAAACGTAAAGCGCGTTGCGACGCGCACTCGAGCGCGTTGGACGCGATGCCTCGCATCGTCGCGGCAGGGTGTGGCGCGATCATTCGACGACTCTTCACAAACTCCTACGCGCGGGCTATTCGCCGTCGGGAACGCAAACTCGGGTGGAGAACACGTCGTTCGGCGCGGTCGTCACGCGAGGACCGTCCTGAAGATCGAACTTTGTCTCTAATGATTTCGGCTTGACCGGTGTCTGTCGCTGTTTGATGATGGCGATCTCTGATTTGATTTCGTCGAGACGCTGCGCCGAGGACGGAGGCGGTCTCTTGGAGACGAACGCCGCGCCGGATCCGAAATCGGTGACGCGAGACCAGCCGGCGCGAGTCTCGGATGGGGGTGGTGATGCTGGACTTCCACGGATGACTCTGTGCAAATCTAGAGTCGCACCGAGTTGCGTGCGCCAGGCTTCTTTACCATCCGACGGGGAGCTCGAGGACGGCGTGGTCGGAAATTTGCCTCTCAAGTCGTGCTTCTCGATGCGAAGGCGCTGCACCTCGAGATTCGCTTCGCGCTGCGCTTGTATGGAACGGATCACCGTCGCTTCGGCGTCGGCCGTGAAATCTTTGATAGTTTGCTTCGCCGCCTCCATGTGCTCGATCTGTCTCTCGAGAGCCATGCGTCGTCGCCGCTCCTCGTGAAGCTCATACTCGAGTTCTTGCTTCGCCATCTGTGTGTTGTGCGCGAGAGTCGCTTGTTTTTGTGCCTCGATGGAGGCGTCTCGAGCCAACGCGGTTTGTTTTGATACTCTAGCCGCGTGCTCTTGGACTTGTTCGGCGCATTCGAAGCGAATCTCCTCTTTCTCGCGCAGAGCCGAACGCTCGGCGTCGCCGAGTCGACCGACCAAGCGCTCGACCTCGCCGCTGAGTCGCTTGGTGTCTTTTTCGAAAACTTTAACGCGATTCACCGCGTCGTTGCGCTCTTGCACCGCGATCGCGAGCTCTTTTGAATTCGTGCTCTCGCGCAAGGTTGCACCGTCCATCATCTGTTCGAGCTCGGCCAGACGCGACTCGTTGTCCAAATGCTCCTCCGTCTTCTTGAGCAGTTCCTCCGTGATCCGAACGTTTTCTTCCCTCGCTGCGCGTAAATGCGCGAGCGTCACCTTTAAGTGTTCATCCGTGGTCGCTCTTGCGGAATTAGCGATCGCAATCTCACGCTTGAGCTCGATGTTTTCATCGTAAATCTCCGGCTCGGAAACTTGTCCGCTCTCCAGCGCCGCGACCTCGTTCTTCGCGTGAGCCGCCATGATCTCCGAAGCTTCGGCCCTTCGAAGGGCTCGATCGCGCTCTTCGCGAGTCTCCTTCAAATCTTTTCTCAGCGCCTCGTTTTCTTTCCCTAAAACCTCTTCTAGAGACCGATAACGCTCGATCTTTCCTTGCTGTTCCGCCGCATCCGCTCGCAACTGCGCCACGCGCGCCTCTTGAAATTCTAAATT
>CEVL01068668.1_pt1 | contig 11344 bp, 6 predicted proteins | sample 427051 | NCBI WGS metagenome assembly CEVL01 (sample SAMEA2623673, study PRJEB7988) | marine metagenome | biome: marine biome (ENVO:00000447); feature: surface water layer (ENVO:00002042); material: "saline water (ENVO:00002010), including plankton (ENVO:xxxxxxxx)" | depth 5 m
TACGAGCGTTTCGCCGACGACATCGAGTTGGAGGAGGAAGAAGACGGCGACATCGCCATCGAAAAGTCACCCGCCGTGCGAAGACGCGAACTGCGCGAAGAGATTGATTCACAAAACTTTTTCTGGCTCGGTCGCCCGCGCCTCTTGCTCAAGGCGTACCAATTCGTCTTATTCGAGAACGCCATTTCATTATCCATGTTGCTATTTAGCCTTTGGCAAGATAAGAATTGGTTAATGTCTCAAGCGGGCATGAGCGTGCAAACGGCGTGGATTTTGTTCGCCGTGGATTTCCTGGTGTTGTTACACAGCGCGTTGTTTATCCTCCCCGTGTACGCCATCACGTCGACCGTGGGTTCACACTGCGCCACCTCTTTGCAAGAATACGCCGATAAACTCGGCATCACTCGCGAAGCCGCGTTGGCTGCATACTTGGAGCGCGCAAAGGAAAGCATGTCAACCGAGGACGCGGCCGAAGTCGCCGCGTACGATCTGAGCTTGCTCGAGCACGATGTCGAAAAAGTCGTGGCTACTGGAGACTTCGATATGGAAGCGCTTCCCCCGAGCGAGATACCGGCGGACCTCCGCCAAAAGGCGACCCTCACGGAACACAGAAGCCGAGGCGTGCAGGACATACAAAAACGAGGCGCGGCGAGAAAAATCGCGAAAGCGGCCGGTAAACTCGTGCCCAAGCATGATCACTCTCGCGAAAACGAACGCTCACTCACCGGACTCTTGGGTGCCGTCCTATCGAAGCAAATGAAAGCCGAGCTTGCGAAGCAAAAAGCCACCAAGGCGAGGAAGGAAGCCGAGAAGGCGGCGAATCCCGGCTTGCTGAAACGAACCTTTTCGAAGAAGGATGTCAAACTGTCTGACGACCAACCCGCGGCGTCCACCGTCACAGCCGACGCTCCCGCTCCGAAACTCGCTAGCCGGCCGTCGATGAAAGACGTCTTCAGCATGGGCACGCCACCGCCAAAGTGACGGTGGAATCAGAAGAAAAAGAATAAGAAAAAGAAGAAAAAGAAGAATAAGAAAGACCACGCTTTAATAGTCACTACATAATACAACGTTCTGCATCGCACGTAATCAGGGAATGCAACAAGAAACCACACCGAGACGCGCCGTCGAGCATGGTGCGACTTCGCGCCATTTATCGGCTCGAACGTCGTATACTTCCACCGCGGAGATCGCGCCGACGCCGTCGAAACCGCCTATGGCGTACAACGCGTCGCCGGACGGGTCGACGACGGTGGCGTGCAACTGTCTCCGATATCGCATGGACGCCAAGTCGCGCCATCCGCGTTTCGCCTCGCGCGGGTCGTACGCTTCGACTAGATTGAGCACGCTGCGCTCGTCGCGACCGCCGACGGCGACGATCATGCCCCTGGCGCTCAAACTCGCCACGCCCAAGTCGCGACGTTTGTGCTTCAGGGCGCAACCGGTCGTCCACGCGTCCGCACGCGGGTCATACACTTCACACAGGTCTAATATGGCCCCCGCGCCGCTGAATCCTCCCACAGCGTACAGCTTCCCGCCCATATTGGTGACCCCGAGCGTGGCCCTGCCCTCGCTCATCGGCGCGCACGTGACCCACGAAGAGGACGGCTGCGAACCGACGCCGGCGTCAACGGGACCGGATGCATCACCGAAATCGATCGAACCAAACGTTTTGTTAGCCTCCATCGAGTGTAAATAGTACTCTCCGTCGTAGCCGCCGCACGCGAAGGTGACGCCGTCGATCATCGCAGAGGAGCACCAAATTCTCGGCACGCTCATCGCGTCGACCGTTCTCCATTGCCCGACGCTCTCGCGATACTCCTCCACGCTCCTCAGCGCTTCGTTACCATCGCTTCCACCGATGACGACGCATCCACCGATGGCGGTCGTCGAGCACGCGGCGTACGCGCGCGGCGTGTTCAAGGATGCGAACGGTTTCCAGCTCACGTGACTGTTCGTCTTCGCGTCCCCCGGCTTCATGTACTCGACCGTGTTCAGAGGGGCATCACTCCCGCGCTCCAAACCACCGATGCAAAGAACGCGCCCGATGAGTTCAAACCCGTCGAACGCGGACGCGCGCGCGGTCTCGGGGATGGTTCCCTCGGCGGCGCGCGTCTCCGCCTTCTTCGTCAGAGACGCGTTCTCCACCGCGTGCGCCAACGTCACCACTTTATCCTTTGCCGTTCTCCACCTATTCTCGTGATTCGCCGCCGTGGACAACCCCGGCGCGTCTCTGACGGTCGCGTCCACCCACGCGGCGACTTTCTCGTCCTCCCCGCCGCGCGGACTCTCTCGCTCCTCCGAGCCTCTCGCGTCCGCGTCCTCGCCCGCGAAACTATGACTCGGCGCGTACGACGACGTTCTCACGCCGCCCCGCATCGACCCCCCGATCTTCGCGTACTTTTCGTGCGCCCTGACCTCGGTCTCAAACTTAATCTTCTCCCCCTCGACGCGCGAGCGCTCGCGTTCGAACGCCTCTCGCTCGTCTCGCAGCGCGTCGTACGCGCGCGTCAACTCATCCTCTTGCATCGCTCGCCTCGCGTCGAAATCCAACCGCTCGCGCTCCAACAAGTCCTTCGCTCGCAGCACCTCTCGCTTCATCTCCTCGATCTCATCCATCTCTCGCGCTCGCTCGGCGTCGATTTCTCTTCGCAACGCGTCCGCCGCGCGCGTCAGGTCCCCCGCGTAATCCCTCGCCGTCGCCTCCACGCGCTCGTACGCCGCGCGCAATCGTCCCGACATCCCATCCGATCGCGAGAACCACGCGTCATCGTCCTCGCGTTCCCGTTCCCGTTCCCGTTCCCGTTCGCGTTCGCGCGCGTCCCGTTCGTCATCATCAATCCGTTGCCGCGCGCGGTCGTACTCTCGACGCTCGCGCGCGGACGCGGCGTCGGCGTCGCGCGCTCTCGCGTCGTCTCGAGCGCGTCGAAACATGCGCGCACGTGCGCGCGGTTTGAACGCGCGCGTCTCTCTCGTCGAACGCGCGCGGCGGGCTCTGTCGCCTCGTCACGAAAAAATCGCATCGGCAGACGCGGACGCCCATCGTCGTCGCGGTCGCGCGCGCTCGGAGGAGGACCGAGGGCGAGGGCGCCGCGCACGGATCCGTTCGTCTCGCGTCGCGCGTCATGTTTCGCGAGTCCGCGCACCTGGGCGCGGCCGCGACGCTCTTCGTCGCGTTCGCGCTCGAGCTCTACTGCGAGGCTCGAGGATTCGGCGCCAAGACGCCCGCGTCCGCGACGACGAGCGCGTCGCGCGGTGAGGTGGAGGCGTCGTCCGATGGCGCGCGTTTGCTCGACCGCGCGGCGTCGCCCGAGGATGTCGAGCGCGGGAAGACGAGCGACGACGAGGAGGTGGTTCTCGGCGAGGATGGGTCTCGAGGTTTATCCTCGAACGCCGCGCGCGGTGGTGCGAGCGCGTACGTGGCGCCGGCGATGCGGTGTTTGATGTTGGATCCGAAGGCGCTGCGAGCGAGTCGAGCGGCGATTCAGGCGTGGGCCGAGCTCGGGGTGATCATGTTTTTGTTTTGGTTTTGCGATCGCACGGGGTTGGTGCGAGACGCGAAGAAGAGTTACGATAGAGATCTCATGCTGTCGATATTCGCGGCGTTGGGTGCGTACGGGTGGAGGGTGACGCTGAAGGAATCGCGGACGACGAGCTCGTTGCATCGAGAGCAGACGGAGGAGATGAAGGGATGGATGCAGGTTTTGTTTTTATTGTATCACTATTTCGACGCCGGGGAAATGTACAACCTGATTCGAGTCTTCATCGCGGCGTACGTGTGGATGACTGGATATGGAAACTTTTCGTATTATTACGTCAAGAAGGATTTCACGGCGACGCGGTTCGCGCAGATGATGTGGCGGTTGAATTTCTTTGTCTTCGTGACGTGCGTGGTGATGAAGAACGATTACATGCTGTATTACATTTGTCCCATGCACACGCTGTTCACGCTGTTTGTGTACTTTGCGTTGGCGATCGGACGGGAGAAAAACGCGGAACCGAAGTGGATATGGATCAAGATGGCGGCGTGCGTCGTTGTGTCGGCGTGTTTGTGGGAAATCCCAGGCCTCTTTCGTAGAGTCTTCGCGCCGTTTACGTTTGTATTCGGCTACGTCAATCCGGCGCATCCGGAGGTTAAACCCTTGCATGAGTGGCAGTTTCGTTCGGGACTGGATCGATACGTGTGGATCTACGGCATGTTGTGCGCTTACATGCATCCCACGTACGACGCGGTGATGAAATGGATAGACGAGCGCCCGACGCGCGCGCGCGCGATGTACCAAACCGGCATCGTCGCCTTCGCCGTCGGAACGCTTTACTGGTGGTGGATCACGTTCATGACGATGGACAAACACAAGTACAACATGTATCACCCGTACACGAGTTGGATCCCGCTCACCGCCTTCTTCCTCCTGCGAAACGCCACCAAGACGCTCCGCGCCAACCACATAGACATTTTCTGCGTCTGCGGCAAGGTAACCTTGGAGACGTACATAGCGCAGTTTCACATTTGGCTGTCCACGTCGGATGTTCCCAACGGAAGCCCTAAAATGCTCATGTCTCTGCTCCCGGGGTATCCACTGTTGAACTTCATGGTGTGCTCGTACATATTTATCGGCATTTCTCACAGAATTTTCGACGTGACGAATATTCTGAAATCAGCGTGCATCCCGAGCAACGGTTCGAGAGAGGTGATGATACAAAACGCCATCTTCGGTGGGTTAGTGTTGGCGACGACGATGGGGATTGGTGTCTTCTGTTCTCTTCTGTTCACGGGAAAGACTTGACGCGTCGCATCTAGAAACGCATATTCATTGTGATCATTTAACCACGCCACGCGACGAATCATTCGTTCGTCTCGTTCTTCGCGACGCCTCGGATGAGCATGAAAGTGTCTAATCGTCGCTTGAGAACGCTTTCGTCCGCGTCATCCGTCACGAAGACACCGACGACCGCGAACACGCACGCAATGGCGACAAATCCGACGATCGCGATGATGGCCATCGTCCATTCGAACACGGCGACGGCGTCGTCCTCGTCCTCAGAGTCGTCTCGTGAGTCTGTCTCGATCTCTCCTGTCTCTGTCTCGCACGACGCGAGCGGAGGCGCGGACGGAGGTCGCGGGCACTCGGCCGCATCGTGTTCTAGCGACATTTACTTTTTGTTGCAAATCTATCGTAGCAGAGTGCGCGTGTTTATGCGGCGAGGACTCGGTTCGCGTCCCGACTCGAACCGATGTCCTCGACGCGATGCTCGCCGTGTTAACTATCTATGGACTTAAGGGTACATTCGACTTGTCTTCAATGCCAGACTGCGCACGACGAACCGCTTTTAATTCTTTGAAGAGCTTCATACTTCCAGGATTCCCGGCGATTCGCGCGATGTCCTCTGCCAATCGACCATCCTTGTCGTGAATATTATCCTCGCAGCCAGATTCCAGTAGAGTGCGGATGATTCTGTTCGAACCCATTCGCGCCGCGACGTGGAGAGCCGTACTACCTTGGTAGTCCTGATTGTTGACGTGCACGCCCGCGGCGAGCAATAATTTAATTCGTTGCACTTGGTCTTGCGCAACCGCCGAGTGAAGAACGGTGTGTTCGTCTGGCGCAGCGTACATACCGCCTGATGCCTGGAGAATCTTAACCAAAGGAAGACTCCCCACGGATACAGCGCTCGCCATGGATGAGTAGCCAGCCTTTGTAAGAACGTTTGGATCTGATCCGTGCTTCAAGAGCAATTTAACCACATCAATTTGCTTGTTTTCAACAGCCATCATGAGAAGTGTTTTACCTGCGCCATCCGCAAGGTGCGCGTTTTGTGCTTCATCCAGAAGGGCCAATTCGACGGATGTCGTATCGCCAGTCATGGCGGCCACGTTCAGTTTGTGTAGCTCGCTTTCGGAGAGTTCTGTGCTCTTCTGGTTTAGCGCTTGCACGAAATTCATGTACAGTGTGTTGAAGTCGGATTCTTTGAGGCCTACTGTGGTGGAGAGTTCAAGTTCATAAACAGATTTCAACGTGCGCAAAATCTGCTTCGTGTCTCGAGGAAACCTGCTGAGTACACTTTGCAACTTACTTCCCGAAACAACAAGCACTTTACACGTCGATTGAACGACACTCGTGTGAAAACACGTCCTGTCGCAAATGACGCTGCAAATATTGACCCACTCTCCCGGCGAAAGAGTCTGAATTTTATTAGCTAACGTCGGTTCTTCGATGTAACGCTCGTTCACGATGTCAACCTTGCCGAGACACAAGTAGAACATCGAATTCGCATCCAAGCCTTTCGACGTGAGCAACGTCCCAGAGTGAAAGTATTCAACCTTGATGCACTCGAGGAAATGCTGAATGAAAACGTCAGAAACTCGACGGAACACTCGACACTCGTTTATGTAGTCTTGATAAATGGCGTGTCTCAACTCTGATTGGATGGTGGGCGGACAAAAGTTGAGCACTTCTTCGTCGTCGCGACAACGCATCTCATACTCAAGCGAAATGTGGGCGTTGATTTTCGCTCTTATTTCCGCCGGAATATCGTTTCTTCGCATGAATCGTTGCAAAGCGCTCGTATTGTCGCGGAAGTCCATGATTGTCGAATCCTCTTTGGTGACGAGTTGCGTCACGTTACCCAAGATGTACGCCGTAACTCCCATGTTGATGATCATGATCACCATTGTCCAACCTCGTTCGAGATTGCTGACGGGAGAAATGTCTCCATAACCGACAGTCGTCAGCGTTACCGTAGCCCAGTAAAGTGAGGTGGTGTACTGATCCCTAAAAGCTTTCATAGGAAGGTCTGGATCTGTAGCGAACACCCAAGTGTCCTCGTCGAAAGACTGCAGACGAGCGAGATAAAAAAGTGTACATGCGCTCCAATGACTCGCTAAAGCGATGAGTAACGCGAATTTGACCCCAAGTAACGACAAATACGGTAGGTTGGGATCGCCTTCGAGTTCGCTCATCATGCGCTTGATGCGATATAGTCGAAGCAGTCTTAGCAATCCTAGCAGCGACAAAATACGCGCCCCCGGTGATCCTGGCGCCGCCGTCCCGAGAAACATCAAGTCGAGCGGAAGGGCTGATAAAATGTCGACCCAGAACCAACCCTTGAAGTATCTCACGGCGATCACTCGCATGTCCCACAGAAGTCTTCCGTACTTGTCGACGGGACGGAAAAAGTTGATGAAAATATCAACGATGAAGATGACAGCGAAGGAGATTTCCAGCGCCTCATTCCACGACAACTGACCTCTTCTTGAGCGTTCTGCTCTGAACGCCAAAGTCGCTGGTTCAGTGAACGCGACGACAAGAACCAAAAAGTTTACCATCGCCGTCCAATTACGCGCGTATCTGCTCGCAGGATGACACAACATCATGCGCAAATTTTGCCGACTTTCTTCGTCCAGACGCTTGGACCCGAACGTGTCTGAGCGGAATCCCTTCTCTTTAGATCCACCTCTGAACGTCAAACGATTCTTGAGTGCTTCCGTCGGTCCAAACTCTTTCCTCTTATCCTCCATGATTCGTCTCCTCCCGCTAAACGACCCCTCCGACACCACCGACGCCTGCGAATCGTATCCGTCCCCCGACATGAACCACGAATTCACTCGCCGCAATCCCTTCTCATCGATCGCCACCCCCGCTAACGCGGAGGGCGGCGGACCCACTTTCTCGTCCGTCTTCCTCGATGCGAACGTCGACGGCGCCTCCGCGTCTCCATCGCCTCGACTCGCGTCGTCGTCGTCGTCGGCGCGCGTCTTCCCCTCGCGTCCCGATCCCTCGTCACCCGTCGCCCCCTTTCGCGCCATCCTCACCGAGTCTCACCGACGCTCGCACGACACGATCACACGTCCCCCCACCGCTCACGCGCGCTCGCGCGACGCTCTTCAGCGCTCTCACGCGCGTCGATCGAGCGCGATTCGGCGCCAATCCGAATCACCGATGCGTCGAATTCCCCCCTCTCGCGTCTCTCGTCGACGCCGCGCGCGCCCTCTCGCGCGCGCGTCGACGAGAAACGTTCGTCCCGCGGTCCCTCGGTCTCCGCGCGACGCGATCGCCGCGCGACGCGCACTCACGACTCGACGACGCTCGCGCGCGCGCGCGAGGCGAACGGTTGGGGACGCATCGCGGGGACACTCGCGGTGCACTGTTTACACACACGAGAGGTACTCTTCACGAATCACGACCCGTCGTGGGAAAGGTCGCGCCTCGGCCTGTTCTCGCGCCGGGCGCGTCTCGAGAGACGCGCGCGCGAGGCGCCGTCATGGCGGCGAAGGAGACGTACAACTGGTGCGCGCGCGAGGTTTCTTTTTCGCGCGCGTCGCGCGTCGCGCGATGGGTGGAGAGGAGGCGTCGCGCGGGGGCGGCGCGGGAGAAATGAAACGGGTGGCTGGATCTTCCGAACGCGCGCGCGCGGCGGTGTGAGACGCGCGGGCGAGGGAAAGGGCGCGAACCAAGGCGCGGTCGTGGACTGCGTGACTGACCTCGATGTGCGACGCCGTCGTCGTAGGTTTTTAATCGTCGTCGCGGTGATCGTCGCGGCGTTGGCGTTGGCGTGCAACGTGTACGTGTTGGTGCACTTTCAACATCCGGATGATAGGAATCAGGCGTATTTCCCGAAGATTGTCGTCGTCACCGGGTTGACGATGGCGGTGTTATCGTTGTTGTTGCTGCCGTTGGACGTGGCGAACAGGTCGGCGTGCGCGGAGGAGATTATCGAGAGCGCGTGTCGGTACACGCTGCCCATGTTGGACATGTGGTACGCGACGTACATGATTATGTTTTCGTACATTTTCGTGTTGATTCCGTGGACGTTGTTTTATTACGAGCAGGATTCGGACGCGACGCAGGCGAAGAAGTTGGTGAGCTCGTCGCTGTGGAGCGTGGCGACAGTAGTTGTTTTAGGTTTGAGCATGTTGATTGCGTACTATTTTGGAGGCAAGGCAAAGTTTGACATGTTGAGCGTGGAGTCGGGGATGGCGTTGATCGGGAACACGGCGCTGAGTGGGGCGACCGAGTGCATCGCCTTGCCCTCGTCGCTGACGACGCCGACGGATTTCTCGACCACGTCGGGGACGATGGGAGGCACTTTGTGCAGCGCGTTTGAACCGGGAGTCACCACGGAAACGTTCACGGTGAGACCCACCTTTATCGTGTACATGATCGCCGTGGCGTCCATAGTGTCTTGGATGATTTTCTTCGTCTACGCTGGTGTCGGCATCGTCGCTTTACCCATCGATTTAGTGAAGAGTTTCCTGAACCGACCGGTCAAAGTCATTCCGAGAAGCGAATACATTCGGTGCGCCACCATTTTAGCCAGAGACGCGCAAACCATACACCAACAAATCAAGAGCGTACAAAAGGAGCAGCGCGAGACGGGGCGGTCGAAGAAGACGAAAAAGGAGTTAAAGGTGCTCCAGGTGAAGCTCTCGCAACTCGAGGATGACGAAGAGGAGCTATTGAAGGCGTATCCGCAGGGCGAGACGCGAGAGGCGACGTGGTTGATGACCGTGGTGGGTTACTATCTGCAGCTATTCCTCGGAGGTCTGAGCGTGCTCTTGAGTTTCTTCTGGGTGTTACACGTCATACTCACGGTGCTCGTGAAGCCCGCCGCGCATCCGTTTTTGAACTCGTTCTTCATGTGGTGCGACAATTTGTGGGGGTTGCTCGGGGTGTCAATCTTCGCGTTGTTTTGCTTCTACCTCGTCTTCTGCGTCATCAAGGGAAACACGCGCCTGGGGCTGAAATTCTTGCTGATCGATCTGTATCCCATGAAGCTCGGCCGCACGAACATGAGCTCGCTGCTTTTCAACACGGGGCTCATCATGCTGGGCTCGGTGTCCATAGTCCAATTTTGCGCGCAGGCGTTCCCGGTGTACGCCGCCGAGACGGCAGTTAGAGATATTTTCGGCGGCAACATCGAAAACTTGACCGGTCTCGGTTACTTGTTCAAATACGACGTGTTCATCTACTCGTTCTTCGCGATGGTTTGCCTTAGCTGCGTGGTGCTTCCGTTCGAGACGTGGAAAGCCCCGAAGTCGAGAAAAGCTTGGGAAAGGTAGTTACAGAGTTCTAATGACACGAAATCATTCGTCTAAAATCAAGTCAAATCGATCACAACATCGTCAGCGCCCGCGGGAGCTTGCGCGCCTCGTCCCTCAGACGCAGCTCCCGCAACGGTTGGCGCCATTGAAGATGGCTTGAACTTGCGTTGTTTCTCGGCACCGTGTGACGGTGCGGCGCCCTGTGCGGCGTCCTGTGCAGCGCCCAATCGACTACCCCCGCCTATATTGTACGTACTGGTGGAATCGAAAATCTTGTTTGCGCTCGCAGACTCGAAACCGTCGCGTAAATCCGCCTCTTCTAAGTCTTCAAACGCCTTGTCGGCGTTTTCGGGTCTAGGTAAGCGCTCGACGAATTCAATGTACGACCCCGGAAGTGAGTAAAGCTTGAAAACTTCCTCAAGATCGTGGGAGCCGTAGCGACCGGCAACTTTTTCCACATTCTTGAAAAGATTGAATTTGTGCGGTTCGGCCATGAGAGAGCTTTGCAAAAGATCTCCGGAGGCCGAACGTTTGATTCTACCGCCGGCGTCGTTCCACCTCCTCTTCCCCAACATGGGATGCTCCGCGAACAATTCCTCCACGTCTTCCAAACTGCGCACGGGAGTGTCGGGATATTTCTTCTTCAACTGAAACAAACTCACAGCCGCGTGGTTGACCGCGTACCCGTGCAACAGCGTCCAACTCGCGTACTCGCTCAACCGCTGCACGCGCCCGTACTGCGAAGCCGTCGGCAACTGCCACCGCGCGTTGCGTCCCTCGGCCCATTCCCCGCTCGTCACCACGTCTCCTTCCCGCACGCGCGACATGATCTCTTTCAACGCGTCGCGAAGTTCCGGTTCGCACTCGTCGACAACCAACTCGCTCACAAAAATTCTCGGCAACGGCACCTCCCCTTCCGGCGTACTCGGCGGCCGCATCCATCGCGCGCGCACGTGTTTCTCCGGAAATTCCAACACGGCGCCCGGGTGCTCCTCCTCCGACACCGTCGCGTACCCCGCCGCCTCGAACATCTCGCACACGCCCTCGATTCCCAAATCTTCCATCCCGAACGTCCGAAACGCGAGGTGATCGAGCGGAATCTCTCGCACCACCGCGTCGACGTTCGCGTATACGCTCATATCCGCCCCCGAACGCTTGAGAAGCTCGGCGCACGCCGCCTGCGCCGCGGCGTTGCTCTGAAAGTACCGCTCCACCATGGACCTGATGCCCGCGCGTGCGAGCCTGAACGCGCGTTGCGTCGCGCGCGCGTCGACGTCCACCGCGACATCGACCACATCGCTCGCG
>CEVL01005454.1_pt1 | contig 11339 bp, 17 predicted proteins | sample 427051 | NCBI WGS metagenome assembly CEVL01 (sample SAMEA2623673, study PRJEB7988) | marine metagenome | biome: marine biome (ENVO:00000447); feature: surface water layer (ENVO:00002042); material: "saline water (ENVO:00002010), including plankton (ENVO:xxxxxxxx)" | depth 5 m
AGGCTAATATGTCTAATGCAGAGCTAGCCAGAAAATTAGACACTAGCCCTCAAAACGTAACGCACATTCTTAAAACACAGAATCCACGAATAGACAGAGTTTTAAAGCTAGCCAAGGTTTTTAATATGACCGTGGATCAATTTATAGAGATTAGATGATGGGTGAACAATATTTTATTACTAATGAATGGCAGCTCGACAGATTTATACGAACAATAAAAAAAGAATTTGAAGAAAAAAAATATCTCACAGCAACCCTAAAGTCAGGTCGCCAGCGAACCATTTTGCAGAACGCTGCGCTACACTTGTTTTTTAATAATTTAGCGCAAGAGCTGAACGAGGGAGGTCAAGAGTATAAATTTCAATACTTTATAAAAAAAGAAGTAGATATTCCTTGGAGTGCGCAGCTAGTAAAAGAATTAATCTGGAGACCAGTGCAAGAGGCTATGTTTAACATCAGTTCTACAAGTGATGCAAAAACAGTAGAATATGTTAAAGTCTATGATGTTATTAACAGGCATTTATCAAATGAGTATGGAATCAACGTAGCATGGCCTAGCCAGCTAAAGTGAGGTTACACATGATATTTCAAGACATAATGCCAACATTGCACAAAGCTAATGACGATATAAGTGTTTTCGGTATTGAAAATATTGATGAACGAGCCGCTAAAGATACTTATGAAGAGCTTATTAAAGCTCAAATGGTTATCTACCAGAAGTTTATAAAACCTTATGCCGAAAGACTTAGCTTATTGGAAAGAGAAAGTGAGCAAAGAGCAAAAGGGAACCCAATCCCCTGAGTTTTACCGTAAGTCTCATGATGTTGTTTTGATTGAAAAAGATTTCCCTGTTTCGACAAAAGCCTTTTCAATCGCTCTTTTGCAGCATAGATACAAAGACCTTGATGTCTTGGCACAACGACGAGCAGAAAAAACTATCAGAGCACTAAAAACCGGAAAATTTTATGGCTGAAATAACATTCAAGCTAGACTACAAAGAGTCAGAGGTTCTTTTAGAAACCTTAGATAATGTGAACGAATTAAGGAGCAACATTGGTCAACTCAAAAAAGACTGTGAAGAACTCAAGGAGATCGTCAAAAAGCAAATCGCTGAGATCAAAATGCTTAAAGGCAATTCAACTGTTAGCCAGAATCAGCGCAACTAATGATTTTGGAATAGCGCAATGTGTCAGTTGTGGAAAAAAGCAACACTACAAAGACATGGATGGCGGTCATTTTATACCTAAAGGCAAAAGCTCTTATTGGGCTTTGAAGATAGACAACATTCATCCTCAATGCAAAGGGTGTAACGGTTTCGGAATGAGGAACGGAACAGCAGCTCAACAATACACTCTTTGGATGCAAGACCGTTATGGTTATGATTTCGTAAAAAATATGTTCGCCACACAAAAAAACATCTGCAAAATATACGCATCAGAATATGAAGAAATGCTTAAAGACTTTAACGATCAAATCAACAAACACAGAAAAAGACTCGGAGAATAGACTATGCGGAGATTGTTGGATGCATTACGGAGGTTTAATATGTCGTTGCCGCTTGACATTAGAGACTACGAAGCCATCAAAAGAGCACAACAACAAGCCAAAAACATACAAGTCGGTGGAAACCATTACCAGCAAATGACCATCCAGCCAGTAGAATTTATTGAAAAAAACAATCTTTCTTACTGTCAAGGCAACGTAATTAAGTACGTTTGTCGGTATAACACCAAGCATTCCCGCAAAGAGCAACAAGTCCAAGACCTAGAAAAAGCCAAGCATTACATAGACTTACTGATCGCTTCCCTAAAAAAGCAATAAATTTTACAAAAATACAAATTTTTTTATATTTTTTTCATAAAAACGCTTGCAATATAAATAATACCCTTTATAATTAGCTTTACTTACTTAGACAACAAAGGGTTAAAAAATGATTTTTACAAACCGCACTTTTGGAATTGAGATTGAATTTGTTGGTGCTTGCCAATATGACGTTATGGCAGCCATACAAGCTGCTGGTATAGACTGCCACGTTGAGCACTATAACCATACTACTAGGCCATACTGGAAAATAGTTACTGACAGTAGCCTGAGAAGCATACGAGGCCATGCTTATGAGCTAGTAAGCCCAAAGCTAAAAGGCGCTGACGGCATAGAAGAGTTACGAAAAGTTTGCGAAGCACTAAATAGTGTTGAGGGTGTAACGGTAAATAGAAGCTGCGGATTACACGTACACTTAGACTGCAATGATCTAAGCATGAATGATATACGCACAGTGTATGAGCGTTATGCTGAATATGAAGGCCAGATAGATTTGGTTATGCCACAGAGCCGTAGAGGTAGAACACAATGGGCTGCAAGCATAACAGACCGCAAAGGAGTACTGAGAAATTGCGGAACAAAGCAGCAGGGCGCAATGGTGCTAGGCCGATACTACAAAGTAAACTTGACCAACATTGCAACTAGAGGCGCTATTGAATTTAGACAGCATAGTGGAACGACAGAATTTAGAAAAATAGTAAACTGGTTATGCTTTTTACAAAAGTTTGTAGAAAAATCTGTAGCGGTTGCTGGCAATGTAACCAGACCAAAAACAAAATCGAGATGGTTTAACGTAGTTAGAAACATTTTTGAAAATGACGGCTACACTTTTGTATGGAGCCGTAGACTTAAAAAGTGGCAGATTAGCAGCAGTACAGGCGTTATTGGAGAAATTACCAACCAACAAGTTAGAAGGTTGTATAATACAAGTGAGCGCAGAGCTGTGTTGACTTGCAGAGCAAACCACGAAGATATAAGCCAACCAAGACTACAGCAGTTATATTATGAGCTTGGTTTGGGTAGATGCAATTTTGACCATAGCAACCAAGAAGCGCGTTATGAGAGAGAGGCGGATACTGGCTGGTTAGATGGAATAGCAGCTAGCGTAATTGACTACTTAAACGAAAGACAAGACGAATTAAATTAGGAGAGCAGACATGACAAAGCAATACCGAATGAAATACCCAAGCCTATCCAAGAGCTTTGAAAAGCCGATAAAAACGGTGACACGACCATACCTGTATGGAGCTTATGGAAGCAACTTAAACGAAAAGCAAATGAAACTACGCTGCCCTAGAGCCAAAAAAATTGGCTTAGTAAGACTGCCTGACCATGAGCTAGTCTTTAGAGGCGTAGCTGACATGGAGAAAAACGAAGGCTCCGAAATAATGCTAGGTATATGGGAAATAACAAACAAGTGCGAAGCTGCGCTAGACAGGTACGAAGGGTTTCCACACCTGTACAATAAAAAGTTTTTTGATATTAATATTACTTACTTTGATGCAATATATGATGGAAGTGAAACAAGCCTGCTGCCTAAAGTAAGATTGATGACATACCAAATGACTAATCAATCTGAAACCTATAGGCCAGATACAGGATATTTGCAATCCATAGTGAATGGTTTTTGTGATTTTGAAATACCGAAAGATTCACTAGAAACTGCACTAGCAAATAGTTACTTGCGGGAAACCGCTAACGTAAACTGGAGGGGATAACATGAAGGCATCAATAGACTTACAAGAATTAAAAGAAATTCGAGAAAGCATTGATGCCATCATTACTTGCTGTGCTGATGGGCAGATTGACCGGAATGAAATGCTAGCCCAAATTTGGCTACAATTTATAGTAACCCAGCAAAACTCCAATATTTTACACTAAAACCCAAAATACAAAGCCCTGAGAGCGATTCTCGGGGTTTTTATCGTTTAAGTAATACCAATAGCAGGGGTTATTTTTATGGCGCTTAAAACGGCTGAGATTTTGACGGAAGATGAGGGTGTCTCCAAGTGGGTTTATTTTTGTCCCGCCAAACAGCTAACGGTCGGAGTAGGTCGAAACATTCAACAGATACCATTTTCTCAAGATGAAATAGACCTTATGCTCAAAAACGATATAGCAAGAGTTGAGCAAGAGCTAACCAAGACTTTTAGCTGGTTTTCAGAGCTTGCTGGAGCTAGGCGTGATGCTTTCGTATGTATTGCCTTTAATTTAGGATTGCCTCGCCTCCTACGTTTTAAGAAGGCGCTAAAAAGTATGTCTCTAAATAACTGGTCAGAAGCCAGCCACCACTTCAAAGACTCCAAATGGTATGGACAAGTAACCAATCGAGCAGAGCGATACTGCCAAATGATAAAGACAAATAAATATTAAAATTTATCAGCTATTTTTTGCGCGTGTTCTTTGGACTCACAGTTAAAAGTAGCAACGACTATGTCAAGCTGTTTTATATTTAGCACTTTGGTTTCTTCGCTATATTCTGCGACCCTAAAAGATGTTCCGCATTGGATTGTTTCACGTGAAACATTAGGCTCTTCAATTAACTTAGTCATCTGCTTTCTCCTTGTGTCGGAATAATCCTGTAGCGTTGTAGAGAGAAACGACAGCGCCAACTATGTCATGCGCTACTGGTTGCAACTTGTCAAAAGACTCGTCTATATCATCAGCTTTTTCTATCGCAGCTTTAAGCAAAATATCAAAGGCTTTTAGCTTTTGACTTCCAGCCCCATCATCAGGAATTGTCTCTTCTATTAGCCTTACTATGTCGGCTACCATTGTCCAAAGACGTTTTACCCAAGTTAAATAAGTCCATAAGTTCATATTGATTTCCTCAATGTTTCAATGTCACAGTCCAAAGTTAATAATAACCCTGCGTAGCCCATAATATTCTGCACTTCAAATTGACAATGCGGACACACAGGAACAGGCTCAACGCCTAAACTACACCCCGACTTTTTCAGACGTTGATAATGTAAGCAACCAGTTAACGCCAGCAAGCAAGCCAAGAGCAACAGCGTCAACAGTTTCCTCATCAATCGGTACATCATACCCCCAAGCAGAAGCCGCATTGATAGCTGCCCAAATCGCGGCGGTTATTGCTGTGGCTGTTATTTGGTGACTTTTCCATTTCTGTGGGTCTGCTACTGATTTTCCTTTTTTTAATAAAACCATACTGGCTCTAATTTTTTTAATCATGTTATTCCTCAATATATTCAAAAGCTTCGGTTATTATTTGATGCTTTGTTATTTCAAGCACCCCAACTACCGAGGTTAAATCTACGCCATTATCTAATAGACTTTCAACTAATTCAGCCATTTCTGACAAGCAATCTTCGATCAACTTTGCTGTTTTTACAGGGGGAAATTCCGCGACATTATTCATGCTAGCATCCTCACAATTACACCAATGGAAGCGCACACAATTATCCAGAATATGCGCTCAGAGAAACGGTTGTCAGCCTTACTGGTCAACGACCTAATAGATTCCTCCATTTGGTTCACCTTGCTCTCAATGCTCGTCTGCCTTGCAAATATAGTCTCAATTTTTACTTCAACTTGCGCCAATACTATGACCGCCCTTTGTAGATCATCAATTTTGTCCTCGACCCTCTGTAGTCTTTGCGTGTTGGTGTCCATTATTTAATCCTCGGATAAACAACTGTACGACTTACTTCTCCATAATCCTTGTCGTAAGTTATTGATTGCGCTGCTCTTATAGAGTTAGAGAAGCCTCTCGACCCATGCGCATCTCTAGCTGATAAAGTAGGATGCCTTTCTACAACAACCCCAGCATCTTCGACTACTTCTTTATGATGCAAGTGTCCTGTATGCAGATAACGATAAGCTGATTGTCCCATGTCTCTAGCAAATTCAGAATAAAATTTTGCAGGCATTTTATTAATTCTTGATAAATGCCCATGATGGAAGCCCAAAAAGCTATTTCCCCAAGAAAATTTATAATAAGGAAATGGCGAGTCTTCTACAGTTACTCTTTTATTTTTACCGAATACCTGCTTCATCAAAAGACGCAACCAAACACTAGCTGCTAGGTCGTGGTTGCCTTCTGCCATAATTACATGAACCTTATCATGACTTTGTAATAACAAATTGACTATGTTGATACAGCACTCTGTAGCAATCTCTGTCAACTTCTCAAAACGACCATCTGCATCCAATACATTTTTAGCTGTTGGAGTTACTGCAAGCAAACCATCCCAGTGCAAAAAGTCCCCAAGTTGACACAAAACTGCCTGACTGCTTTTGGGTGAGCCGTTGATCAAATCATTAACAGCGTTTATCAAAACCTTTTGCGCTATGCTTATATCCCAATCATCTCCTGTTTCTCTGGCCCAAGAATACGCGCCGATATGGTAATCAGTAATAGTGTAAAGAGTGCATAACTTATTTTCTGTAGTTTTGGGTTTAGCGACTTTAGGCCAAGGAGTTAATGAAGCAACCGTGTCAGAAACAGACTCAGCTAAATCTTCTGCGGCGGCTTTTGCAGTTGTTTTAATCCAGACAATATTGCCCTCATCATCTTTAGTGAGGGTCGATTTGCCTTTAATCTTCTGCCCTGCGTCAACGAATCGACTCGCATCAAAAGACGGAGTTATACCATCCTCTGCGCTCAATCTTTTTAGTTGCGCTATTACTCTTCTAACATATCTTTCGTCAACACCAAGGTCTTGGGCTGCATACTTTGAAGAATAATTTTTATCTATATAGCTGTTTAAAAGTTGGGCTTGGCGATTTGTTCGACAATAAGCCTCAAGGCTTTTATGAAATTCAAGCAAATGATCTTTAGAGGAAGGCATTTACTGGCTCCAAAACTCATTATAGAGCCTCGATTCTATCAATCTCTGTCTGTATAGCAGTAGTAAATGTTTCACTCGCTCCGCGATAAGTATACATTTCTTTGTCTGCGCGCAGTTGAAAGACTAGCGGGTCTGTCCAATCTGCGTTTCTAGTCCAGTTTGTTCCGTCAAAATTATACTTTGCTCCAGACCAATCATCTGGTGATGTTACGCCAGTATGAACAACCGCATTACTAGAATTTAAATCCGCTATAATCATTTTATCTTGTGGCTCTGCGTCATCTGCGCCTATTTGTATATGTGCTTCTGTGGAAGTAATAACGACATCATCCGCATATATATACAGAGATAAGTTATCTTTTGTAATAGTTTGCATTTAAAAAACTCCTTTCAATAATAAGGTTGAATTGCCTAGCCCCAAACCTGCTTTGACATCAAACGAGCCAGCACTAGGCCCAAAAGAGCCATCATCCTGTACATAGTAGTTTACGCCAGCGCCGTGAGTTAATGTAATCCCGCCTATTGTACCTCCATTAACTGCAATATCACCACTAGCACTCGCACTAATAGCCCCCGCTGAAACTCCAAAGAAGTTGCTAGCCGTTAGGTTAGTGCTTTGGCCGTGATACTCATAAGGAGATAAACTCGAAACACTACTACCTCCACCTGTATTACCTACTATGCCAAATCCTACTTGCGTAGTATCAGTAGCAGCAGCCAAATTAACTTTCCCTGTGAAGTTTGTTGGACTAGATGCAGACCACAAATATGCTGCACTGGTTTGACCAAAAGAACCACTTTGAATGTAATACCAAGGAACAGTATCGCTTGCTGTATTACCTGCGTCTTTTCTCCACGCATAAAATACTTTTTTATCTATTCTGTTGTAATCAAGGTCTGTTGCATAATAATCCGATTGTATTGACGTACTTTGTAAAGTACCGCCAGTTTGATAGGTCATTCCGGTGTAGCCTGTACTTGACCAAGAATAAATTTCATTTTGCGGATAACCGGATGACCAGTTATTACCATAAAAAACGTGCAATCGTTGATGGTTCCTATCGTAGGCTAGTTTCATTGAGTCAGAGGGCCACATTGTTCCACTACTGTTCAAATAAAAACTACCTACGCTCGAAATGTTGTAAGTGCTGATGCTGAATACGTGTATATACCAGTAATAACTACTATCAAATGTAGCAATTAGCCACCTATCGCCATCTGGTGAATAAGTAATTGGTTGAAATCCATTTTGTGAACCGTTGTATCTAACCCCTTGAGCACTACCTTGATTAAATGCTCCCCAGCTCAGTAATTGAAACCCCAAAGCGTAGTTATATACGTTACTCCAAATATCACAATACGACACAACGCCGTCACCATTATCCTTAATGGCAACGCAAGCCCACGCTGCATAATAATTTATTTGAAATGATGAATTGCCTATAGTTATTGCATTTGCTGGGTCTGTTGGAAAGTCTATAGATGAAACCCTAGGTCTGTTAGCGCCATACCCTGTTACTTCAGGAAAGCATATAACTCCCATGTTGAGGTCCTTTGCATAACCAGCCGTTAAAAAACCATTACTAGCTAATGAATAACCAGCGTAAGTTGTTGCCCTGTGAACGGTATACGTACCGCCCGAGTAAGAAAAGCATGAATAATATAAGTAACCATTACTGCGTCGCCAAAAATAATACCAAACTTGTAGAGTCTCGTTATATATTAGACAGCTTTGTTTTTCTGACATATCGCCAAAAGAACCTAATGAACCTATTGTGCCGAAACTAGCAAATCCTGCTGGACTTTGAACAACTTGGCTCACCGTTCCATCACTTTCTAATATAACTGGCTTTGACGCAGCTATTCCTGAACCGCTATCAGTCATGCTTACTTTTTTGCCAGAGCTACCAGAAGGCAGTAATTCACTTAAATTACTCATGATGTGTACTCAATATTTAATTGGGTTGTTGTGTAGGCTTTGCCAATTTTCTTGGTTGCTTTTGTTGACGGCGTTGTCGCTAAAGTGCCGTCATTCTGCACATAATAATCGGACTGCGCTGTTAATCCACCAGTATTAATTTCAGTTAACACTTGCGCCGCAGAGTTGCCAGAGTTTAGCGCATACAACACAACACATTTCCCTGCGTTAGTATCATATTGAACATAGGTCGTATGGTCCATGTTTTCTACTGACGCTGAATTAATTGCAGAAGATGAACCCCACGACATTGTCGTTCCTGAAATAGTACCGACAGAGCCATACATATAACCACTACCTGATTCTTTTTCATAACAACAAAATAGTTTGTTTGTAGTCGCATCAAAATCTACGCCTACCGCTTGATAGTCGTTATCAATACCTGCGCTATCCGTAACCTCTGCAACGGTTTCTGGTGTTATTGTCGTACCACTAACACTCAAAACCCTAGACCAAATTTTATGAGGGCTTGCAGTTTCTGAAAATACTACAGCTATTTTTTGCGCATTAGAGTCATAGACGAGATGATTTTCTCGAATCTGTCCGTAACTTGACGCAACTATTTCAGTCTCTGTGCCTAATGTCACCACAGTAGCACCAGACGCTATTTCACACGTCTTTGCCCTTACCCCTTGATTAGGAGTAGCTTGATACCAACATATAATTGACTTTTGTAAATTTGAGTCATACGCAATACTGCTGTTATATGTTGGAGAATTATGATTACTAACCAGTGTCATATTACCTATAGAGCAAGTATTTGTAGACGCATCTACCGTTACAACTCTGGCATAACGGTGATTGCTATAATTATCGACGTTATAAACAATAACGTGTTTGCCTGCTGATGCGTCATAGACCATATCTGGTCCAGCCATTTGGTTATTAGTAGATGTCACAGCATGAATTGTCGGCACTGTACCACTAAAACTTATAACTACCAGCTCTTGGTCTCCGCTTGCACCTTGGTCACGATAGGCTAATAGTGCTCTGTCCTGACCTGTATCATACGTTATCGCCAGTTGATGCAACGTATAATTATATGAAGGCGCTACAGGCACAGGCGTTCCCCATGTCGTAGTACCAGAGCCAACACTTCCACAAACTACATAAGCCTTATAACAACTTATTGCTGACTCATATATTGCATACGCTACAACTATCTGATTTCTAACAGTGTCATAACAAGATTTTATTTCATAAATAGGGTCACTACCTGATGAGGCTGACTCAAAAGCAACCACAGAGCCACCAGAAGGGCCAGTAGTGGCTAAAGGATTAGCATTGCTATATATGCCACCCTTAATAGTTATTTTCGCTGTAGTGCCAGCAGCAGCAGCTCCATTAGTAATTCCTAAAATATTAGAATCTTTACTTAATGTCGTTAATGTACCGCCACCTTGTTGCGACCTTAGATATAAACGTGTTGCCGTTCCAGAAGAACCCCAATCAAATGTTCCACCAGTACCCATTTGCCAAACAAATATATTTTTGGCATCTGTATAGTCTCTAACTTGACAAGAATAAGATGCGCCAGACGAACCAAAGACATAAGCATTTGTTCCCCATGCTACTTGGTTAGGGCCACAAATACCCTCCATATATTGAGGTACATTACCAGCCTGTGGTGTAAAGGTTACTGTACATTTTTGGGTATCGTCGTTATAAGACAAACCAAGCCAATTAGCTGTATTAGCGTTTAAGGTTCCTGAATAGGCTGTAATTAATCCAAAATTACTGCTGTTAGTAGGATTAGAACCACTAAAACCTTGTTGAAATATCATCTCTTTAAGTTGCTGTGTATTGGTATCATTAAACATACAAACAACTCTTTGAGCATTTTTCGCATAGACAATAGCGCCTGTATTTGCCATAGAGCCGACACTCAATGTTTGTTCAGGACTATTGTAAGTAGTAACTCTATCAGTAGTATGCATTGACCTAATGACCGCCGTACCAAAATTAGAGCTGTAATACATAGCTGTCATTATATTCAAATCGCTGTTATAACAAGCACCTACTAATTGAGAACCGCTTGTGCCTAGTGTTGTAGCTGCGCCAACTGAAAAACTACTCACTGAATTTGTCGCAGAACCAACAGGATTGCTTAACGTCAGTGTAATATATAAAAATTTTATATAACCAGAAGCATAATAAAAACAGATAAAATATCGGTTTGTAGCGTCACTAACATCTGGATGAAATAATACAAATGGTGATTGTATTGTTTCGTTCCAACTTGTAGACGTTGGTATTGTCAAACTAGGGTTAGCGCCACTACCTATCTCTAAACAATTCACAGCAACATTAGATGGGTTATTTTTAGCAATTAAAACGCCATAGGGTGACTCTGTGTCAAAAGCCATTGGTATATAGGAACGAGAGTTATAATCCGCATAGCTCGTTTGAGTAACGACTGTTCCAGCTTGTACGGCATTAGTAGATGAGTTTAATTTAGCGAATACCGCCTCTACATAATAATTGCTTGATTTCTTCCATGATATTCCAAACACATCCATAAAACGGCTGTATTGAACATCTAGCACCTCATTAGTGACATCATAACTTGTCATTTGAGTACCGTTATGCCAATCCTCAGTTACTTCATATTCTCTGATGCCTGTAACAGTACCGTCAGAATTTAAAACAACCGCTTTGCCATTTTGTGAAATATTATCTGCTGGCTGCGCTATGTTTAACGTGCCACCCATTCCGCTGTGCGCAGA
>CEVL01032016.1_pt1 | contig 11272 bp, 6 predicted proteins | sample 427051 | NCBI WGS metagenome assembly CEVL01 (sample SAMEA2623673, study PRJEB7988) | marine metagenome | biome: marine biome (ENVO:00000447); feature: surface water layer (ENVO:00002042); material: "saline water (ENVO:00002010), including plankton (ENVO:xxxxxxxx)" | depth 5 m
CCGCTTTCGACCACTCAGCCACCTCTCCGGACAGTAAATAATACAAATTATTTAAGAATTAGTCTCGTCCATCTACCTTATTAAATAATCTAATAAGGTATTCTTTTTCGAAATTTGAACAAAAACTGTATGGTGGATCTGATATATCAGCTAAGCTATTTGCTTGTTTTAATTCATTTCTCTCATTAGCTGCTATCCAGCCTATTATGCATCTTTCTGCAATTTCTAGTGAAGAGTCGGATTCAACTTCCGAAAGAAGAACATCGATATCTACAGGGTCTTGCACCATGCTCAATTCATTATCGATTGGGTTATCAAGAATTAAAAATTGCTGCTTATCTTTTGAGAACTTTTCCCATTTCGGACCATTTAGAAAAGCATTAGGGTCGCCATATTTAGCAATATTTGCCCAATATTTCATCATAAGATCATTTAAAGCTAATCTGCCCTCTTCCGATTCAGAAGGAAAAATAATAGGCTTGATATAAAAATTTATAGGTCCAAGATCAAATTCTCCACTTACAAAAGGTATGTCCATACCATGTGGAGCTCCTAAGAAAAGTTGATAATTTCCAAATAAATTACTGTTTGCCTCCTCATCCCAATCAAAACGATATGAATAAAGATTGTTATTATTTTTACTCATTGCTCTTAAGGGTTCTTCAGCACCTCTGAACCTCCATATTTCACTTCTGTATTTGATCCAACTTTTAAGATTTTCTTCACTTCTTTTTAGAGATCTTTTTAAATCAAATGTAGTGTCATAGAAATATTCAGATTGTATAAAGTAATAATTAAGCTCATCTCTATTTGTGCCTGCGACTACAACTATATCAGGGTCAACATCTCTCAAACCGCTATAAAGACCTTTTAAAGGCACAACTATGCCATCTCTAGTTGTTTTTGGTATTTCGGCCCAATCAGATTCTTGTGAAATCTTTATTACTCTTTCATAAATTTCTCCTGCAGGAATCTCTCTTAACTTCTGTACTATGTCTTCTGAATTAATTAAAGATTTAATATCTTCTTCAAATAATTTCTCAGATGATAATGGTGAACCTCTCTTAGCAAATTCTAAGGAGTAAGATTCTATGTAACCAGACTGAGAAATTGCTCTATGAAATAAACCTTTTCCAAGTGGTGAAGCTAATAGAGTTAAAATATTATGGCCTCCAGCAGATTCACCGAAAATTGTCACATTAGATGAATCACCACCGAAATAATCAATATTTGATTGCACCCACTCCAATGCTTTTATAATGTCTAATTGGCCAAAATTAGATGACTTATCTAATCCTTCTGTGGTATCTTTTAAATGTTCAGAAGTAAACCAACCAAAGAGCCCTAATCGATAATTCATTGTTACTATAATGACTTGTTGTGAAGTTGCTAATTTAGAAAAATCATAATCACTTCCAGCACCATAAATATTAGCTCCACCATGAATCCAGAACATTACAGGAAAATTATTCTTCTCAAAAACTGTCTGATTTTGTGGAACGAATATATTTAGGTAAAGGCAATCTTCATCTCCGCTATATACCTCTCTAGTAAAGCTAAAATTAAAATCTCCACCTCCGGGCTGCACACATGAACTTTTATAATCTACTGCGAAGATTGGTTCACTGCTTCTTGGTAAATCTTTTGGTGCTCTCCATCTTAAATCTCCAACAGGAGGTTGAGCATAAGGAATACCTTTAAAAGAATAGTGATCTCCTTCATCAATACCGATTATTGTCCCTGCATTCGCTTCAACTTGAAAATCTCTATCTGTATTACGTTCAAATAATAAAGAACAAGAACTAATAAATAGCAATAAGAAGAGATTCTGAATGAGAGTTTTCATTAAATTAAATCTTCCAGTTTTGATTTTAAATTTTCAAATTTGTCTGAAATATTGGAATTATCTTGGCTTCCACCTTGCGCAAAATCATTACGACCGCCACCACTACCGTCAAACGCAGAATTTACTAATTCAATTAAGTCTTTAGAGCTAAAATTATCATCTGCTTTTGATGTGACTATATAAGAGACTTTCTCTCCATCATCAGTCATAAAGATTGAAAAAGCTCCAACTTGGTCTTTAGCTTGATCTGAAAATCTTCTTAACATTTCAATTGAAGCATTTTTATAAAAAACGACTATACCTTCTCCACCCTTAGAGCCTAGCTTAGCTTCATGGATTATCTCTGCACTTAAACTTTTCTCAGTTTTCTTTTTTGACTTTAAAGATTTATTTTCTTTTATTACTTCTGAGATTCTTCCAACAAGACTATCAGAGGGGACATTTAGAATTTCTGATAATTCTTTTAAAGTTTGAATTGCTTCTTTAGATTTTTTAACTAAATTTGAACCTGTCATAGCTTCAACCCTTCTTACACCTGCAGACACTGATGTCTCATTAGATATGATAAACCCTTCAATCTCAGATGTGTTATTTACATGGGTTCCTCCACATAATTCTACTGAAAAATCGCCTGCAATAGTTAATACTCTTACTTTATCTCCATATTTATCTCCAAAAAAGGCTAGTGCGCCATCCTTAATTGCGTCATCAAAAGATTTCACTTCTATTTTTGTATCAATTGAATCTTCTATTTGCATGTTCACGAGATCTTCGACTTGTTCAATCTGTTCAGGAGTTAGCTTTTGGCCATGAGAAAAATCAAATCTTAGTTTTTCATCATTAACTAATGATCCTTTTTGTTGCACTCCCTCTCCAAGAACCTCTCTTAATGCAGAATGTAATAGATGTGTCGCCGAGTGATTGCTTACAATCTTTTTTCTTCTTTCTTCATTTATTGAAAGAGATACCTTATCGCCTAACTTTATCTCCCCTTTCTGAATTTTTATTTCATGCATATTGAAGTCGCCAACTTTTTTACAATCTGATACAAAAATTTCTAAAGCATCATTCGAAATTGACCCTTGATCTCCAATTTGTCCGCCTGACTCTGCATAAAATGGAGTTTTACTGAAAAAAGCATATCCTGAATCATTAAGCGTTTTTGCTTCATTACCTTTTTCATCAAATAAAGCGACACAGTCTCCATCAATTCTATTTTGTTCATAACCAACAAATTCAGAACTCATGCTTGGCTCTATAACAATATCTTTAACATTAAACATAGAGCTTTTTTTAGATCCTTCTTTCTGTTTTTTCATTAGATCTTCAAAAGTTTTTTCGTTGACTGCTATGCCTCTTTCAGAAGCCATAGTAATTGTCAGATCGATAGGAAATCCATATGTATCATGTAATTTAAAAGCAATCTCACCGCTCATCATTTCTGATTTTTTCTTTGGTAAATTTTCTTCAAAAATCTTAATTCCTGAGGATAGTGTCTTAAAAAATAATTCCTCTTCTTCCTTTAGTATTCCTTGTATTGATTTGTAACTTGTGAATTCTTTAGGGAAATCCTTCTCTAATGAAGTCTTGAGGTTGTCTAGCAGTTCATATAAAAATGGTCCTTCCTTTCCCATTTTATAGCCATGCCTAATAGCTCTTCTTATTAATCTTCTTAGAACATAGCCCCTCCCTTCGTTTGATGGATTAACTTGTTCAGAAATTAAAAAGAATGCAGCTCGAAGATGATCTGCTATGACATTAAGTGATTGTTCATTAGGGTTATCAAATAAATTTCTAATGTCATTTTTAAAAGATTTGAATAAATCTATCTCAAAATTAGAGCCTACATTTTGTAATACCGAACAAAGTCTTTCTAGCCCCATTCCTGTATCGACACATTTGTTAGGTAATGGTCTTAATTCTCCAGCTGAATCTCTATTGAATTCCATGAAAACTAAATTCCATATTTCAACAAATCTGTCTCCAGTATCCCCTTCTCCTGGAGGAAGTCCTTCATAACTTGAACCGTAATCATAGAAAATTTCTGAACAAGGACCACATGGACCTGTATCTCCCATAGACCAAAAATTATCTTCATCACCAAGTTTTGATAATTTATTTTTTTCAATTCCTATCTTGTCTAGCCAAATTTTTTCGGAGTCTTTATCTGTATGATGGACAGTCACCCATAATTTTTCTTTTTGTAATTTAAGTTCTTCAGTCAGAAATTCCCACGCTAATACTATTGCTTCTTCTTTAAAGTATTCACCGAAGCTAAAGTTTCCAAGCATTTCAAAAAATGTTTGATGACGTGTAGTAAAACCAACATTTTCTAAATCATTATGCTTGCCTCCAACTCTAAGGCATTTTTGGGATGAAACAGCGCTGTATCCTCTCTTTTCTAAACCTAAAAAAGTGTCTTTAAATTGAACCATACCAGCATTTGTAAACAACAAACTGTCATCTCCATGGGGCACAAGATCACTTGAATCTATGACTCTATGTTTTTTTGATTCAAAATATTTTAGAAACTTTTTCCTTATCTCAGTTAGCTTCATTCTTTAGTTTTTCCATGTAAATTTTTGACTTCTCTGTGTAATGATTTGCACTAAACTCTAATATTTTTATTTCATCATCTGACAAAGTCTTAATAAGCTTTGCTGGGCTGCCCATAATTAATGAATTTGGAGGAAACTCTTTATTCTCAGTTATAAGTGAATTTGCTCCCACAATTGAATTCTCTCCAATTTTTGCATGATTCATTACTATACTCCCCATACCTACAACTGTATTCCTTCCAATAGTCGCGCCATGAATAATCACTTTATGTCCTACCGTTACATTCTCTCCTATGACAACTTTTATGCCTTCATCTGTATGAATAACGGTATTATCTTGGATATTAGAGCCTTTCTTTATATGAATTTGATCATTATCAGCTCTGATAGTTACATTAAACCAAATTGAAACATCTTCATCTAATACAACATCTCCAATCAGGTCTGCGGAGTCCGCAATCCAGACAGTATCAGTATCAAAGCTGGGTTTTTTTTCTCCTAGGCTATAAATCATATGTCTATTATAATTGAAACTTCTATGAATTTTTGCTCGAATTGCGGTTCCGATGAATTAGTCAAAAAAATACCTGAAGGTGATAATCTTGAAAGATTTGTTTGCAATAAATGCGGTCACATTCATTATCAAAATCCAAATGTGGTGGCCGGAGTTCTTCCCTACAACGATAAAAACCAAATACTACTATGCAAAAGATCAATAGAACCAAGAGAGGGTTATTGGACCTTGCCAGCTGGGTTTTTAGAGAATGGAGAAACAATCGAGCAAGGAGCCATAAGAGAGACTTTAGAAGAGGCTGAACTAAAAGTTAAAGATTTAAAATTATTTACCGTTATTAGTGTTCCTCATATAGATCAGGTCTATACATTTTTTACTGCCAAGATCATCAATCATGATTTTGGGCCTACAGCAGAAAGTAGTGAAGTGAAATTATTTAATTATGAAGATATTCCTTGGAAAGAATTAGCTTTTCCTACTGTTATAAGAACTATTAAATTATTTTTAAAACATGGAGACAAAGAAGTATTCAATGAAGTTATAGAATATGGGCCTTAGTTCTTCTTAGAAAATAAATAAGCATTATCGAATATCTTGAACCATGGAGAATACTCTCCCCAATCATTTGGTGACCAAGAAAATTGTTTAGTAAGGTAAGTTCTTTCAGGGTGAGGCATCATAATAGTTATTCTTCCATCATCATTACAAACACCAGCTGCTGCATTCATAGAACCATTTGGATTTAATGGGTATTTTTGAGTTACCTTGTGGTCAGGATCGACATACCTAGCAATTACATTATCTTCTTTTAAATCAAAATCTGCTCTACCTTCTCCATGAGAAACCATAACAGGAATGACACTGTTCTTCATATCTCTAAATAAGATCGAAGGGCTATCCTCTATTTGGAGCTGGACTAGCCTACACTCATACTGATTAGACAGATTCTTTTTAAATTTTGGCCAATTTTCTGTACCAGGAATAATTTTTTTAAGACCAGATAAAAATTGGCACCCATTACATATACCTAACGCAAATTTTTTATCATTTTCTAAGAAATTTTTAAAAATTTTCTTAATTTTTGGATTAAATAAAATTGTATTAGACATTCCAGAACCTGCACCTAGAACATCTCCATATGAAAAGCCTCCAGGCACAACAAGACCACTATATGAATCAAGATTTTTAATCTTATCTGGTAGTTCACTCATATGTATATCATTTACTTCAAACCCAGCTGCTATTAAAGCTGCGGCCATATCATAGTGACCATTTATCCCTTGCTCTCTCAATAACGCAATTTTCGGTTTCTTAGAAAATAAATTCTTATTAGGAGTTGGAATTGGGAAATCAATTTTTGGGGTAATCATATCGCCCCATTTTTTATAAACCTGTTTCTCGCTATCTGCTGATTCAAGATTATCTCTTATCTTTTGAACCTTATAACTTACTGAACTCCATTCATCGAATAACTTATCAAGTGAAGAGGAAAATAAAACATCATCAAAACTAAATAAATTAATTTTTGTATCAGCATTTTTCTTTCCAACCTCATCAAAAAATAGACCTTTTTCAGTTAAAGTTTCCTTAACTTCTGCAAGTTTCTCATTATTAATTTCTATTACATAGCCAGTTTCTTCAGAAAATAACTTCGGAATGATGCTTTCTTTATCTGAGTAATCTAACCTAATATCAAGACCTAAATTACTGCAAAGTGACATTTCAATTAAGGTTGTAATCAAGCCACCATCTGATATGTCATGAAGTGCCTCTACTAAATCTTTAGAAATAAGCTCTTGTGATGCTTCAAACAACTGTTTAAATTTTTCTGGATGCTCAATATCAGGTGTAGCTCCACCAAAAAGATTATTTGATAAGTACAATGAACTTCCTCCTAAACGAAATTCCCCTTCATTAATCCATACATGCAATAAAGTTGAATCTTTTGTCGAAAGTTCTGGAGTAACTGATTTCCTTAAATCTGGAACATTTGAGAAAGAAGAGATATTCAGTGTCATTGGTGAAGTAACAGAATGTTCATTATCTTTAGTCTTCCAAGAAGTATTCATAGAGAGAGAGTCTTTTCCTACAGGTATTGATAGGTCAAGCACATCTGCCATGTTTGTTAAGCTCTGAACTCCTCTTAGAAGATCCCCTCTTTCATCTGCTGTCTTTGTTGAGCTCATCCAATTTGCTGAAAAACAGATATCGCTAAGAGAATTGTGCTTAACTCCACAAACATTAGTTATTGACTCTGCTAATGCCATCCTTGCTGATGCTTCAGGATTCTCAATTGCAACATTAGGCTTTTCTCCGATTGAAATAACCTGTCCTGTATATGAATCATAATTATCAAGTGTCGCAGCATAATCACTTACAGGAAGTTGCCTATTCCCTATAAGCTGGTCTCGGTAAACAAGACCATTCACTGTTCTATCTCCGATTGTGATTAAGAATTTTTTTGAAGCTACTGCAGGGAATTTTATTGTATTAAAGATAAGTTTATTTAGATCTTTGGTTGGCAGCTCTTCTTTTTCTGTCACTCGATCATAATCTTGAGCAATAAGCTCTGGTAAGGGAATATCTCCAAATAGATGATCTAGGCTAAGATTAACAACTTGCTCATCATGAAATTTAACACTTATAAATTTATCATCAGTTAATTCACCGCCAATTGAATATGGGCACCTTTCTCTTTCACAAATATGTTTTAATGCAGGCACTTTTTCTTTTGGAATAGAAAAAACATACCTTTCTTGAGACTCATTACACCAAAGCTCCATAGGTGACATAGTTTCATCAGTTGAATAAATGTCTTCTAATCTAATACTGACTCCGAGGTTTGTATCTTTAGCTAATTCGGGAATAGCATTTGATATGCCTCCAGCACCTACATCATGAATGAAAGAAATTGGGTTTTTTGAACTTCTCTCATTAAATTTATCAAGAACTTGTTGAGCCCTTCTTTGCATTTCTGGGTTGGATCTTTGAACAGAAGCAAAATCTAAATCTGAATTTTCATTTGTCTTTTTAGTAGAACTTGCTGAGCCTCCTCCTAGCCCAATAAGCATTGCAGGACCTCCCAAAACGACTACTACATCACCAGGTTTTGGAGTGCCTTTTTTTATATGCACTTCTTTAATTGAGCCAATGCCACCAGCAAGCATTATAGGCTTATGATAGCCATGATTTTTGTATTCTAAAGTTCGAAAATAACCAAAAATTGCTGGTCTACCAAATTCATTATTGTAAGATGCAGAACCTATAGGGGCATCTCTAATTATCTCCATTGGAGATGATAAAAAGTCTGGTTTATTGAGCTCAGTTTCCCAGCTTTCTAGCTTTTCAGATAGGCGTAAATGAGATAGACATAGCCCCATAAAACCTGCTTTTGGTCGTGCGACTCTTCCTGTTGCCGAACAATCTCTAATCTCTCCACCAGAACCAGTTGCAGCTCCCTCATAAGGAGATATACCTGTAGGATGATTGTGTGTTTCTACTTTGATGGTCGTATGTATATTGCCTTCATAATTCTTAAAAATATTTTTGCCATCAATTTCTAGAAATTTCTTTCCGAAAGAGCTAATTACAGCAGAATTATCATGATAAGCAGATAAAACATGACTCATTTTTTCTTTAGTTGTTGATTTAATTGCATCAAAAAGAGAATCATGACCAAATGGAATATCTGTCTTCCATTTTGATCGGAAGATTTTATGTCTACAATGTTCAGAATTGATTTGCGAGAACATCATCAGTTCTGAATCAGAAATTGGTCTTCCAAGCTCTTGAAAAACTGAATTTAAGTAAGAAATTTCAAATTCATTTAGTGCTAGACCTAAATCATTATTTAATTTGTTGAGCAGATCTGTGTCTTCATTAATATTGTATTTTCTGCTTTCTTTCCTTTTTGCTGATTTGAAGATTATTCTAGTTTCATCAAGATTAGAAAATGAAGATTCAGTCATTCTGTCGAAGACCTTATTTTCAATCATTGAAGAATCTTCATTTAAAAGATTAAAACCTTTGAACCTCTCAATCCTTTTTATTGAATCTATTCCAATGTTATGAAAAATATCTTGAGCTTTACTTGACCAGGAACTCTGAGTTCCAGCCCTAGGTGTAAGTACTATATTTGGATTAAAGTCGAGTTCAGTTGCAGAAAGAATAGATTTAATTCTCTTTAATTCATCTTCTGTTGGTTTTTTTTGAAATAGGATTGAAAAAATATATTTATTCTGTGCATTAGTTAGCTCTTTACCAAATATTCTCTTCTCATCAAACTTATTTAATATTTCTTCACCTTGAAAAAAAATTATTTCTTTTTTCATTATGCCTTGTTGATTAAAACCCTATCTTTTAAATCTTTTACTAAGTCTCTATACCTAGCTGCTTCCTCAAAATCTAATTTTTTAGCAGACTCTTTCATTAATTTTTCAAGCTTCTTTATTTCCTTGCCAATGTTATGGTAATTAACTTTAGAGACATCATATAGATCAGTAGCTTCATTAACTTGTGTTTTTTCTTTTTTAACTGATCTGGCTCCTTCCATAATATCTTTAATTTTTGAAGTCGCTGTTGCAGGTTTGATTTTATGTTTTTTATTGTATTTCTCTTGTATATCTCTTCTTCTATTTGTCTCTTTTAATGCCCTGTCTATTGATCCTGTTATTTTATCTGTATAAAGAATAGCTTTTCCTTCGATATTTCTTGCTGCTCTTCCAATTGTCTGTATCAAAGATCCTTCTGATCTTAAAAAACCTTCTTTGTCAGCATCTAAGATTGCAACTAAACCAACTTCAGGCAGATCCAACCCCTCTCTTAAAAGATTAATGCCTATCAAAACATCAAATTCACCTAATCTAAGATCTCTTAAAATTTCGACTCTTTCAATTGAATCAATATCAGAATGCATATATCTAACCTTAAGTCCTTTCTCATACATAAAATCTGTTAGATCTTCAGCCATTTTTTTAGTTAAAGTTGTAATTAAAGTTCGATAACCTTTTTTTGTCGTATTATTTGCTTCCTCTAGCACATCTTCAACTTGATAAGTGGCCGGCTTGATTTCTACATTAGGGTCTGTAAGTCCTGTTGGCCTGACTAATAATTCAGTCTGTGAATCACTATGTTCTTTTTCCCATTTGCCTGGTGTTGCAGAAACAAATACTCTTTGAGGTGCAACTTTATCCCATTCTTCAAATCTTAAAGGCCTATTATCTAATGCACTTGGCAACCTAAAACCATAATCAACTAAAGTTTCTTTTCTAGATCTGTCTCCTTTGAACATTCCTCCTATTTGAGGTACTGAAACATGCGATTCATCAACAAATAAAATTGCATTCTTAGGAATATAGTCAAATAGGCATGGTGGTGGCTGGCCAGCTTTTCTTCCTGAGAGATACCTTGAATAATTTTCAACACCATTGCAATAACCAAGCTCAGCCATCATCTCAAGATCATAATTTGTTCTCTCCTCTAATCTTTGAGCTTCTAAAAGCTTATTTTGTGATTTAAGCTCTGCTAACCTTATTTTTAGTTCCTTTTTTATGTTATTTATTGCTTTTTCAATAACATTTTTAGAAGTCACATAATGTGTTTTTGGAAAAATACTGATTCTTGGAACTTCATTAATTAAAACTCCGGTAAGTGGATCAAAAAATGAGATTGATTGAATTTTATCTTCATCTAACTCTATTCTTATAGCTTCTTTTTCAGCTTCAGCTGGAAAAATATCAATATTGTTACCTCTGACACGGAAGTTAGCTCTTTGAAAGTCAAGATCATTTCTTGAATATTGCATTTTTGCAAGTTGTCTTAAGATATCTCTTTGGGTAACCACCTCTCCTCGACTTAAATTGAGAACCATCTTTAAATAAGACTCAGGAGCACCTAATCCATATATCGCTGAAACTGAAGCAACGACGATAGTATCTTTAGCTTCAATTAAGGCTTTAGTTGCAGATAATCGCATCTGCTCAATATGTTCATTTATATTTGCATCCTTAGCTATATAGGTATCAGATGATGGAACATAGGCTTCTGGTTGGTAATAATCATAATATGAGATGAAATATTCAACTCTATTATTAGGGAAAAAATCTTTGAATTCTCCATATAGCTGAGCAGCAAGTGTTTTATTTGGAGCCATAATTATTGCGGGTCTCTGAGTTTTCTCTATTACTTTTGCGACTGTATAAGTTTTGCCCGACCCTGTTACACCCAACAGTGTTTGATTTAATAAACCATTATCAAGATTTTCAGCTAAATTCTTTATGGCATTAGGTTGATCGCCTTTTGGCTTAAAATCAGAGATTACTTTAAAGTCTGACATTGTTTTTTATTTTGCAATAG
>CEVL01183598.1_pt1 | contig 11257 bp, 10 predicted proteins | sample 427051 | NCBI WGS metagenome assembly CEVL01 (sample SAMEA2623673, study PRJEB7988) | marine metagenome | biome: marine biome (ENVO:00000447); feature: surface water layer (ENVO:00002042); material: "saline water (ENVO:00002010), including plankton (ENVO:xxxxxxxx)" | depth 5 m
TATATCAAGGCACCGGGGGTTACCAAGCGGCGACTCTACCTGGAAACCCTGCAGGAGGTATTGCCAGTCGTGAAAAACAAAATTGTGCTCGACGATAAAGCAGCGTCCGTTTTGCCGTTGCTGCAACTCAACGCCATGCAAGGAGAACCCCGATGAACAGATTCATCTACATCGCGCTGGCGGTATTATTTCCGCTACTGATCGTTGCCTATGAAGCGTTCTATACCGTGAACGAAACCGAGCAGGTGATCATGACGCAGTTCGGTAAACCCGTGGGCGGAATTGTTAATGAAGCCGGCCTGAAATTAAAGATTCCCTTTATCCAGAAAGTCAATCGTATCGAAAAACGGATATTGCTTTGGGATGGTTCCGCCAACGATATGCCGACCAAGGACAAGCTTTATATCACGGTTGATACCTTCGGCCGCTGGCGAATCAAAGATCCGCTGCAGTACTTCCTGCGGTTACGGGATGAGCGAAGTGCCCAGTCCCGGCTGGAAGATATTCTCGGCAGTGAAACCCGCAACGCCGTTGCCAAACACGAACTGATTGAAATCGTTCGCACCACCAAAGACCGAACGCCTGCTGTTGATCCCCTGCTGGCAGAAGCGGACGTTGGAAAATTGCTACCGATTAAGCGCGGCAGGCGGCAAATTGAAGAGGATATTTTTTCCGCCGCGTCCGTAAAACTGGCGGAATTCGGTATTGAGTTGCTCGATATCCGGTTTAAGCGGATTAACTATAACGAAAGCGTCCGGCAGAAAATCTACGCCAGAATGATCAGTGAACGCCAGCAGATTGCTGAGCGGTTTCGTTCCGAAGGTGCCGGTGAGGCCGCCAAAATTATCGGCAACAAGGAAAAAGACCTGCAGCGTATTGAGTCCGAAGCGTACCGAAAAATTCAATCTATTCAAGGTGTGGCCGATGCCAAAGCCACAGAAATCTATGCGGCGGCCTACAACCAAACCAAGTCGTCACGTGAACTGTATGACCTTGTGAAGACATTGGAAACCTACAAGCAGGTGATTGATCCTTCCACCACGCTGGTATTAACCACCGAAAGCGAGTTGTACCAGTTGTTGAATGGTGTGGGCCAGTAACCCGGAGGCGGTTTTGATGAACAAACTGGAATTCACGATTCACTGCCCTGTTTGTTATATGACAAAAATCAACCGATCACTGTTGGTGAACTATCAGGGCGTTGATCACTATTTTTGTTCGACCCAGTGTCTGGAGCGATTTAAGTCCCATCCACATCTGTTTGTGGGTGACCCCCAACATGGCAAGTCACCCAAGCAGAAAGACCAGGTGGTGTTAAAGAAGCGTCGCATTCGATTTTGCGAAGCCATCAGCGATCCCCTTAAAGCAGAACTGGAAGCCTCACTGCAGATGCTGATGGGTGTTGAAGCAATTGTGTTTGAAGGTGAAGACTTGTACGTGACTTACGACCTCATTCAAGTCTCTCTGGAGGATATTGAAAAAGCCATCGAGAAAGCGGCAGTTGGGTTTCGCAAAGGTGTGTTGGATCAGGTTAAACGGGGACTGATTCATTACAGCGAGGAGTGTGAACTCGACAACCTTGCACACCTGACCAAGGACGGTGGTTGTCACTGAGGAAAATGCAATGAATAAAAAGCAGCAATTGAATCTGGTCTACCTGTTTGTGGCGCTGTGGGGGGTTGTGCTGTTTCAGAGCTTCTGGGGACACACAGCTAGTCAGGCTCAACTGAGTTACAGCGAGTTTGAGCGCTACCTGCAACAGGGCTGGTTAAAAGACCTGGTGGTTGATCAGCAAACCATTCGCGGCAGCTTCAAGGAGCCGATTGAGGGCAAAGACCACTTCGTTACACCCCGGGTCGATATCGACCTGGCGGAAAAACTCGCCCCCTATAACGTGGACTACAAGGGTGTTGTCTCCGGTGGGCCGCTTGCCACATTAATCGGCTGGATCGCTCCGGCACTGGTGTTTTTCCTGGTGTGGTTTTTGATGTTCCGCAAGTTTGCCGACAAGCAGGGCATGGGCGGCATGATGAATATCGGTAAGAGCAAAGCCAAGGTGTTGGTTGAGAAAGATACGGGCGTCACGTTTGATGACGTGGCTGGGGTGGATGAGGCCAAGGAAGAATTGGTGGAAGTGGTGCAGTTCTTAAAAGAACCGGGGAGATATAGCCGATTGGGTGCCCATATTCCCAAGGGGGTATTACTGGTTGGCCCGCCGGGTACCGGTAAAACACTGATCGCCCGCGCCGTGGCGGGGGAGGCCGGAGTGGCGTTCTTTTCCATTAGCGGCTCGGAATTTATCGAAATGTTTGTCGGTGTTGGTGCCGCCAGAGTGCGGGATCTGTTTGAACAGGCCAAGCAACATGCCCCCGCCATTATTTTTATCGACGAACTGGATGCCTTGGGTCGTGTGCGCGGTGTAGGCCCCATGTCCGGGGGCCACGATGAGCGTGAACAAACCCTGAATCAGTTACTCAGCGAACTGGATGGTTTTAATCCCTCTGAAGGCGTGATCATTCTCGCAGCCACCAACCGGCCCGAAATCCTCGACCCGGCCTTACTACGCGCTGGCCGCTTTGACCGTCAGGTATTGGTCGACCGCCCGGATAAAGTCGGCCGTGGACAGATACTTCGCGTCCATATGGTAAAGATACAGGCCGATGATACGGTCAGCATAGAAGCAGTTGCGTCGCTAACCACCGGATTCAGTGGCGCGGACCTGGCGAACCTGGTTAATGAAGCGGCGCTGCTCGCCACCCGGCGCGGTGCCGACAGTGTTTCCATGGAGGATTTTGTCAATGCCATCGAGCGCATCATTGCCGGTCTGGAAAAGAAAAATAAACTGATTAACCCTCAGGAAAAAGCCATCGTCGCGCACCACGAAATGGGTCATGCCTTAGTGGGTATGGCGCTCAGCCCGGAGCAACCGATTCAAAAAGTCTCCATCATCCCCCGTGGAGTGGGGGCGCTTGGCTACACCATTCAACGCCCCTCGGAGGATCGCTATTTAATGAGCAAAAAAGATTTGCAGAATCGCATTGCCGTGCTGTTGGCGGGGAGGGCAGCAGAACAATTGATATTTAGCGAAGTGACCACCGGCGCCGCCGATGATCTGGTGAAAGCCACTGATATTGCCCGAGCCATGGTGACCCAGTATGGCATGTCGGACGAGATTGGTATGTTGTCCATCGAATCACAGAAGTCACAGTTTCTTGATCAATCTATCGATGATTCCGGTCTGCGCTTCGGCCCTGACATGGCACAACGGGTATCGGCTGCCGTCAATCAACTGTTGAACGAGGCGTTCCAATTGGCAACGGATATCTTGTCGCTTAACCAGTCAGTATTGGAGGAAACCGCTCAGCAGTTACTGGCGGAGGAAACCCTGGATGACCACGTCTTAGCGACCATTAAACAGAAAATCAGCGTATCCGATGCAATCGAACAGGCGGCTTTTTCCCGTTATCTTTCTGGGGAGCACCGTTAATGCAGAGAAGAGTGAGTTGGGTTGTTCTGGTTTATCTGTTTATTGGCCTATTAGCTGCGTTCTGGCTGGGCGGTCAATGGCAGCGCTGGTTGAACCACCGGGAGCTCGAGTACCGGCCGGTGGTGGCCCGATGACAACAAGCTCACGGATTGTGATTGTGGGTGGAGGCGCAGGCGGCCTGGAATTGGCGACGCGCCTTGGGCGTGCAGCTCAAAAACTACCGGGTGTATCCATTCTATTGATCGACAAGTATCCGTTTCATATCTGGAAGCCTTTGTTTCATGAAGTGGCTTCGGGGTCTCTCGATGTTGATATGGATGGGGTGGACTATCGTGCTCATGCAGCCAATAACGGATTTGAATTTCAGTTGGGGACACTGCGAGGGTTGGACAGACCCAGCAGGGAAGTGGCGCTCGAAGCAATCTGTGATCAATCGGGCGAAGTGCTGGTGCCCCCCAGATGCGTGAACTACGACATCCTGGTATTGGCAGTGGGTTCTGTCACTAACGATTTTTCGGTGCCCGGTGTTAGAGAGCATTGTTTCACACTTGACGACACTGACCAGGCCAGCCGCCTCCATCAGCGCTTATTCAATGCCTTTCTGAAAGTCAAAGCGTCGGGTGCTGAGGGGCCATTGCGAATCGCCATTGTTGGAGGTGGTGCCACCGGCGTTGAACTGGCTGCGGAATTGTATAAAACCACTGATGCATTGAAGGTGTACGGATTTAGGTCCGTAAACCGGAACACTTTGGAGGTCAATGTCATCGAGGCATCGGATCGTCTCCTCGGTGTATTGCCGGAGCATATTTCGCAAAAAGCGACCAAGGTATTGTCGAAATTGGGTGCACGGATATTCACCCGTGTCACCGTCAAAGCCGTTGATCATGAGGGGATCCTAGTCGACGATGACACGCGGATACCAGCTGATGTTGTTATCTGGTGTGCGGGAGTGAAATGCCAGAAAGTCTTGGAAAATATCGATGGGCTGACAACTAATAAACTCCACCAGGTAGTGGTAGACCAGAATCTACGCTCAATTGATGACAGCGCCATCTATGCATTGGGTGATTGTGCTGCCTGCACGCTAAGCGATGGAGCTTTAGTGCCGCCACGTGCCCAGACCGCTCACCAAATGGCGAATGCTGTTTGTCGAAATATAGTCAGGCAACTGAAAAATCGTCCGCTTGTTACGTTTGCCTACCAAGACCACGGTTCATTAGTTTCTTTTGCGGACTACAATGCCGTTGGTGTTCTCGCAGGGTTATTTAAAAACGACATATTTGTGGAGGGAGGTATTGCCAAATATCTTTATATATCGCTGTATCGCCTGCACCAAATTGCTTTACACGGTTACGTTAAGACAGCGCTACTGGTACTGGTTGGGCGCATCAATCGACGCTTGCGGCCTGTGTTGAAACTGCACTAGGAAATTTATGTGAACCATGAATTATCAGATTAATGAATGAATACCAAACGCAACTTTCCCATCTGATGTTGTTTGCGCAAAGTATCGGCATCGGCTTTTTGATCGGGCTTGAACGTGAGCGCCACAATAACGCCATTGCCGGTGTGCGCACGTTTACCCTGATTGCGCTTTCCGGCAGTCTGGCCGGCTATATTGCTACACCTGATCAGAATGTGGGGCTGGCCATTGTGCTTGGTCTGTTGGTCGGTCTTTCATTGGTCGTTGCCCAGGCAAAGTCCACATCCGAAGAGTCGGATACGACCACGGTGATGGCCGGGTTGATTGCTTTTGCACTGGGCTACAGTTTGTGGCTAGGACATCCGTTGTTGCCGGCTGCTTTAGCCATCGCTATCACCGCTATTTTGTATTTCCGCGAGCAATTGCGGCAGGTGCCGCAGCAGTTGACGGATAAGGATATCCGGTCGTTCTTCCAGTTTGCGGCGGTCGCGTTTATTTTGCTGCCCATCCTGCCTGATACCACCTATGGTCCCTATGCGGTGTTTAACCCGTATCAAACCGGTTGGCTGGTGGTGTTGATCAGCGGTATCAGTCTCGCCGGTTACGTAGCGCTACGCTGTCTGGACGGCAAGGCAGGGCTGCTGATTCTCGGCTTGTTTGGTGGCCTGGTTTCCACCACCGCGACGACCCTCGTCTATGCGCGACACAGTAAGAGCCTACGGGGATTTTCCACCGTTGCCAGCACCATCATCCTGCTCTCGCACATTGTCCTGTTCATTCGCGTTGGTATCCTGGTTTCAGTGGTAGAGCCTTCGATGTTGCGGCCCATGTTGCCTTGGTTATTAGGCGGCGGTTTAGTGGGTGGTGTTTATGGGCTTTGGGCTTATCGTCGTGCTGTCAGTGCACAAAAAGCCCTCCCGGATCTGGAGGTCAGAAATCCGGCGGAGCTGAAAACGGCGCTGGGCTTTGCGGCGGCATTCGCTGTGGTATTGCTACTGGTATCGTGGATGAACGACAACTTCGCCGATACCGGTGTTTATGTCGTGGCCTTTATCTCAGGTTTGACGGACCTGGATGCCATTACCATTTCCAATCTTAAATTGGTATCGAGCCAGACACTCAGTTCACCAGTGGCGGTAACCGCAATCGTTATCGCCTTCGTAGCCAACCTGATTTTTAAGTACGCGATTGTCCTGACGGCGGGGGCTAAGACTTTGCGTCTTCCGGTGGCCATGGGCTTTTTAACCTTGTTGATCGGCATCGCGTTGGGTATCGCTGCGGATCGTTTGTTGTAACCCCTATAACCCTGACGATGGAGAAGATTATGACGACGTTGATAACTGCTCGATGGGAACTCAGGCCATTATTCCCGCGCTCTCTGCTGGTTTTGTTATTCACGCTGCCGTGGTTAAGCGGTTGCGGCGTTAACAACATCCCCACCTACGATGAGCAGGCGAAAGCTGCCTGGGCCCAGGTGGAGAATCAGTACCAGCGGCGTGCGGACCTGGTTCCCAATCTGGTCGCCACTGTCAAAGGCTATGCCACCCATGAACAAGAAACGCTGATAGCGGTGACCGAGGCTCGCGCCAAAGTCGGTTCCATTCAGGCGGGCAAAGATCTACTTGATAATCCACAGAAGCTACAGCAGTTTCAGGCAGCTCAGAGCGAGCTGGGAAGTGCGCTACAGCGTCTTATGGTCGTCGTTGAGCGCTATCCCGATTTGAAAGCCAATCAAAATTTTCTGGCGTTGCAATCCCAGTTGGAAGGCACTGAGAACCGAATCAGCGTCGCCCGTCGCGATTTTATTCAGGCAGTCAACCAATACAACAGGGAGATAAGAACCTTTCCTGGCAGGATCTGGCACTGGATTCTTTACAGTGATATGCCGCTACGGGAAACCTATGAGGCTACGAACCAGAATGCAGAACAGGCGCCCAAGGTAGATTTCAATGACTAGGTCAAGTCGAATCAGCATCGGCCTGTTGTTGCTCTGGGTCAGTCTGCCGCTTATTGCAGAGATCTCATTCCCCCCGCTCACCGGTCGGGTGGTTGATCAGGCCGGATTACTGGATGTCGAAACTACCACGCGGCTTGAACAGCAGTTGCAGGCCCACGAGGCCGCTACCGGCAATCAACTGGTGGTGGTCACTCTGAAGGATCTGCAGCAAGGGCTGGCGATCGAAGACTACGGCTACCAATTGGGGCGGGAATGGGGCATCGGCCAGAAGGGTAAGGACAATGGCGTCCTGCTGATAGTGGTGCCCAGCCTTCGCAAAGTGCGCATCGAAGTAGGTTATGGGCTGGAAGGTGTGCTGACAGATGCATTGTCCGCCAACATCATTCAGGCGGTGATTCTGCCGCGGTTTCGTGATGGCAACTTCGCCTTGGGTATTACCGAAGGTGTGGATGCCATCATTCAGGCCATGGGTGGACAATACAGTTACAGACCGCCCCAGAATCAATCCAATGAATTGCCACCCTGGTGGGTGATTTTCTTTCTTCCCCTGATCTTTCTACGGCGCTTTGGCATGGGGGGATTTTATGGCCACCATGGTGGCCATTACGGTGGTTCGCGCCGGGGCGGTGGATTCGGCGGCGGTGGCGGTGGTTTTGGTGGCGGCGGCGCCTCGGGAGGTTGGTGATGCAGTATTCAAAACGGTTACAGCAACAGATCAGTCAGGCCATCAGTGACGTCGAACAACTCACCGATGCGGAAGTGGTGTGCGTGCTTGCGCCACGCAGCGATGATTATTATTACATTCCAGCCCTTTGGGCAGCGTTGCTCGCGTTGGTGTCACCTCTGCTATTGGTATTAACACCCTGGTGGGGACACAGTAGCGCAGTGTCACTGTTGCAGTTGCTGGTCTTCGTCGCGTCCTGGCTGCTATTTCGCTGGCAGCCATTTTTTCAGCGCATTATTCCCCAACCGGTTCGCTACTGGCGCGCTGCCAATATGGCGAGGCGGCAGTTTCTGGAGAACGGTCTGCATCATACGCGGGAAGGGATGGGCCTACTGATTTTTGTGTCAGCGCAGGAACGCTATGTGGAAATCCTTACCGACCGGGGTATCGCCCAAAAAATAGCGGATGAGCAATGGCAGGACATTGTTTCTGCCTTTGTCCAACAGGTAAAGCGCAAGCAAATTGCTGAGGGATTTATTCAGTGCATTCAATCCTGTGGTCGCTTACTGGCAGAGCATTACCCGGCAATGCAAGAGAAAAATGAGTTGCCCAACAAGCTGGTGGTACTGCCCGATTGAATCAGTACCACTAACTGACATTCATACGCAAACAGGGAGAAGAGCCATGAAACGATTTGCAATCAATGGCGCCGGCAGAATCGGCCGGTTAGTTATTCGCGAATACCTGCGACGCATGCCTGAAAACCTGCAACTGGTTGCGCTTAATGATTTGACCGACTGCGAGACGCTGGCCTATTTGCTGGAATATGACTCGGTCCATGGTCGTCTCGCGGCGCCTGTTGAAATCAGTGGTGATCAGTTGCGCGTGTCCGGTGTGTCCATTCCGGTGTGTCATCAGCCTGATCCCGGGCAGTTGCCCTGGTCGGATTTGGCGGTGGACTGGGTGCTTGAAGCCACGGGCGTTTTCAGAAAGCGCAACGATGCGGCGAAGCACTTGGCGGCAGGGGCGGGAAGGGTGTTAATCAGCGCCCCGTCTGAATCGGCTGATCTAACCATTATCTATGGCGTTAACCAGGGTGCATTTAACCCGGAGCAACACCAGATCATTTCCAGCGGCTCCTGCACCACCAATTCCCTGGTGCCGCCGCTGGCTGTGCTACTGGAGGCCTGGGGTATTGAGACGGCGTCGGCCACCACCATTCATGCCTACACCTCCTCTCAGGGGCTGGTGGATGTCGCCTCCCGAAAGCGCATTCGCGGTCGCGCGGCGGCCCTCAACCTGGTGCCCACTTCCACCGGTGCGGACAAGGTGGTCGCGGCTGTGCTGCCCGATCTTGCCGGGAAGTTTTCCGCCCTGGCGGTCAGGGCGCCGATAGCTGATGGTGGCTTGACCGATATTACGGTGCGATTGCAACAACCAGTGACGGTTGATGAAGTCAATCAACGCTTGTTGGATGCCTGTGGAAACGCTCTTAAAGGTGTCATGGATTTTACTCTGCAGGAGTGGGTGAGCAGCGATATTATCGGCAACGCCCATTCTGCCATTGTTCACGGGCTATCCACACGACTCATCGGTGACCGAACCATAAAGCTTCAAGTGTGGTACGACAACGAATACGCCTATGCCTGTCGTCTACTGGATTTGTTGGAAACACTGTGAGGAGGGGAAGCATGGACAAAGCATATTTTTCCGAAAACAGTGAATCTGAGATACCTGAAGCAAATAAAGGAAAAGTGAGCAATATCCACCGCAAGCTTTTCTTGCAGGCTTTGAAGTCGCTTCAGTTCGGTTCTCTGTCGCTTACCTGGCCCAATGGACAGACGACATACCATGAAGGGAAAAGTGCCTGTGTGAATGCAGAAATGACTGTATATCACTGGGGTGTGATTGATCGCCTGATCACCCACGGTGACGTGGGTCTGGGAGAGGACTATATGGCGGACAAGTGGTCCACGCCCGATCTGCTGGCGCTCATGCGTTTAGCCGCCGCCAATCTGGCCGTTTTCGACCGGTATTTACAGACCAACCTATGGCTAAAACTACTGTACTGGTGCAAACACCACCTATTCTCCAACACGCTCAAACGTAGCCGTCAAAACGTGCACGAGCACTATGATCTGGGCAACGACTTCTACCGGCTCTGGTTGGATAAGAGCATGACCTATTCCAGCGCTCTCTTTAACGGCGATGCCTCCGTTCCACTGATTGATGCGCAAAAAGCCAAATACCAACGGATCCTTCAGCGATTGGCCCCGGCACCCGGAAGCCACATGCTGGAAATCGGTTGTGGTTGGGGTGGATTTATGGAAGTCGCGGCTGCGAGTGATTGCCATGTTATGGGAGTGACGCTATCGAATGAGCAGGCGCAATTTGCGGTTGAACGACTCTACACTGCCGGACTGGACGCGAATACCGAGGTTAGATTGCAGGATTATCGCGAACTGACGGGATCGTTCGATTACGTGGTATCGATTGGGATGTTTGAACACGTTGGCGAGTCGTATTGGTCCACGTATATGAAGGATGTGCACAACTACCTAAGACCTGCGGGCAAGGCCATGATACAGACGATTACCATCGCAGAAGAGCGGTTTGAGCAGTATAGGGCTGGCAGTGATTTTCTCAGAGAGCATATTTTCCCCGGCGGTATGCTGCCCTCCAGGGAACGCTTTGAAGCGATTGCTGTGGACAGCGGCCTGGTGCTGAATGATGTTTTTGAATTCGGTCTGGATTATGCCATTACGTTGGAACAATGGCTGGCAAACGTTGATAAACACATCCCGGCAATACAGGCGCTAGGCTACAGCGAAAAATTTATACGCAAATGGCGGTTCTACCTGGCCAGTTGTGCTGGCATGTTTCGTGCCGGGGGGATCAATGTGATGCAGGTGGAATTGGGCCGACCGTAGTAGCACGGTTCTGCCTCGGTCGTTGGTAGATAAGGTCTATGCAATTTACGACATAAGTAAAGCGCATGAAGAAAAGACATCTCAAGCGTTCAGCTATCAACGTCACCGGCGATATTACCGCTTGTCTGGTGCTGGACAGGCTATTGTCGAACAAATATGAAATTTACCATAACAGCACGTGAGTTGGAGGATTAAAGATGGAACAAACGATACAACATTCAGGCGCGTGGGCGCTCGCGATCATTATGATCGTGGTGATTTCCTGGTTTTTTTATCGCTATCTGGCACCCAAATCCTGGCATGAATGGGCCAGTGCGGGCGTGGTGCAGGCATTTATTATCGCGCTATACGCTGAAATGTATGGATTCCCATTAACCATATATTTGCTGTCACGGTTCTTTGGCCTTGATCGGTACGATCTGAATGCCAGCCTATGGTCCACCTTATTGGGCATGGGCGAGACGGGCATGATGATTTCGATGATTCTGGGTTATGCGTTGGTGCTACTCGGGATTGGCATTTTTTTCCAGGGCTGGCGACAGGTGCATCGCGCACGTCAACAAAACACGCTGGTGACCGATGGGTTGTACCGTTTTGTCCGGCATCCTCAATACACGGGCCTGTTTATCGCGCTGTTTGGCGAGGGTGTAGTGCACTGGCCCACTCTTTTTTCCGTGGGGCTTTTCCCCGTGATCGTATTTGCCTACTTCATGCTGGCCCGCAAGGAAGAACGCCAGGTGTTGGCGAAATTTGGCGAAACCTATCGCGCCTACCAGCAACGGGTGCCTATGTTTAT
>CEVL01073745.1_pt1 | contig 11255 bp, 9 predicted proteins | sample 427051 | NCBI WGS metagenome assembly CEVL01 (sample SAMEA2623673, study PRJEB7988) | marine metagenome | biome: marine biome (ENVO:00000447); feature: surface water layer (ENVO:00002042); material: "saline water (ENVO:00002010), including plankton (ENVO:xxxxxxxx)" | depth 5 m
ATAATAATGGGATACCTAATAAAGTAACATCAATAGTTATATCAACACAACATTCTCCCGATTTAAATCAGGACCAAGTTAGAGAAGCAATTTTTCCATACATTAAAAAATCTATCCCAGAAAAATTTTTAAAAGAAATATCAGAAAAAGAAATTTATATTAATCCTACTGGTAAATTTGTTATAGGTGGACCAGATGGTGATACAGGTTTAACTGGAAGAAAAATAATAGTTGATACTTATGGTGGTGCAGCTCCTCACGGCGGTGGTGCTTTTTCTGGAAAAGACCCAACAAAAGTTGATAGATCTGCTGCATACGTCTCAAGATATTTGGCCAAAAATATTGTCGCTTCTAATATTGCAAATAAATGTTTGATTCAGCTATCGTACGCAATTGGAGTTTCAAAACCTTTATCAATTTTTATAAAACTTGATGAGGATAACAATGACAAAGTTGAAGAGGTAAGAAAAATCATAGATAAAAATTTTGATCTATCACCAAGAGGAATCAGAGAATTATTAAATTTAAATAAGCCAATTTACGAGATAACATCTTCATATGGTCATTTCGGCAGAAAGCCCACAGATAATGGAGAGTTTTCTTGGGAAAAAACTGATAAATCATCATTATTTAAATTGTAATCTTGAAAAAAGGTTAAATATTTATTAAATATAGTTAAAATTATGTAATTTCAAAAATGGGCATTTGCCCATTTTTTTTTGGAGGTTTAAAATGTTAAATCGTGGACTAGACAAACTTGAATTGCTTCGCATTGTTGAGGCTGTAGCAAATGAAAAATCTATAGATAAAGATATTGTTATCGGATCAATGGAAAGCGCAATACAAAAAGCTGCGCTTACAAAGTTTGGTCATAATAACGAAATTTTAGTGAAAATAGATAGAGAAACAGGAAACATAAGCATACAAAAAGTTTTAGAAATTGTAGAGAACGTTGAGGACCCAAGTAGAGAAATATCTGTCGGTCAAGCAAATACATTAAATGAGAACCAAGTAGAAAATGACTATAAAATTGGTGACAAAATTTATGAAGACCTACCTCAAATTGATTTTGGTAGAATAGCTGCACAAAGTGCTAAACAAGTAATAAACATAAGAGTAAGAGAAGCAGAAAAAAATAGACAATATGATGACTTCATAGATAAACAAGGTTTAATTTTAAGTGGTATTATAAAAAGACTAGAATATGGAAATGTAATTGTTGATCTTGGTAAAGCCGAAGGTGTTATTAAAAAAGATGAGTTAATACCTAGAGAAATTTTAAAAACAGGTGATAGAGTTAAGGCATATTGCTATGAGGTAAAGAAAGAGTTAAAAGGCCATCAGATATTTTTATCAAGAGCTCACCCTCAGTTTTTAGCTAAATTATTTTTTCAAGAAGTTCCAGAAATATACGAAGGTATAATTGAGATAAAATCTGTCGCAAGAGATCCAGGCAGTAGAGCTAAAATTTGTGTTTACTCAAAGGATACATCAATTGATCCCGTAGGAGCTTGTGTGGGTATGAGAGGCAGTAGAGTACAAACTATTGTGAACGAATTACATGGAGAAAAAATTGATATTATAAAATGGACTGAAGATTTGCCAACTTTAATATCAGAATCTCTTTCACCAGCTGAAATTCAGAAGGTTTTAATTGATCAAAATAATAAAAAAATCGATGTCATATTAAGTGAAGAAAATCTTAGTAAAGCAATAGGAAGAAGAGGACAAAATGTTAGACTTGCCTCAAAGTTAACTAATTATGAAATTGATATTCTTACAGACAAAGAAGATTCTGATAGACGGCAAGCAGAATTTAAAGATAGAACAGAAAGTCTGATTAAAAATCTTGAAGTTGACGAAACACTTGGTCAGCTATTAGTTTCTGAGGGTTTTCAGAGTATTGAGGAAATTTCACAAGCTAATCCAGAAGATATCTCAAAGATCGAAGCTATAGATGAGGATACAGCTCAAGAACTTATTAAACGTTCAAAAGAAAGTTTAGTAAAAGTTCAGGAAGAGATTTCAAAGAAGTTAATTGAATTAGGTGTTGAAGACACGCTTATAAATTTAAAAGGTATGACGCAAGGAATGTTAGTTACGTTAGGCCAAAAGAACATAAAAAAACTACAGGATTTTGCTGATCTCTCTACTGATGAATTAGTGGGCGGATATGATGAAGTAAAAGGAAAAAAAATCAAAATAGATGGTTATTTGGAGGAATTTTCATTGACTAGAGAAGAAGCGGATCAACTAATAATGTCCGCAAGAAATATAGTTTTTAAATAAATATGGATAATAAAGATAAAAAGAAAACGTTGACGATATCTTCAGGCTTTAAGAAAAAGATTGACACTAAGTCGTTTCAAAAAAATGAGGGAAAAAAATCTTTCTCAGTGATCAAAGATAAGAAAAAAAATTTTAAAAACAATCGAAGCTTTAATAAATCCACTTTCAGTCCTACCCAATTTAATCAAGGAGAAAATAAAAATAAAAGTTTTGCTAGAAAATTTGCTGAGCAACAAGCAACTAAGGCGTTTATAAAGAAAGAAGAAAAACCCTCTGGAAAAAGTAAGTTAAAATTAAAAACACCAATTGATAAAAGAGATTTCAAGCTAACTGTCTCAAGAGCTCTTAATGTTGAGGAAATAGAGATCAAACAAAGAAGTTTAGCATCAGTTAAAAGAGCTAGACTTAAGGAAAAGAAAAGCAGTACAGATACAGAAGAAAAAAAGGAATATAAAAAAGTTATTAAAGAAGTTAAAATTCCTGAGCAGATTACTATCCAAGAACTTTCCAATAGAATGGCTGAAAAATCAAGCGATATCATTAAATTTCTTTTAAACATGAAAGTTATAGCAACTATTAATCATACGATTGATAAAGATACGGCTGAATATATTGTTAAAGAGTTCGGTCACAAACCGTTAATAGAAGAAGCACCTTCAAAAGAAATTAATAAAATAAAAAAAATGAGTGGTAAAATAGAAAAAAGACCTCCTGTTGTAACTATTATGGGACACGTTGATCATGGAAAAACTTCTTTATTGGATGCTTTGAGAAAATCAAATGTTGTTTCAGATGAGCACGGCGGTATTACTCAGCATATTGGAGCATATCAAGTTATGACTGAAAAAAATCAATTAATAACATTTATAGATACTCCGGGCCACGCTGCATTTACTGAAATGAGAGCAAGAGGATCAAAAATTACTGATATAGTTGTCTTAGTAGTAGCTGCGGATGACGGAATAAAACCTCAAACCGTAGAGGCAATTAAACACGCAAAAGCAGCGAAAGTTCCAATAATTGTAGCAATTAATAAGTGTGATCTGCCATCAAAAAATATTACTCAAATTAAAAATGATTTGATGCGATATGAACTTGTGGCGGAGGACTTGAGTGGCGACACATTATTTGTTGAGGTTTCAGCAACTAAAAAAACTAATCTTGATAAACTTAAGGAAAGTATTTTGCTACAAGCTGAATTACTGGATTTAAAAGCTTCACTTACAGACAAGGCGAGTGGAGTAGTTGTAGAATCAAAAATTGACAAAGGTAAAGGACCTGTTTCGACAATTTTAGTTTCAAACGGGAAACTAAATAAAGGAGATTTTTTTATTTGTGGAAAAACATGGGGTAAGATTAGAGCGATGATTGACCACGAAGGTAGAGTTATCGAAAAAGCATTACCGTCAATGCCAGTAGAGATACTTGGTATGAATGATACAACATTTGCCGGCGCAGAATTTTTAGTGACAGAAAATGAAGATGAAGCTAAAGAAATATCAAATTTCAAAAAAGAAAAATTATCAAGCACAAAAATTTTATCAAATGATAAATCAAAACTTTTTGATAAAGAGGAAGAAAAAAATGAACTTAATATTATTATTAAATCAGATGTACATGGATCAAGTGAAGCTTTAAAGATGGCTATTGACAAAATTCAACATCCAGAGGTTAAAACCAAAATTATTCTCTCCGATATTGGAATGATAAATGAAACTGACGTATCTTTAGCAAAGGCCTCAGAGGCTGTATTGATAGGTTTTAACATCAAACCAAACAGAGAGGCAAAAAAAATTGCAGAAGACCAAAATATTGAGATAAAATATTTTAATATAATATATGAAGCTATAGAATACGTTGAAAAAAGACTTTCCGGCTTACTTGAACCTGACACTAAAGAAAATTTATTAGGATCAGCTGAGGTGCAAAAAATATTTAAAATATCAAAATTTGGGAAAATTGCGGGATCTAAAGTTATCGATGGTGAAATTAAAAACAAATCTAAGGCAAGAATAGTAAGGGATGGAAATGTAATTTACGAAGGTGAGATACAAAGTATTTTTAGAGAAAAAAATGCAGTGAAAGAAGTCAAGAATGGACTAGAATGCGGAATAAGCCTAAAAGACTTTATGGATTTTAAAGAAAGAGATATTATCGAATCCTTCATTGTGGAAAAAATTGAAAGGTCGATTTAATGATGAGCGACATCTCAAATAAAAGTTTTTCACAAAGACAATTAAGAGTAGGAGAGCTTGTAAAACAAAGTATAGGTGAAATTTTCATAAAGAATGAAACTAAAATTACCTCTTTTAATTCTAAGTTTATAACTGTAACAGAGGTTAGAATGACTCCTGATCTTAAAACAGCAAGAGTTTATGTTATTCCCCTTGGAGGCGCAGATATGAAGCAAATAGTAAGCGTCTTGACTGCTAACTCTCATCTTGTTAGAAAAGCATTATCTAAAAAACTTGATTTAAAGTTTTTACCAAAACTGCACTTTGTAGAAGATAAATCTTTTGAATATGCAGAGAAAATTGAAAAACTAATCAAAGAAAATAGAAAAAATGATACAGAAAAAAAAAGATTTAATTAAAACTTTAGCAATCAACTCAAAGGACGTTGGTTCAGCAGAGATCCAAATAGGTTTGCTCAGTAATAAGATACAAAAACTATCTGATCATTTTAAGAAATTTAAAAAAGACAAACATTCTACAATGGGTTTAGCTAAATCGGTTAATAAAAGAAAAAAATTGCTAAGCTATTTAAAAAGAAAAAAACCGAAGTCTTATGAGAAAATAATAAAACAACTAAATTTAAGGAAATAATGTTCAAAATACATAAAGAAGAAATCGAAATAAATGGAAAAAAAATCTCATTAGAAACAGGAAAAGTTGCAAGGCAAGCAGATGGAGCTGTTATCGCTACTTGTGGTGAAACAGTAGTTATTGCAACAGCGGTTGGTGCAAAAAAAGTTAATGAAGGACAAGACTATTTTCCTTTGTCAGTAAATTATCAAGAAAAATTTTATGCAGCAGGTAAAATTCCTGGTGGGTATTTTAAAAGAGAAGCTAGACCAACAGAGTCCGAGACATTAATTTCAAGACTAATTGACAGGCCAATAAGACCATTATTTCCCTCTGGTTTTATGAACGAAGTCCAAGTTTTACCTACCGTATTGTCATATGATGGAGAAAATCATCCAGATATATTATCGATAATTGCCTCTTCCGCAGCTTTAGCAATATCAGGTTTACCTTTTCAAGGACCAATAGGTGCTAGCAGAGTAGGATTTAAAGATGATAAATTTTTGTTAAATCCTTCACCAGAAGAGTTAAAAGAGTCAAAACTAGACTTAGTCGTAGCTGGAACTAAAGATGCAGTTTTAATGGTGGAGTCCGAAACATCTGGTTTGTCTGAAAAAATAATGTTGGATGCTGTAAAATTTGGTCATTCAAATTTTGTTCCTATAATTAAAGCTATTGAGAATTTAAGCAAAAAAGCTGGGAAACCTAAGTGGGAAATAGAAGAATTAGATCATTCAAATATAAAAAAACAAATAGCTAAAAGTTTTGAAGAATCTCTAAGAAAAGCATTTAAAGAAGTTGATAAGAAAAAAAGGTCTACATCAATTTCAGAAATTGATGCAAAATGTAAAGAAATGTTTGCTGAAGACGATAATGTAACTGAAAACCAGGCCATGGCTCAATTAAAATCTTTAGAAAAAGATATTGTGAGAACAGCAATATTAAAAGATAAAAAAAGAATTGATGGCAGGGGTCTTGCAGATGTTAGAAAAATTCAGTGTGAAGTTGGTTTACTACCTAGGGCTCATGGCTCAGCTTTATTTACAAGAGGTGAAACCCAAGCTTTAGTTGTAACTACATTAGGTATGTCTGATGATGAGCAAAGATTAGAGAGCCTAGACGGAATGCAAAGGTCTAACTTTATGCTACATTACAATTTTCCACCATTTTCCGTGGGTGAGTGTGGAAGAATAGGAACAGGTAGAAGAGAGATAGGTCATGGAAAATTAGCTTGGAGAGCTATAAATTCCTCATTACCAAAAAAAGAAAATTTCCCTTATACTTTAAGAGTAGTTTCAGAAATTACAGAGTCTAATGGTTCTTCTTCTATGGCAACAGTCTGTGGAACTTCGCTGTCATTGATGGATGCTGGTGTTCCAATAAAGGAACCTGTAGCTGGTATTGCAATGGGACTTATAAAAGAGGGTGATAATTTTTCCGTTTTATCAGACATTTTGGGAGATGAAGATCATCTAGGTGATATGGATTTTAAGGTTGCTGGGACTAAAGATGGAATAACTTCTTTGCAAATGGATATTAAAATAACTGGTATTACATTTGAAATAATGGAAAAGGCCTTAAATCAAGCGAAAGAAGGTAGAGAACATATTTTAGGAGAAATGAATAAAGCTATAAAATCATCTAGAAAAGAATTTTCAAAACACACTCCTAAAATGGAAACTTTAAAGGTAGACAAAAAAGATATTGCAACAGTAATTGGAAAAGGTGGAGCAACTATCAGAGAAATTGTTGAAACATCAGGAGCCAAGGTAGATGTAAAAGATACTGGCGAGGTTACGGTAGCAGCACCAGATGAAAAATCAAGAAGTAAAGCGATTGAAATTATTAAGAGTTTAATTGCCAAACCAGAAGTAGGCAAGATTTACAAAGGTAAAGTTGTAAAAATAATGGAATTTGGTGCATTTGTTAATTTTCTAGGCAAGCAGGATGGATTAGTTCATATTTCTGAATTAGCTGGAAAAAGAGTAGCAAAAGTAACAGATGTAGTAAAAGAAGGTGATGAAGTTTCAGTCAAGGTTCTCGGGTTTGATCGTGGAAAAGTTAAACTTTCTATTAAACAAGCAGTAGCTTAAGTTTATCAAATTTTATATTCGAAGTTTTGAGTATCTTGATTTACTTGTAGTTCTACTGCCCCGTTTCTTAAATGAAAATTTCTGGCCATATCAGTTAATGGCGATAGCGTAACCAATCTATTTAAATGGTTTGATTTTTTTATTTTTTTAAACACTTCCTTTACGATGAGTTTTCCTCCGCCTTTCTTTTTAGACCAAACAGTGTAGGCAATAGCTATTTTACCAACTCTTTGATCTCTCCTAATACTTTGTAAATGAGCATCTTTAGTCATCAAATCTAATTCTTTTACATTTTTGGGAATTTCGTTAGTAAAACCAAAACACATTATTGCGCAAATTTCATTTTTATATTTTACACCAAATATTTTTCGACCATAACTTGTTCTAAAATTATTATCTAAGTCAGGTCTAACTGGATCTTCTTTAGTGTCACAGGATTTAAGCTCGATTAATTCTGCTCCTTTAATCCAATCGAAAAAATCCTCAAATTTTTCTTTTACTTTTTTATTTAATTCTTTCATAATTATAATTTTAAACTTTTTAAGTTATTTTGGCTTTACTAATAATGCATTTTAGTGATGTGATTCTCGCAAGTTAAGTTATATTTTTTGGATCTGGCATACCTACTTTGTTATATCCAGCATCAACATAGTGTATTTCTCCAGTAACTCCGCTTGCCAAATTACTTAACAAGTATAACGCTGAATTACCTACATCATGAATATCAACGTTTCTTTTTAAAAAAGAATGATCCTCATTCCATTTGTACAAAAATTTTGCATCACCAATAGCAGATGCAGCTAAGGTTTTAATTGGTCCAGCACTTATAGCATTTACTCTTATTTTCTTTTGTCCTAGATCTCTAGCTAAATATTTTACACTAGCCTCTAAGGCAGATTTACAAATTCCCATAACATTGTAGTTAGGAATTGCTTTATTAGACTCATAAGTGAGAGTTAATAAACTACCACCATTTTTCATTATTTTAGAGGCTTCTTTAGAAATTTCTGTAAAGGAAAAACAAGAGATAAGCATACTTCTAAGAAAATTTTCTCTTGTTGTATTTAAATATTCACCAGATAATTCAGATTTATCAGAAAAAGCGACTGCGTGAACCACAAAATCAATTTCACCCCATTTAGATTTTATATCTTCAAAAAGTTTTTTTACTTCTTCTTTTTTTTCAACATCACAACTAAAAGTAACTTTTGAATTCAGCTTTTCAGCTAAAGGTAAAACTCTTTTTTTTAGTGCATCACCTAAATATGTAAAAGCTAGTTCAGCACCCGCTTCTGCAAGTTTTTGGGAAATTCCCCATGCAATTGACCTTTCATTTGCAACACCCATTATTAATCCTTTTTTACCTTTCATTAAACTCATAATTATACTTTCTCAAAAATTAAAGCAGCATTTGTGCCACCGAAACCAAAACTGTTAGACATTACTGCATTAAGTGAAACTCCTTTTTCAGTTTTTGTTACTATTGGAAATTTTTTAGCTTCCTCATCCATTTCATTAATATTAGCTGAACCAGTGATAAAATTATTCTTCATCATGATTAAACAATAAATAGCTTCATGTACAGATGCAGCTCCCAACGGATGTCCCGATAAAGATTTTGTAGAACTAATTTTAGGAATCTTGTCTCCAAAGGTTTTTTGAACAGCATTTAGTTCGGTTATATCTCCCACTGGAGTTGATGTGCCATGAGTATTTATATAGTCAATTTTATTTTTAGAGGTAGCCATGGCCATTTGCATGCATCTCACAGCGCCTTCACCAGATGGCGCCACCATGTCATAACCATCAGATGTTGCTCCATAACCAGTTAATTCGCCATAAATTTTTGCTCCTCTAGCTTTTGCATGTTCATATTCTTCAAGTACCAAAACTCCAGCTCCGCCAGCAATAACAAACCCATCTCTATTTTTATCATAAGCTCGTGAAGCAGTATTAGGTTTATCGTTATATTTTGAGGACAATGCAGTCATGGCATCGAACATTGCTGTCATAGCCCAATGAACTTCCTCACTTCCACCCGCGAAAATGATATCTTGTTTTCCCATTTGAATTAGTTCCATCGCGTTTCCGATACAATGCCCACTAGTTGCACAAGCTGAACTCATCGTATAATTGGTGCCTTTAATCTTAAAAGGTACTGCAAGTGTTGCTGAAGCTGTGCTGCCCATTGTTCTAGGTACTATAAACGGTCCCATTAATTTTGGAGTTTTAGCTCTTGTTTTATCTGCAGCGAGAATAACATTTTCAATAGATGGTCCACCCGAACCCATTATAATTCCGGTCTTAAAATTACTTACTTGATTTTCCTCTAAACCAGAGTCAGAAATTGCTTCTTTCATAGCAATATAATTGTACGCTGATCCGGACCCCATAAATCTTATAGTTTTCCTGTCAACAAAATCGGACAATTTAATATTTGGTTTGCCATGAACATGGCTTTTAAGATTATGTTCTTTATACTCTTCAGCAAAAGAAATACCTGATTTTGAATTAAGTAGTGATTGATAAACCTCCTCTTGATTATTACCAAGACAAGAAACTATACCAAGACCTGTAATTACCACTCTTCTCATGATTTAAACAAACCTACCTTCAAGTTTTCTGCTACGTAAATTACTTTTCCATCAGCATCTAATGTGCCATTAGCCAATCCTACTACAGCGCCCTCCTTTTTTAAAATTCTTTTTATATTAATTTTATAAGTAGCTATCTTAATTTTTTTTAATACTTCACCAGTAAATTTAACTGTGCTTACTCCTAAAGCCCTTCCTTTTCCTGGCTCTCCAGTCCAACCAAGGTAAAAGCCAACTAATTGCCACATAGCGTCTAATCCAAGACATCCAGGCATTACAGGATCATTTTGAAAATGACATTTAAAAAACCAAAGATCATCTTTAATGTCTAATTCCGCTTCTAAATATCCTCGTTGGAAAGATCCAGTATTATTTTCAATTTTTGTAATTCTATCAAACATGAGCATCGGAGGAAGAGGTAATTTTGCATTTCCTTCTCCAAAAAGAATACCATTTCCACAGTCAATTAAATCTTGATAATTATAACTATTTTTTTGCTTCATTTTAAGAATATGGTTTTACTTGATTAAAGTAGGTAATTATATATAAATAGTTTAGAATTATAAAGTAAACAAAATCAATGATTATCAGTAATAATTTAAAAATGTACGTCCAAAAACTAAGATCATCAAATCTTAGACCCACAAAACAGCGGCTAAAAATTTGTCAGTTTTTATTCAATAGAGAAAAAACTTTTCATTTTACAGTTGAGACATTAAATAAAAAAATAAATAAAAATAAAGGTATGAAAGTTTCTTTAGCAACAATCTATAATACAGTCGAAGCATTTACTAGCGCTGGGTATTTAAAAGAAATTTTAACTAGTAAAAATAAAAGTTATTATGATACGAACACTAAGTCGCACCATCACTTTTACGATGAAGGAAGCAAAGAACTTACTGATATTCATTATAGCCAAATAAAATTAAGCAAGGTTCCGACTCCTCCAAAAGGTAAAAAAATCAAAAATCTCGAAGTTGTAATCAGAATTCAAAAATAATTATCTTTATTGACTTTCTAGTTTAGAATTATTATAAACTATAGATCCGAATAATTATGAGTACAGAATTTAAAAAAAATGGAAATAGCAAATGCCCCGTGATGCACGGTGGAATTACAAAAGCGGGCGAGTCCAACACTGCAAGACTTTGGCCAAATAGTATAAATTTAGATATTTTGCATCAACATGACACCAAAACTAACCCTCTCCCAGGATTTAACTACAGGAGAGAAGTAAAGAAATTAAATTTTAAAGCTTTAAAAAAAGATTTGCTCAAATTAATGACCGATAGCCAAGAGTGGTGGCCAGCAGACTTAGGAAGCTACACTGGCTTAATGGTAAGATTGACTTGGCATCAAGTAGGAACTTACAGAGAATTTGATGGTAGACCAAATGTTGGTTCTCACAGGTTTTCTCCACAAGATTCTTGGCCGGACAATACAAATTTAGATAAAGCTAGACGTCTTCTTTGGCC
>CEVL01034309.1_pt1 | contig 11233 bp, 6 predicted proteins | sample 427051 | NCBI WGS metagenome assembly CEVL01 (sample SAMEA2623673, study PRJEB7988) | marine metagenome | biome: marine biome (ENVO:00000447); feature: surface water layer (ENVO:00002042); material: "saline water (ENVO:00002010), including plankton (ENVO:xxxxxxxx)" | depth 5 m
AGCTTTCGAACGCGGGGCTACACGACATCATCGGGTAATCACCGGGTTAGGTTAGAGTTGTTTATTACGTTTTCCAAGTGCTGGAGGATAGTAAGTCAAAGTTTGCTTGCCCAGCTAGCTTGCCGCCGGTCCTGGTGTTCCGCTTGTCGTCAAACGTCGAACACAGCGGCGCTGCGGTGGTAGTATACGTGTGAGCGGGGGATCCTATCACATTCTATGTTTGCAGATCGTTTCTAGACTCGTCTAAGAACCTACAGCCGACAGTATGCAGCAATCTGTTTTTTCCGGTGGTGACACAACGGCATCCAGCGAAAGCTCTGAGTGTGAGGAACAAACCTGGATATCCTGGTTTTGTCGTTTGAAGGGAAATGAGTTTTACTGCGAAGTTGACGAAGATTATATTCAAGATGATTTTAATTTGAGCGGGCTTTCAAGTATAGTGCCCTACTATGACTATGCACTGGACATTATTTTGGATGTTGAGTCACGCGAACAGCTCAGCGAGCAGCAACATGAACTTGTAGACTCCGCAGCTGAAATGCTTTACGGACTTATTCATGCACGCTACATTCTGACAAACAGGGGCATGCTTGCTATGCTAGAGAAGTATAAACAAGGGCATTTTGGACGTTGCCCGAGATATCTTTGCAATAATCAACAGTGTCTACCCACTGGAACCTCAGATATCTTTCGAACTGCGACTGTAAAAATATTCTGTCCAAAATGCCAGGTACGTACTCCATCTCAACTTGCCCAAGCACTAAGAAATGAATTTAGGATATTTACTTTCCACGTAGTAAATACCAGGGTAACGTAGATGGCGCATATTTTGGAACGACGTTCCCACATCTTTTCCTGATGACATATAGGCACTTAGTGCCTGAGGTAGCCTGTCACAAATATGAACCGCGAGTTTTTGGCTTCAAGGTCCGTACTTTTTTTGTATGAGCGTGACGCCAAATGCAATTATCCACCTCTTCAGATACGACAACAGAAAGAAAGACTTGATACTGTCTGACAGTTGCAGAGAAGGCAAGGTTTGCACAGTTGATATGACAAGTTTGGACGACCTACCAAAAGGCGTTCAATGTTTTACACTATCCGGGAATTTCTAGCTGATTGTTTATTGAAAACAGTGAAATTAACGCGTTTGTATAAGTTGTTCAACTACTGTGGGATCTGCGAGCGTGCTAGTATCGCCCAGATTTTCCAGGTCACTGTTTGCGATCTTACGCAGTATACGGCGCATGATCTTTCCACTTCTTGTTTTGGGCAATCCAGGCGCCCAGTGTATCACATCAGGTGACGCAAATGGTCCTATGACACTACGAATAGTTTGCACGAGTTCCTTACGGAGTTTTTCATTGCAAGCAGTCCCCGGTATGACCGTCACAAATGCATAAATAGCTTGTCCCTTAATTTCATGATCGATGCCCACCACAGCTGCCTCCGTACATGAAATATGAGAAACAAGAGCGCTTTCTACCTCCGCAGAGCCTATACGATGTCCAGAAACATTTATCACGTCATCAACCCTTCCTGTGATCCAGTAGTACCCGTCGCTATCTCTCTTTGCACCGTCACCACTCGCATAATATCCCTTGAAAGGAGCGAAATAAGTTGTTTCGTATCGAGAATGGTCACCATAAATGGTACGCATCAACGAGGGCCATGAGCGTTTGAAACAGAGAAGACCTTCAGCTTCCCCGCTGAGTTCTTCGCCCGTGGCACTTAATATGACAGGTTCAACCCCAAAAAAAGGTAGCGTTGCGCATCCTGGCTTTTGAGTGAAGATTCCCGGAAGTGGCGTCAAAAGATGTCCACCAGTTTCGGTCTGCCACCAAGTATCAACGATAGGACAGCGCCTGTCACCGACAACCTCGTGATACCAACGCCATGCTTCTGGATTGATCGGCTCACCGACTGAACCTAAGATTCTCAGTGAGCGGCGAGAGTACTTTTTTACGTGCTCGTCTCCTTCACGTTGCAATGAACGAAGGAGAGTCGGCGCCGTATAAAACACTTGCACGTTGTATTTGTCGATGATTTCCCAGCAGCGTCCACAGTCCGGGAAATTTGGTACTCCCTCAAACACTAGCGACGTTGCCCCATTCAAAAGGGGACCATACGTCAGATAGGTGTGACCAGTGATCCATCCACAGTCAGCCGTACACCAGAAAATATCCCCTGGTGAGATATCAAAAACATACTTCGTAGTAGTGGCCGCGTATACCATGTATCCACCAGTACAATGAACAACACCCTTTGGCTTACCCGTTGAACCAGAAGTATAAAGCATGAAAAGAGGCGCTTCAGCATCCATCCAGCACGTGTCACATTCGGCGGACATTCTTTGTACAGCATCATACCAATTTTCATCGCGTCCATCAACAAGATCTGTGCTGACACCATTCACGCGTTCGTTTAGGGCGCAAAGACAGTGTGAAACATTAAACCCATTATTGGAGGAAATCTTTATGGCGTTGTCAACAATATCCTTGAGGTGGATTACTTTGCTACCGCGCATCACTGCATTCGCCGTTAAAAGAACAGTGGCGCGGCTATCAAGTATCCGCTGAGATAGTGATTCTGCAGAGAAGCCAGCGAAGACAACGGAGTGGATAGCACCTATGCGGGCGCATGCCAGCATAGCAATGGGCAGCTCAAGGATCATTGGTAAATATATCACCACTCGATCTCCAGGTCTGACGCCTACATGTTTTAGCCAATTCGATAGTCGATTCACGTGTAGTTGCAGCTGATTATACGTGAGTTTGTCTTGTTCTCCAGGTGAGTTGCCTTCCCAGATAAAAGCAGTGTTATCACCTAAACCTTTGCTTATGTTTGCTTCGATGCAGTTCCATGCCAAATTAGTGCGCCCGCCTTTGAACCATGAGTGTTCAACCTTTCCTCTCGTGATATCGAAGTTGCTTTCCATCATGGATTCACTATGCCAGGGAGCTTCCCATACAAACTCGGAAGCGATGTTGGACCAAAATTCCTCGGGTTTCTCTATAGAGGTCCGGTACAGTTCTTGGTATTCGTCCAGTGACTTCACTCCAACTTTAGGCTCAAACATGTTGCTCTATGCTAGCGACTTTAGCGGACTTTTCACCACAGTCACGTCCACGCGTCACACGGTGTGCTCGACTTTGCGGCGCAAGGCATTTGAGACGCGAGACATCCCCCCCCCAGCAGTAATTCCGTATTTATATGCGCGTCTTGATATTCAAGTATCTTTGATGCCCATGATTATACCAGCGGTTACCGCTGCGGTACTACCGCGGCGGGTATCCTTTGCCGAAAATATGGACACTAAAAAAGAAGTTTTCAGCCTAAAAGGATACAGTACCAGTGGTAGTTTTTTGCTCACTCAGTGCCCTCTCGCGCGCGACGGCGGATGGAGCGCGCGAGGACGAATGCGCGCGCGCGCGCGCGAGGGCGTCGCGCGCGACGATGACACCGCCGCCGCCGCCGCCGCCGATGACGCCGACGCGCGCGATATTTTTCGATCTCGACGACACGCTCGTGGACACCGCGAGCGCGGACGCGCGCGCGTACGAGGCGGCGCGACGAACGCTCGCGACGACGCGCGCCGACGCGCGCCGTGCCGACGACGTGGACGACGACGCGAGGTCGAGGGAAGACGACGCGACGCGCGCGGTGGAGAGGTATAAACGAGCGATGGTGACGCGAACGCCGTGGGACGAAACGCGAAGGGAACACGTGTGGCAGACGCGAGAACGCATGTGGGTGGAGGCGACGGGGGACGCCGACGCCGACGGCGCGCGCGGAGGACGCGCGGCGGCGCGCGCGAATGTGATTTTTCGAGACGTGCGATTGGAGACGCTGAAGATTCGGGAGAGAGTGCGGGAAGGAATCGCGCGATTGCGTTCGAGAGGGATATGCGTGGGGATCATCACGAATGGACACGAAATCGTGCAGAGGGAAAAATTGGCGGCGTGCGGCGCGTACGCGTGCGTCGACGGGAAAAATATTCTCGTCGGTGGAGAGGAGGTGCTCGCGGGAAGGGGGGAGAAACCGTGCGCGTCGATATTTCGAGAGGCGTGCGCGCGAGTGGGGGTGGGACCGGGGGAGGCGGTGCACGTGGGGGATTCGTGGAGGGCGGACGCGCGCGGCGCGCTCGACGCGGGACTGCGCGCGGCGTGGATCTCGGCCGGGCGATCGACGCCGGACGATGGACACGACGCCGAACGATTGCGCGTGTTCACGACGATCGATGCGTTTTTTGATCACGTGGAGTCGGCGATTGGGGAGGAGGACGCGTGGTGTCGATTCGAGGAGTGACGCGGAGCGTTGGCGACGACGGCGCGGCGTCGCGCGGCGCCACGGTGGATGTATTTCGCGATGAGTGGTGCGTGTACTGTACTGTATTATTGAAATTGATTGAAATTATCATCATCACGCATCGTACCGCGATTCACGCGCGCATCGTTCGAGACGAGACGCTCGATTCCGATTCCGCGTCGGACGACCGACGGTTATCGTCCCTCACAACTCGACCCTTCGTCCTCGATCGAGGTCGCGCGCGATGTCAACGCTCGCCGCCGCGCGCGTCGTCGTCGCCAACGCTCGTCCCGCGGCGCGCTCGCTCGCGCGCGCGCGCTCGCGACGTCTTCGTCTCGGCGTTCGATCGTTTTCCCGCCAAAATCATCGACACGATGACGACGCGCGTCTCTCGACGAGCGCCTCGTCGTCGGACGCGACGAGAGAGCGCGCTCGAGGCGATCGCGAGGGCATCGATCGATCGCGCGTCGGCGTCGGAGAACTGCACGTCATCACCGGACCGATGTTCGCGGGGAAGACGTCGGCGCTCATGTCCCGAGCGGCGCGCGCGCGCGCCGACGGGAAACGCGTCTTCGTCGTGAAATCAGCGCTCGACGTCGAGCGTTTCGGGGAGGCGGCGCGGGAGGCTCTGATCGCGCACGATGGAAGGACTCTGAGAGGGGAGGAGTCGGGGGTGGGAACGGCGCGCGTGCGAGCGGTGCGAGAGCGTTTGGGAGAACTGTCCGGGGACGATTTGCGCGCGTGTCGACGCGCCGACGTCGTGGCGGTGGACGAGGCGCAGTTCATGCCGGATTTGGTGGAGTTTGTGAGACACAGCGTGGAGGTTTTGGGACAGGTGGTGTACGTGGCCGGTTTGGATGGGGATTTTCGTCGAGAAAAGTTTGGCGGAGTGTTGGATTTAGTGCCGCTGTGCGACACGGTGACGCGTCTGCGAGGCGTGTGCGCAAAGTGCGGCAAGGAGAGCTTATTTAGTCAACGCGTGGTGCGGGAAGATGGCGATGGTGTCGTCAGCGTGGGTGGGAGCGATAAGTACGCGCCCGTGTGCAGGGCGTGTTACGTCGAGTCGAGCGACGGGGCGGCGGCGCCGAGGTAGGCGAGTCGAGCGGCGACGGCGCGGAGGGCGTTGTTTTGCTGTGCTTCTAATTAAAATCTACGTACAGTGTGTTTCATCGCATCTAGAACTTTAATCGTTTCTTCGGTGATTTCTTCGGTGATTTTCCCTTGACGTTCGCGTCGGTGGCTCGACGACGTTTCTTCGCCGTGGTGACGACGCCGGCGGATCGCAAACCGGGCATGTACGCTTCGTCGTTTTCGTCACCCTCGTCCTCGTCGTCGTCCTTTACGATCGCTTTGCGCTTCGGCGTTTCGGCGTCTTCTTCCGCTTCCGTTTCCTTGGCCGCGTTTCGTCTTCTCCTACCCGGCTTGGTGGCGGAATCCTTGAACATGTTTTCGGCGAAATCGCTCGCGTCTCGAGTCATCAAATCTCGGAACGTATCCGCGGCTCGTCGCGCGCCGGCGATCGATCGTGACGCCGTGGCGTCGATGACGGACGTTTCAAATGTCACGGATGAATCGAATTTCACGACTTCAGCGTTTCTCGTCGCCTCGGTCGGGACGTAGGATGCCACGCGCGCGTCGGACAATCCGTACGACCTCTTCACGTGCGATTTCAGCAAGAGCACCACACTCAGCGCGCCCGCGAGCTCGACGTTTCTCTTAAACTCCTCGTCCGGTGCATCCTTATCCGACTTTTCGCTCGACGCCCTCAAACCTTGCGTGAGATGTTCGAGCAACAGACCGCCCTTGAGCGAGATGACGCGATTGAGCTGAAAGACGACGTACAGCGTCTCGTCCACCGACGTGAATGGTAATTCGGTGACGACGTGGGCGAGGAATCGGAGGAACAACACGTCGGAAGACCCGCTCGTCGTCTCGAATCGTCTCAAGAGCGTGTTCAAGAAGGCATTTCGAGACGTGCGAGACGAATTGACCAACCCGTAAATGAAGGCGAAACCGCCATCCGTGTCGGATGCCTCGCGCGAACCGTTTTCGCCTCGCCTCGCCGCCGTTTCTAGACGTTTTTTGAACGTGTACGCCTGCTCGACGCCGTGCGTGAGCTGGTGTTCGAAGAATTCACCGTGTCTGTGAACCTGAGCCTTCAAGAGCTTTCGAGCGAGACGCTTGACGCTCTGTCTAGAATCGATTTGCAGCGCGATGAGCGTGGGAAACGCGCTCGCCGGGTGCACCAACCCTTGACGAAGAACGACCTCGACGAGATGTAATCCCTTCAATCGAACGCCGTGATCCGCGTCGACACAGAGTGATAATACGTCCGTCCAGTAACGCTGCGCGATGCCTCCCGCGATCGAACGATCGCTCTGACCGTTGACGATTTGCAACTTTTCCGACGCGCGCGCGCGCTTTTGCGCGGACTTGAGCACGGACGCCTTGGTGGACACCGAGGTGTCGTCGACCGCGGTCGAGGTACCGACGGCGGACGTCGACGTCATGCGTTGCTCTTCTTCGCGAATCAATTCACTGAGATTGTTGAGCGCTTGTTCCTTTAGACTGCACTCGGCGCTCGACGACAGCGCGGCGCGCATGATGGGATCGAAACTCCCCTTGCCGAAACCGCCATCCTTGTTGAACATGAGCTCCGGTCTGGCGACGAAGAGATCACCGCACGCGCCGAGCGCGCCTCGCGTGAGACTGAATTCCTCCGCGGGCTGCATCTCGAGCGTTTTTCGGAAGACGCGAAGAAGATCTTGCATGGAGATGTCGCACTCGCCGCGTTCCACCGCGGCGTCGATGACGTCGGCGCCGAATCGAGCGATGTTACCCAACACGTAGAGCGAGCGCGCGCAGTGCGAACGCTTCTGCATCGTGAGAGGCTCGTCCGTGGAGATGGACTCGATGACGATGGACACGAAACGCTTGAGCATGGACATCGTGCCGCTCCCTCTTCCGCCTCGCGTCTCCGCCACGGCGCAGAGCGTCTTGCACGCGAAATAAATGACGGGCTTGTCGTGATGTCGCAACAGCAGAATGCGCAAGTCCCGCTCGATCTCGTTCGCAACCTTTGCGGGGAGCCGTCCGGCGTGACAGGCGACGACGTGAATGACGGACATGAAGCACTGCAGCTTTTCGCCGACGTGCGGCGAGACGTCGTCCACGCGCTTGAGGTACGTTTGAAGCGCCACCGCGAAATACGTCGGGTCACTCTTGGGAAGGCAGAGCGTCGGATCGACGATGGTGAGTATGTGTAATCCGAGCGCATATTTGACGCTCTTCGGTACCTCGGGTGTAGCCGTCGAGGACTCCGGAGCGACGAGTGCCCCTCGCGCGTCGACCTCCGACGGCGCCTCGTCGGATTCACATTCGATGAGAGCGTGTAACATTTGTACCGCTAAACGACGCGCGATGCGTCTCATACCGCGTACGTCAACCCATGAATCAAGCTTCTCATCCTCGCTCGGATACAAGACGGCGTTCAGAATGGCCACCATCGGAAACGTCGGAAGAAGAGGAAGCTTTTGTCTTCCGCTTCGAGAGACGAGACGATAGACGTCCCACGAGATGCCAACTATTTGGCTCGCGCGGGCAGATATCGGGTCGACCGCATCCGCCATGCTGTCGTTGTGAGTGGCGAGCTGCATCGCGCACGCGTCGTCGTCGTCGCTCCCCGCGTCGTTGTCATCGTCGTCGTCGTCGGCGGCGCGCTCGAGCGCGTCCGGCGAAAACCACAACTCTCGGAAAATCTTCACCACGTGCTGTCGGATCGATTCCTCTTCGTCTAATATGCGGAACGCCAAGACTTGCATGGCTTTATCCGCCTTGGTGAATTCGGGATGTCGCAGACACTCTTGCAAGATTGACACGACGCGCTTTCGGACCGAGACGCCGACGTCGGAGACGCGATCTTCTATGACGTCGTAATACTTGTCTGCGAGCGCGACGTTTCGCACCATTTGCCTACCGATGACATCGACGACCGCTGACCGCACGGACGAACCGGTGTCCTTCATTCGAGTCTTCAGCGCCCGCACGATGTCCGGTGATTCTAATAATCTCGGGTCCGCGCTCACCATGCCTCCGATGGCTCTCGTCGCCGCCGTGCGCACCATGACGCTCGAGTCGTCCAACATGTACGTCACTCGCTGCACGAGCACGTCCAGCTGACGCGCCAACGGACGTCGCGCGTTTAGTTGTAAGCACAGAGACTTGGCGAGATCGCGCGGGAGACCGGCTAAGGACCCGCGCGAGGCGCCGCGTGCCGTCTCGGCGACGCGACGCATCGCTGTCTGCAGCGCAGAGTACATGGGTCTGGAACCACCCGCGACGACTTCTTGTCTAAATCCTTCACCCGCCTTTTCCGCATCGCGAGCAAATTGACATAAATGGTACGCTAAGGCTGAACTGTGCAAAGTCACGCGCGTGAGGGATGACGTTTCGGACACGGTGTTTGGGTTCTCATCGTCGCCGTCGTCGTCATCCTCCTCCGTCTCGTCCATCGTGTCGGGCGCCGCCGACGCGACGCTGCGATTGTTCTCCGCGACGTATCGAGCTAGAATGGACTCGAGAGCAAAAATCTCTTCGCGTGCCTCCTCATTCGCCACGATCGCGTTCGCGTCCTGCGCGTCGACTCGAGTTTGCACCGCGTCGACTCGAGTTTGCACTCTGGCGGCGTCCTGATGTGCGAACAACACGGCGCGTTCGTGAAGCGCGTCCGGATTGGAAGTGAAATCCAAGTCATCCGCTCTGGGGAGTTGTCGCCAAAAGGCGTCTTCTTCCACAATTTTTGCGTCTTCGCGCAGACTCGCCGTCGTTTGTCCGAGAAAATCGAGCGCCACCTCTCTGATTTTGGAATCTTTACACTGTAAACCCGACGTCCCAAGAAGATTACCCGCCAGATTAAGCACGAGTAAGTTTGCAACGGGCCATTCGGGAAGGTTTCGACACGCCAACGCGTCCACCAACGCGTTGTTGATCACGGCTCGAATCTGACGCTCGTTCTCCGCGGCTTTCACCTTTGGCCATCTCGAGAGTAAATCTTTCCAAAAGTAGTTTGTCCAGTAAAACGCAGAGCCAAAAGCCTTGGCGTGCACATCCGTCGGGCCCGACTCTGTCGTCTTATCGTCGGACGCCGGTTCTTCGGCATCGGAGAACTCGACGGTGGCTTGGAGACATTTCATGAGCAAAGCGATGAGCATCTGAATCTGCAGGGCGTCCTCCTCGGGAACGTTGAAACATCGAGTGCCGCGGCTTTCGGAGGGAAGCTTTACGAGCGACGAAAGCATATTGTCGATGATGAACCCACGGTGTTCGCTGTACTGCGCGAAAATACTAGTCACCAGATCGACTGATTTCAACTGCACGAAGCTCACGTCTTCAATCTCGAATGCGGAGAAAGCCAGCGAAGTGAGTTGCAACACCGTGGCGTCTGGAAGCGCTAAAATGGAAATCAAATGTGCCAGATGCGTGAAAACGACACCAATCTTGGCACCCAACACGTTTGCTACTTTTCGACCGTTACTACTCGCTTTCATCGTCGACGAAGGCGTCACGGCTGACGCACTCGCCTTGGTTTTACTCGCGGGAGTCTTCTTCTTACCGTTCGCTGGTCGTTTGTCGTCATCGTCTTCGTCTTCGTTATCGTCACTACCACGGTGCACATTCCACAAATTGGCGTCGTAAAACACGAAAACATTTCGAAGCAATTGCTGTCGCGTACATTCAATCATCTCATCGATACTTTCTTCCCTATAAATCTCCTTCGGCATGTCGGCTGACGACAAGATGACAAAGTACGCCGCCATAGCTTCCATCGCTTTCATGACACGCTGCGCGTTTACACCGCGAGAATGATCGTTCATCTCGATCACCGTCTCATTCGCGCCCTTGGAGACGCGCTCGAGCATCGACAGCGTCTTGATGATTTCCCTCTTGCCGACATTCTTCAACAATCCGCGTTCTCGCAAAATCTCGCACCTGGAACTGAAATCTCGCAGTTCGCTCATCATGATCGCGTCCGAACAATCCTCATCCTCGGCTCTATCGTCTAACTCCATCTTATCGCGCATATCCTCCGCCGCTCGAACGAAATCACCGACCAAGGCTTCACCATCGATCGAATTCACGTATTCCGTCGTCGTCATCACCGTCTGCGGCGCCTCCACCGCCGGCGCTCCTCCCGCGTCCGCGTTTCCTCGCTTCCCCTCCTCACCCTCACCTCCGCTCGGAAGCGCCATATTCTCCGTCGCACTACCCATCGCCACCGCCGACGTCGTCGACGGAAGCGTCGCGGTCGCCTCCACGGATAAACACTCGCCGTTCGCCTCCGTCACCTTGGCCGTCACCGGACATCGCGTCGCGTCCGTCTTCGCGTACCTTCGTCTCCCGATCGCGAGCGTCGTCGACCTGCACGCGCGTAAAACCCCAAATCAACGCGTTCGGTGTCAGTCTCGCGCGCTCTCTTCCCTCATCCCGCGCGTCGAACGTCGTCTCTTTTAAATCTCAGAGACGTCTCGCCTGTCGCAAGATGAATCAAATCTCATCTCAATCCAACCCTCTGCCTCCTCCTCGTCCACCCTCTCCCGCGCGAGACCTCATCGCGCATCGATCACGCACAGATACGACACATCGCACGCCTCCAACAGTTCACCCAGCGCGACCGCGAGCTCTCGAGAGACGCCCTTCGTCGACACCGACCCATCCATCGCCTCGTCCCACACCGTCGACGCGAGCTCGACGTGCGACGCATCGACGCTCGGAAGCGCGGCGCCGACCGCGAGGTGGTGTTCACCGGGTCCGATCGCCGTGAACCGAGGGTTCTCGGGCGACGCCGCGAGCGACATGGCGGACGACGGCGCGGGTGTGACGACCGCGAGAATTCGAAACCGAGCGCTGGGTACGTGAGGGTTTATGT
>CEVL01015613.1_pt1 | contig 11141 bp, 12 predicted proteins | sample 427051 | NCBI WGS metagenome assembly CEVL01 (sample SAMEA2623673, study PRJEB7988) | marine metagenome | biome: marine biome (ENVO:00000447); feature: surface water layer (ENVO:00002042); material: "saline water (ENVO:00002010), including plankton (ENVO:xxxxxxxx)" | depth 5 m
CAGTTGTTTGAATCAGAACCTTGAATGTTATTATCGTTATCAAATAAAATTTTTATGTCTGTTTTGTTATTTTTACCAACCCAATGACTATTACCCAGTTTTTCCTTTGTACTGATAACTTTATTATTGATATTTACAAGATACATATTGCCTGTGTCAACTGCTGGCTGAGTAACAAATTTACCACTCATTGCATTTTCTATAACTTTTCCTTGAATTACTGCAGTACTAAATTTAGTTCCGTCTAGAATATACATATCTAAATTTGTTTTAAACTCATCTTTTGGAAATTCTATTTGACCTAGACAAATAGTCTTTGCTGTTTCTGTATAAGCATATATATTATTTTTATCAATAATAGCAGTAAAATCATACGCACCATGGCCATTTATATCAAAAAAACCTTTCCAAATACCATCGGAGGCAAGTGATATGTTTGGAATCAGTATTATTAGAAGTATAAATTTTTTCACTTGAAGATATTAAAAAAATAGTTAATTAATTATATAATAAATTTTATATAATTATTAATAATTTTATAGAAGAGGGGCTATAGCTCAGCTGGTAGAGCGCTTGCATGGCATGCAAGAGGTCGGCGGTTCGAGACCGCCTAGCTCCACATAATATTTTATGAAAACTTTAGATAAAAAAAATAGATCTTTAAAAGATATAAGGATATCTGTTACAGATAAATGTAACTTTAGATGTGGCTATTGTATGCCAAAAGATATTTATAATTCTTCATACCAATTCCTTAAAAAAGCAGAGATTTTATCTTTTGAGGAAATAGAGCTTCTTGTAAATAGCTTTTCTGACTTAGGTGTTGAAAAAGTAAGGCTTACAGGAGGTGAGCCTCTCCTTAGAAAGAATATTCATAAATTAGTTGAACGTATTAAAGTTAATAATAAGATAAAGGATGTTTGTATTACTACTAATGGCGTTCTAATGACAAAGGAAGCAGTTAATAATCTCAAACTCTCTGGCCTTGACAGGATTACATTTTCACTTGATTCAATAAATGAGTCATCTTTTAAAAAAATTTCTGATACCAACTACACACCTTCAGATGTTATTCAAGGTATAGAAAATGCTTTAAGTGCAGGATTTAAAAATACTAAAATAAATGTTGTTATTAAAAAAGGTATTAATGATAATGAAATTGTAGATATTTTATCTTATTTTAAAAATCACGATATAGAAATTAGATTTATAGAGTTCATGGATGTTGGAAATACAAATGACTGGAGTTTTGAGAAAGTATTTGGAAGAGACCAAATTTTAAATGAAATAGAAAAAAAATACACGATAAATAAAGTAAAAGATCTAGCTCAATCATCAACCTCAGAGGTTTGGTCATATGATTATGGGAGATTTGGCATTATAAGCTCTGTGACAAAACCCTTTTGTACAAATTGCACGAGAATAAGACTTACTTGTGATGGAAAACTTTATAATTGTCTTTTTTCTTCAAATGGTTACGATATTATGAAATTTATTAGACCTTTTTATATGGACGATAAATTAATAAATTTTTTAAGTAATCTTTGGAAAAGCAGAGATGATTCATATTCTCTCGATAGAAAAAAAATCATTACTGTAAATAAAGTAAAAGACAAAGCAGAAATGTCATATATTGGTGGTTAAGTAAATATAATACAAATGTTTATTTCAACCTGTCTATGAGCTCAACTAAATTACAAGGTTTGTGTGTTGATGATAATTGAAATGTAATGATTGATGACCATGCATCTTTACATGCTGATGGTGAACCTGGTAAGCAAAAAATATACGTTGCATTTGATACTCCTGCACATGCTCTGCTTTGAAGGGCAGAGGTTTTAATTTTATCATAGGATATATACCTAAATAACTCACCAAAACCATCAATTTCTTTATCAAACAAAGGGATTACTGCCTCAGGAGTGCCATCTCTACCAGTAATACCTGTTCCACCAGTAGTTATTATTACATGAATATTTTCAGTATTAATCCATTTAGAAATAATTTCTCTAATTTGGTACTTATCATCCTTACAAATTAAGTAATCCTGAACGTTATGAACACTAGGATCAATGCAATTTTTTAGCATTTTTCCAGACTTATCGTTTTCTTTTTCTCTAGTATCAGAAATAGTAAGAATTGCTATATTAAGTGACTTATCTTTATTCATTTTAAAATTTTAATATATAATATAATAAATATCTATAAAGACTTATGTTGCTAACTAAAAATATAATATCTATTGAAAGTGATTTATTAAAATACGAGAAATCTAAGCCACACCTTTTAAACAGTGGTGCAAAAAGTTTTTTTGTTGGCTCACTTAAAGAAAAAAGTTATTTTTCAGATAAAAAATTAATTAAAATGCATCTTGACATATATCCCAATATGACGGAGTTATATTTAAAAAAAATTAAAGGTATCTATAAAAATAAATTTGAACTTAATGATCTATTTATATTACATAGATATGGCGATGTAAAACTTGGCGATATCTTAGTTTTAATATGCGCATGGTCAGATACAAGAAAGAAAGCAATCAATGGGGTAGAAGCTGCGCTTGAAGATATAAAATATAATGCTCCATTTTGGAAAAAAGAGTATTTCGAAGATGGATCATGTTTATGGGTAGAAAAAAATACTTAGATTAAACTTTCTAACTCTAAGATTTTTACTTTCGAACCTATTTTTTGATCTTTTGTATTATCATCTAAATATATTAAACAATTAGCTCTAGACATTGAGGATAATATTCCAGACCCTTGGCTGCCTACACCTTTAACAAAACGCTTTCCATTTTTAATATAAGATATTCCACGTTGAAACTCGGCCCTTCCTTTTCTCTTTTTCAGTACAGTAGAAGTTATTGCATCTATATAATTTAGTTTTAACTCATCACCACTCATTTTATAGATAAGAGGTAAAACAAAAATGATAAAAGTTATCATTGTTGACACAGGATTGCCAGGTAGCCCAAAGAAAAATCTATTTTTAATTTTTCCATATGTCAATGGACGACCAGGTTTTACTGATACTTTCCAAAAATTGATTCTTCCTAATTTAGATGTTACCTCTTTTATATAATCTGCCTCGCCAACAGAGACTCCACCGCTTGTTAAAATAATGTCAGATTTTTTTATTCCCTGAGTAAATTTATTTTTAATCGAATATTTACTATCTTTAGCATGACCTAGATCTATAGACTTTATACCATGTTTATTTAATAAACTTTTAATTGTATATCTATTGCTATCATATAATTCACCGTACTTTAGTTTTTTGCTAATTGGTCTAACTTCATCACCAGTTGTAAAAAAACTTACAATAGGTTTTTTATAAACAAATACTTCTTTTATTCCCATTGAGGAAATTACACCAATATCAGCAGCATTAAGTTTTTTTCCTGCATTTAATATTAAATCTCCTTTTTTAATGTCTTCTCCTAAAAACCTAACGTTTTGATTTTTTTTTATTTTTGAAGTATTTATTTTAATAAAGTTACTTTTAACTATATTTACCTCTTCTTGCATAACGACTGCATCACAATTTTTTGGCATTACAGCTCCTGTTGTAATTTTTACACATTCGTTTTCTTTTGGTAATTTTTTGGAAGCCTTTCCTGCAAGTGATTTATCAATCACTTTAATTTCATCATTTATATTTATACTCTTAATATGAATTGCATATCCGTCCATTGCCGAATTATTATAATTAGGAACGTTTACAGGTGATTTTATATCGGAAAATAAAACATATGATAGTGCTTCTTCAGTTGGAATCTTTACTTTAACTTCTCTACTATAGTCTGATAAAATTTTTCTTATTGCATTTGAAACAGTAGTAGACGTGGGATCGAAATCATCTTTGCAACTATATACTTTTCTCATTTTCCTCTTCTTTGTGTTTTTTAAATAAAACATATAATGCTCCAGTTCCTCCATCTTTAGGAGATGCTGAGTGAAAGCCAAGTGTGTCTTTATGTTCTATTAAATAACTTTGAACAAAGCTTTTCAGTTTTGGCCCACCAGGCCCTGAATTATATCCTTTTCCATGTATTATTAATCCACAATTGCAATTTTTTTCTAGTAGAGACGGAATATGCATATCTAGAAAATCGTTTGCTTCGGCCAATGTCTTACCATGAAGATCAATCTCAAAATGAATTTTTAAGGCCCCATTTTTTAGTTTCTGAAAGCGTTTTTTTTGCAAACCGGGTTTACAGTAAGTTATTATATCATTATCATTCATTTACGTATTATAAATTACTACTCTGAAAATGAAAATTCTACTTTCAAATGATGACGGATATGATTCTGAGGGAATTATTCAGTTATATAATGTTTTGTCTTCAAAACACGAGGTATACATTTTTTGCCCTTGCGTTAATAGAAGTGCATCTAGTAGCTGTTTAAGTGTAAAAAAGGATCTTAAAATTGAAAAAAAAGAATCTAATCATTATACAGTTGATGGTACTCCAGCAGATTCAGTTCACATAGGTTTAAATTATTTAAGTAATATTGATTTTGACTTAGTAATAGCTGGGATTAATTCAGGTCCAAACCTAGGCGATGATGTTATTTATTCAGGGACTGTTGCAGCCGCTATAGAAGGTAGGCATTTAAAAAACTCACCAATTGCAGTTTCTTTAGTTAATAATGCAGAAATTTCTTTTAAAGATGCTGCTGAAATATTTTGCTTTATTTTTGAAAAAGAAATTATAGGTAATAAATATTTAGAAAAAACTATAATCAATATTAATATTCCAAAAAAACCGAATCCATCTAAAATTAGTTATACAAAATTAGGTTACAGAGGTTTACCAAAACCAGCCATAAAAATTAATGAAGATTTTTATCAAATTGGAGATGCTGGTATTCCAGTTGGAGTTAATGAAGGCACTGATTTTTACGCTGTAAGAAAGGGTCATGTTTCAATTACACCTATAACTTTAGATCTTACGAACTACAAGATATTAGAAAGTATAAAAAATGAAAGATAGTTTTAATGAGTTTATAGGGATGGGAATGACTTCAGAAAGGTCAAGAGATAATCTTATCGAAACTCTAAAGCAAAAAGGTATCAAAAATAATGAAGTTTTAAAGATAATGAAAAAAATACCAAGACATATTTTTGTTGATGAAGCAATCTCTGACCAAGCGTATGATAATACTGCTTTACCAATAGGCAGTAATCAAACTATATCCCAACCATTGATAGTAGCAAAAATGACTGAATTACTAATCTCAAAAAATCCAAAAAGAATTCTTGAGATAGGAACTGGTTCAGGTTACCAGGCAGTTGTGCTTTCACAATTTGCTCAAAAAGTTTTTACTATAGAGAGAATAAAAACATTGCATGATGAAGCTAAAAGAATCTTTAAAATTTTAAATATTCACAATATTTATTCTAAGTACTCTGACGGTAATAATGGATGGCCAGAAAAAGCTTGTTTCGATGCAATTATATATACTGCAGCTGCAAATACAATTTCGACATCTATTAGCTTACAACTATGCGATAATGGTGTTTTATTAGCGCCAGTATGTGTAGGGTCAAAACAGATATTAAGAGAGTACTTAAAAAAAGACAATAAACTTATATATGTAGACCATGGTGAGGTAAATTTTGTTCCTTTACTAAATGGTAAAAAATAAATGCAAGCTATAGATAAATTTGTAGACTATGTCTTAAACTTAAGTAAAAAGAAATATGCAGAACTTGTATTATATTTTGTAAGCTTTATAGAATCGATTTTTTTCCCAATTCCACCCGATGTTTTATTGGCACCAGTTTCAACATCTAATAAAGTATTATGGAAAAAATATGCTTTTTACACTACCTTATTTTCCGTGCTTGGAGGTATGGTCGGATATCTTTTAGGATACTATTTTTATGAAGAAATTATAAGTTGGGATATCTTTAACTCTGAAAAAATAGATAAAGCGAAAATTTTTTTCAACCAAAATGATATCGCAATGATTTTTTTAGCTGGATTTACACCACTACCTTACAAAATCTTCACACTTACTGCAGGTTTTTTTGAAATTAATTTATTAATATTTATTCTTACTTCATTTGTAAGTAGAGGGTTAAGATTTTTTATAGTATCATTTATTTTTAGCAGATATGGTATTTTAATAGCAAGAAACTTTAAAAAATACTTTGAAATTTTTGGACTAATATTGATTATTATTTTCTTATTATATGTGTATTTATAAATCATTTCTTATAATTATTATCTCTTTTTTTTTAATTTTTAATCTTAATAGCTGTAAAATTTATTACCACAAAGACAAATCCCCCATAGGCGCTAAAAAAGATACGCGTGAAAAAAAAGAAAAAAGATCTAAACGAAAATATTTTACATACGGTTTGAAAGCAAAAGAAGCTAGGCAGAGGGGTGACGCTTATATAGTAAAAAAAGGGGATACTCTTTATTCAATTTCTCTCGAGTATGAAATCAATTACTTAGACATCGCCAAATGGAATAAAATTTCTAAACCTTACAAAATTAAGGTTGGTGATTCTATATTAATAAAACCCTCTGTTGAAAGGAAAAAAATAGTTTACTTTAAAAAAGATATTGAAGAAAAAAATCTAAAATGGACCTGGCCGCATAGAGGACGAATACTAAAAGATTTCAATCTTTCTGAAATTGGTAAAAAGGGTATTGATATTGAAGGTTCTGAAGGCGATAGTATTATTTCTGCTTCAGATGGAACTGTCGTTTATGCTGGTGATGGCATAAAAGGTTATGGAAATTTAATTATTATAAAACACTCCAATTCATTACTTAGTGCTTATGCTCATAATAAAGAACTACTTGTTAATGAAGGTTCTAGAATTAAAAAGGGAGACAGAATAGCAACCTTAGGCAGTACTGATGCTCAAAGACCAATGCTTCATTTTCAGTTAAGAAAAAATGGTATTTCTATAGACCCAAAATCTTTACTTCCTAAGACTTAATAATTATTGAATAGAACTGCCTGTTATCAGCGATTAAAATATTATGAGTATGATATAAACTGTTGTGGTTCATTATCTCATAACCAAACCCTAATTTTTTAATTTTTTCAGTTAACCAATCTAAATCATTAGGATTTTTATTATAACCAATTATAAATAAATCGAATTTATTAACATCAATTTTATCTAATGATGAGGACAAATCATTTTTAAAATTTTTATTTATTTCTTTAATTGATCCTTTAGCAGGTATAAGAAGATTGCCATAATATTTTTTTTTCTTAATGCAGATAGAATCATTCTCATATGAGGATATAATATTTAAATCATCATCAAATGATTGTTCGGAAAAATTCATAGTGTATAATATATCAAAACTATCGATAATTATCTTAATATAAATGAAAGAATTTCAACGTATAAATAGATTACCACCTTACGTATTAAATATAGTAAATCAACTTAAAATTGATGCTCGTAAAAAAGGCGAAGATATAATAGATTTTGGGATGGGTAATCCAGATCAAAAAACGCCCGATCATATAATTGATAAAATGAAAGAATGTGCCAACAAAGATAATACGCACCGATACTCTAGTTCTAAAGGTATCCCAAGACTAAGAAAAGCTATAAGTAATTGGTATTTAGAAAAATTTTCTGTAGATATAGATTTTGAAAAAGAAGCAATAGTTACTATTGGCTCAAAAGAGGGCCTATCACATCTATCATTAGCTTTGCTAAATGAAGGTGACACAGTAATAGCACCTAATCCAGCATATCCTATCCATCCCTACGGAGCTGTCATTGCCGGAGCGCAAATTATATACGTTGAGTTAAGTGATAATTTAGATTATTTTCTGGACTCACTGAATGAAACAATTAAAAATTCTTGGCCTAAACCCAAAATGATGATTTTTAATTTTCCAAGCAATCCAACAACGCAATGTGTCGACTTAGGATTTCTTGAGTCACTTGTGGAAATTGCATTAAAAAATGATATTTTTTTAATACATGACATAGCATATGCTGATTTAGTTTTTGATGGCTACAAAGCACCATCGATAATGCAGGTAAAGAATGCTAAAAAGATAGCAGTTGAATCATATACTCTTTCTAAATCATATAATATGCCTGGATGGAGGGTAGGGTTTATGTGTGGAAATGAAAAAATAATTGAAGCTCTAACTAGAATCAAATCATATCTTGATTACGGCCTTTATACTCCGTTACAAGTTGGGGCCATAGCTGCACTTGAAGGCCCTCAATCATGTGTTGAAGATATTAGGAAATCTTATGAAAACAGACGTAATTTTTTATGCGATGGGTTAAATAAAATAAACTGGCAGGTAGATTATCCAAAAGCTACAATGTTTGTCTGGGCAAAGATACCTGATAAATATGCTAGTCTTGGATCGTTAGAGTTTAGCAAAATTCTACTTAAAGAATCAGAAGTTGCAGTATCGCCAGGTATTGGGTTTGGAACAAATGGTGATAATCACGTTAGGTTTAGTCTTATAGAAAACGAACAAAGGATTAAACAAGCTGTAAAAAATATTAAGAAAATTATATAAACATGAATAACAAGATTATAAAAATTGGCGTCATAGGTATTGGTACGGTTGGCTCAGCTTTAATAAACCATTTAAAGTCTAATAAAAAAGTTATTCAAGATATTTCAGGGTATCGTTTTGAGGTAACCTCAGTTTGTGCTAAATCTAAATTAAAAAAAAGAAATTGCAATATAAGCAATATTAAGTTTTTTTCGAACCCATTAAAACTAGTTGAAAGCCCACATGTTGATATTGTAGTTGAGCTGATTGGTGGAACTAAACTTGCATTTGATATATTTAAAACTGCTAATAAATTACATAAACCGTTAGTTACTGCAAATAAGGCTTTAATTGCTTTAAAAGGAAACCAAATTGATAAAATCTTAAGTAAAAAATATAGTCCTGTTTTTTATGAGGCTTCAGTTGCAGGTGGGATACCGATTATTAAAGTCATGAAAGAATCTCTTGCTGGAAATAAAATTCAATATATTGCGGGAATAATAAATGGGACTACAAACTATATTTTAACTGAAATGGGTTTATATAATAAAAAGTTTAATGATACTTTAAAAAAAGCTCAAGAGCTCGGTTATGCGGAAAGTGATCCTACTTTTGATGTAGGGGGTATAGATGCAGCACATAAATTGACTATATTAGCTTCCTTAGCTTTTGGATTTCCCTTAAGCTTTAAAAATGTTTATATAGAGGGTATAGAGAAGATTACTCCTGAAGATCATAATTATGCTTCACAATTAGGTTATAATATTAAGCATCTTGCAATATGTAAAAAAACCCAAAAAGGCGTTCAATTAAGAGTTCATCCATGTTTTGTTCCAAGTACCAGATTAATAGCTAATGTTAATGGAGTAATGAATGCCATTGTTGTGTCATCCATACCTGCTGGTAAAACATTATATTATGGCCCTGGAGCAGGAGGGAGTGCTACAGCTTCTTCAGTGCTTACAGATATAATTGATGCAGGAAAATACTTAAACACATCAAATGTAGACAAATTTAGTATTACAAATCACATAAACATTAACTCAAATTTAAATCTCGTAGATATCGCTGATATAAAGTCTAGCTACTACCTTAGATTAAGAGTTATAAATAAAGCAGGAGTCTTAGCAAAAATTACTAAACTTCTTGGAAGTAAATCAATTAGTATAGAATCTATCATACAAAAAGAGGAAAAATTTCCAGATAATACAGTTCCTTTGGTTATTGAGACTCATGAAGTTGAAGAAAAGAATTTGCTCAATGCAATAAAATCTATTGAGAAAATTAAAGAAGTAAAAAACAAGGTAGTTAAAATTAGAATTGAAAAACTTAGTTAAGATATTGAATTTACTATATATTCCATCACCATATTGTCATCATTTTCCATAACCTCAAAACACTCTTTTTTATTTATAACTTGCTTTAATTCTTCTGGGAATGTCGGAAAATGACCTATAGCTTTTTTAATTGCGTCTGGGAATTTAGCAGGATGCGCGCAAGCTAAATTAATTGTAATTTCATCAGATGGAATACTCCTTGCTTGTGATAATCCAGTTGCCGTATGTGGATCGGCTATATACTGGTATTTTTCATAAAACAACTTAATTGTATCAAGAGTCAACTCGTCATTACATTTTGATGCTACATAAGTTTCTTTCAAAAAATCAAGTCTATCTTTAGCTATTTGATATTTTTTTCCAGACTTAAAACAACTTATAATATTTGAAATTTGGTTAGGATCTTTATCGTACAAATAGAAAAGTTCTCTTTCAAAATTACTTGATATTTGAATATCCATACTCGGGCTTAAAGTCTCAGATACTTTTTTTAGCTCCATATCACCATAATTTATTGTTCTATGCATAATATCATTCTTATTTGTTGCAATGTGAAGCTTATTAATCGGTAATCCCATTCTTTTAGCCACACTTGCAGCAAAAATATTTCCAAAATTTCCAGTAGGAACAATAAAATTAATTTTTTGCTTGCCGTACTGATTAGTTTTGTATATTGCCCAGATAAAGTATATTGTTTGAGATATTATTCTTGCCCAATTAATGGAATTAATGGCTGTTAAGTTAGTTAGGGAGTTTAATTTTTCGGAAACAAATAAATTTTTTATTATATTCTGACAATCATCAAAATTCCCCTTTATTGCTATATTGAATACATTTTTTGAATTTACTGTTGTCATTTGTTTTCTTTGTAGTTCCGATGTTTTTTGGTATGGATGTAATATAAATATATTAATATTTTCTTTATCTTTACAAGCATGTATAGCTGCGGAACCAGTGTCACCTGAAGTTGCCCCTATAATTGTTATTTTTTTATTATTCTTATTTAAATAATAGTCAAAAAGGTTTCCTAATAATTGCAGAGGATAATCTTTAAATGCTAAAGTAGGACCATAAAAAAGTTCTAGTATAAATTTATTTTCAGCATAGTTGAATAAGTTAGTGCTATTTTCACATGAAAATCCATCGTATGTTTTTTTGATAATGTTTTTAAGGTCATTGTCTTTGATTGATGACCCGATAAAATTTGATAAAACACTATATGCTATATCATTATAACTAGGATTATTTTTAAAAATCTCTTCATAGTTAAAAGTAGGATAATCCATTG